>Ga0209935_1001625_pt1 | contig 33391 bp, 34 predicted proteins | sample ThiBio_1000_plan_2_FD_183958 | JGI IMG/M metagenome (GOLD analysis project Ga0209935, IMG submission 183958) | Wastewater bioreactor microbial communities from Cape Town, South Africa - Thiocy_cont_1000_plan (SPAdes) | ecosystem: Engineered > Bioreactor > Thiocyanate-remediating >...
GCCTTTTTTTTTTTTTTTTTTTTTTGTTTTTTTGGTGAACTCAAAGTAGAAGTTAAGATTTAGGGTATTCAGTCCTTTTCCCCCTCCGCTCCTCCTTACCTCCTTCTCTTCTCTCCTTCCCTCCTTCCCTCCGATTTTTTTGAAAGAGCAAGTAACAATAACAACAAAGACGAGGAAGGAAGAAGGTGCTTCACCAGAGCCTAATCGGTGGCATTGCTACATGAACGAAAGGGAGGAGGTGGTGTTGAGGTGCGCTTTTGCGGATACCGCTGCCTATTCTGCCGGATGCTGTTGGTACACTTTGGTCATGGTATGTGGTGATGGAATTCCTTGAGCAACTAATTGGATCCTTGTGCAGAGTTACTCCCATTTTCTTAGCAAGTGTGAAAATTTCGGTTTTTCTTGGAAACGATTTTGCCCTCGATAGAGGACTCCCGTTAAGGCGCTCAGAATCTCAGCATATTCAACTCAAACTGTCGTTTCGAGGAATGCCTTGCTCTTACATTTGGAAATCAGTCCAGCAAGGTAGACCTTCAGCACCAGGAAAGTGCACATGCTGCTGGTTTTGGTGGTTCGTTTGAAATATGCCCGAGCAGATTAAACACACTCCACCAAGTGCATCAGCCATAGGTAATGTAGTCCAAACAGTGCCAAGACTATCCAACGTATTCTGCTTATTGGTCTGTCAAATAACTAACCCAAGTTCAAAAGGTATAATTTCATGGTAATTGAACGCAGTAGCAAGATTGGAGCAAATTGCACACGCATTTTGCCACTTTGTGCGAATTTGAATTTACTCCAAAGCACAAAAGTGTAAGACTATTAATGTTAATTCTCCTGGTGCAAGAAATTACAGAAAGATTTCTAACTTAACGCATTTTCTTGGACACTTAATTAGTCGGAAAGTGGGGTCCGAGAGGTGACAATGAAGCAGACAGCTCACTCGGTGATGGCTGGAAAATGTTGCCTGGGTTGGGGAGTTGCTGGTTAAAAAAAAGTTGACCTCGAACAGATGGCGCCTAGTTTTTTATGGAATTTTTTAGTTATTAAATAGTATTTTTTATATTTTTTTCCTTTTGTTGCAGAAACCAACCTAAATGTGCATGAGACTTTGGTATTTCATGTGTTACACTGCGATATGGCTGCAGGGCCAGAATGTTGAAAAGATGCATAGGTGTAAGTGAAAGAGTTGGACACAGTATGTTCTCTGCTAGTGTGATGAATGCCGTGATTCTCACCACCTTCTGTTTTCGGTTATCATCTTTTGGTGGATGTGATCAAGCAACTTAACTTCACCCTCAGTGTCAGTGTGTTTCACGTGCCATAAATTACAGCCCTTCAGCCAACACCAGCAGCGGTCTCTGGGCACCATTACCATTCGAACTGTTTTGCTGGAATGTTCGTATTTTGGCCAAACGGGAATTTCCTAGAATAAGCCATTTTACACAATATTTGAATCCTTTGCGTATGTGATTCGAGGGTCTGAACAATCGATGGCGTGTGCATCCACAATTCGTGGCCGGACATTCTGTTTCCAAAAAGGTGTTGTCTTTTTGTTGCTTCCTTTCCCCGTCTTAACATGCCTTCTTCCCTACTTCCCTCCTTCCCTACTTCCTTCTTTCCTCGCTTTCCTTCATTCTTTCCCTTTGATATTTGGTTAAGTTTATTTATTTTTATTTTTTTTTGTTTTCAAAAATATGAGCCAAACCTTTGCGGTGCCCATTTTTGGTGGCTTGGGGTACTCCTCTGCGCTTTTTTTCCAGACTTTTTCTTTGCTCACAAAAAAAAACAAAATTGTCGGGAAGGAGGGAAGGAGGGAAGGAGGGAAAGAGGGAAGTAGGGAAGTTGGGGAGAAAAAAATTGCGCGCCTAAATGCTTGCTCACAACTCCAATATGTCAAATTTCAGGCCACACACAAACAAAATTTTTTTTCTAGCAATTGGATACGACACAGAATTGAAGAGGTTGAGAAATGTATTTACTTTGCACAAATACTTATTAACGCTACTAAAAGGTGAGGCAACAAACTTTAGCACATACCGAAATAGCACAGTGACCCTACTTTGCCAACTTGGATTGCTATGTTGCTCAAGGGCAGCCTTATCATCACAGACATCGATTTCAACCACATTGGGCCACGTTCACATATGGGAAGAATGCAAACGTTCTATAGAAAAGTTGATTTTTTCTGGGAAATTCTCTATTTATAAAGGGCCAGAATACAGGTTCATTTCTTTGCTGAGCATAATTTATCTTAAGACTGAGCATAGGGAAAACTTTTGGTGTGAAAAGAAAAATAAGGAATTTTATTTTCAAAAACACTGGAGGGAAGGAGAGAAGGAGGGAAACAGGGAAGAAGGGAAAGAAGGAGCCAGGAAAGATAGCATATCTCATGAGTTACAATTTGTAAAAAAAACCCGGTGCCTCCTTGAGAAACAAGGGTCATGTCGATTTTTGTGGCTTCCCATTTGTATTTTGGATAGGGACTCTAATCATAGTTTCTGGTGCAAGTGATATTGGCTAGCTGCAAGTGTTTTCTTGCTGGCATGATCCAATCTAGTGATAAAGCTTGTGCGACCACGTTCATCCCAACAGCAAGTCAACGTAGACAGACAACGAGGTGGTGTTTCAAGGAGACAGATCTGTTTTTGGGTGGCGAAGGGTCCTCTTTCTACTTGAATATTCTTCCTGTTTCCGGTTTCGCGTAATGTGAGGAAGGCCTTCGAGCAAACACTTTCCTGTAGTGGTTCATTTCTTTTACATTTCTCCAGCCTCTGTAATCTATGTCCGCTATATTCAATGCAAGCTTTATCCGGATTCTATTTCGGTACGAAAGGGCACTACCACCCTGGCTAGATCCTTTGTTACTCTGAAATCTTATGGGGTGCTGGGGTAGTAACACAAAAGCGCTTTGTGGTGGACAACAAAAAACAACGAACTGGATACGAAATATGGCTTGAAAGTACTGGATTTCGAGAAATGAAAATTCCGGACCGACTACTTTCTGCAAAGGAACATATCGCCAGTGAAAACTCTTGTTGTACTTAAATTTGCTTGCAAGTTACACTTTGTCCCCACGAGATCTTTTGTTTTCCCCATACTGTAGGTACGGACGGTCTTGGTGGTTTCTTTGGCATCTAGGTGTACGTGGAATGTGGAGCGTCAACGACGATTGTTGCCCCCACGCTGCGTTTCTTGACGCCGGATTCGCTAAAGGAAAGAAGGACGGCATCTCTCCAATCCAATGGCCCTCCGAAGAAAACTTCTTTGGGACATATCTCTGGTCACCCAGTCTTGCTCTTGAACCCCAAGTTTCTTATCAATGTCAAGCACTTTAAGGGAGGAAAATAAGGGTCTTCATTGTCGCATTCGGTTGCTTCACCATGGCCGCCCCAATCCACAGCCGTTGATACCTTGTTTTTCCCAGGTTTTCACTCTCTGTAACACTTTTGGTCTCAGCAGTTTGTCGATCCCCTTGAACGATAATGCCGAGATAGCCACGAAGAGCCATGCTCGACCAGCCCTCGAAACACACGCCCAAACTTGCTTCAAACCACTTCGTATTGGGCTCTCAAGTTATTGTTGTGCGGGACTGAAGGAAGACGCGTTTTTGGTTCTCCCTGAAGGCATTTGCGTGATTAGGCAGTCATCGAGAAAATATTATTCGGTAATGTGCAAGGTAAGATATCGTTTAGATATTCTTCCATTGTCCCATTTCTCTGCGGTTGTCTTGTGCCGCTCCTTATAGTGCCGGGTTACGAGCTGTCTTTGGCCCAAATTTGATTTCGTATACCCACACATTGTCACAACTCATCTTTCTTTTCAACAACATTTTAACACTTCGGCTTTTACATTTTCTGGAAAGGGTGAAAATACTCAAAAATTCATTTTTCCTTTTCCATTTTTGGCAACAAATGGTATGTTTCCTTTGAATGTACTCTATTTGTTACTATTTTGTAGACATCCTTCTGTTCATTATGCCAGGTCTTTATCCGTCTCAGCCAGACCTAAACGACAGCACTGACTAAGAGTTTGTGTTTTTTTTTTTTTTTTTTTTTTTTTTTTTTTTTTTTTTTTTTTAATTTTTTTTTTTTTTTTTTTTTTTTTTTTTTTTTTTTTTGTGGAACTTTTGAAAATCGCAACCATGCTCAAGAGGGCCTTGTTGCTGTGTTGCTCATTCCTTTGTTTGGTTCATGGTATGCTCACACGATTTTGTTAAAAATCTAAATTTGTTTGTAGGTCAGTATCCAGTATTCTCCACAGAGATTTGTTTCAACAATTCTCAACTCATCCAGTCATCTTATGGATGGACACTGGATCCTATTCCATTCTTGAACTTGCATTACTCATGCTCTCAATGCAATGATTCGAGTTACAACTGTTCGTATTCTCAAGCTACTGTGGGCCTCATTCCGCCAAACAGTTGCTTGAAAGCTAGGATAGTGAAAGGTTTGATGATGACTTTCAACGAAACGAAGGACACGAATTGGTCAGGCTGGTCTTGGGGCTCTGTGTGTGCAGAAGCTTCTAATTGTAATTCAGCCCACCTGTTTACAATCGTATCCATCTCTCCTGACTATGCCCCTATTCTTTTGGGCTGGCTTAGTGACCCACTTCAACAATCCTTTTATGCACAAAAGATGGAAGATAATGCTCTTAAAAATGGAATAACAGCTTTCACCATTAGCAACCTTCAACAATCTGCAAAATGCATTAATTAAAACATTACAAAAAACTCCCCTGTTTGTTTTAACTTTTTGTTGTTAGGTTTGAGGATCTCTGGCTCTCCTTCCTCCTTCTCCCTCTCTCTTCCCCCCCCTTCTCCCTCTCTCTTCCCCCCTTCTCCCCTCCACAACAGCTCCATAAATTGAGCCCACTGTTGTGTATTCACTCCTTGTGACAGCTGGGAACATTGCTGGGGGAATGAATTGTAAGGCTAGTAAGTACAAATGTAACATTAATAATGTAACGTACCATTTGCCTAGAACATTCTGACGAAGTTAAGCAGCTTCAAGAAGAACAGCTCTGGATTCGAAATGCACAGGCTGAAAAGGAGCTTCAACAGCGCAACGCACGCAAGAAATCACGAAAAGACCGGCGGATTCAGACACTCGATTTTCCTTCAATTTCTGCCGCCGTAGGGCCTCGATCTGCAACTACCGCTCTGAATGACACGCTACCCGCAAGCCGGAAAGGAGGAAATCGAAGCAGAAAAGAATCGAATGTTGGAAGGGCTTCGTTCATTAAAAGATTGAGGCCATGCCATCATCCATGGGTTCAATGAACCCTCTGTGGCAATTGTTGACGTGACCGAATCCGAGGAAGGGAAGAACTGGTGGGGGCCCCATTCCGACAAGCACGGGCGAGTTGTTATTCTCTCTCGTTTACCAATTTCCAAGAAGATGTAACCGGACCGCGGCACACCTCCCCAAATCGACAACCAATAATGCAGCGTGTACAGGAGGGACTTGGGGCAGCAGATATTGGTATCGGTGTTGAAGATGAGGCAACCGAGACCCAGCCTGCTACCCCACAGCTGTTGGATTTTCATGCGTTGGATGTGGCCACGCTGCAGCAAATAAAAGTAGACAACACCCGCAAGATTGCATGCCTTCAGGCGGAAAACAAGCAAATCACGACCGTGATCGAAAGGAAAGATGGTGGAGACGCAAGAGGCAGAACTAAAGCAGCAAGAGAAGGACCTCTACGAGCAGCGTTGCCATGATCGAGCGCTTCCGCTTTTTTCACCAACCACCTGGCCAGGTGCCGCCGAACTTTGGTTGACGCAGCCGTTGACCTTCGTGGCGAATAAAATTTCATGTTGTCAGCTAACCCCTCTGGATGGGTTGACCCATATGTGTGCTTACGTGTGAGTCACACAACCAGCCTTAAACTCTATGGGAAACTGGGAGGACAATATTCCAAAATTAGTGTAGGTTTGTTTTGCCTGGAACTGGGATTTGGTTCGGTTATAACACACAATTATTACGTTCTTGGTGGTGCGTTCAACTGACCACAGCAGCTCAATTGGTACCTTTCCGAGTGGATGGGACCAAAAGGCGCTTTCTTGGGGAAAGAGCGACTAACAAACAAGGAGGAAAAACAAAAAAGGACACAGGAACACTGTACAGATTTTCTTCCATCAAAAAATACGTTTGTGCTACAGGCCGTATTTTAAGGCATCCAGTACTCCGCGAAGCATGCTGCGGACATCTTCGACCGAGACAGGGTAACCCAGGAACTTCATGATGTTGGCGATGATGTGGGTGACAACCGAGGGATCGTCCGGATCAAAGACCAGGTTCACGCGATCGCTGTACGTCTGAAGATGAGCTCTCACTTGGGCGAGAAAAGGAGCTCGCTTTTCCTCCTTCTGCACCAGATCGATGCGAGGGTTCTTGTCAACGATCATCGAGCCAGTCAGATACCTTTTGCCACAGGTTTCGTAGATGAACTTGGCGGACTCATTCCTTTGCACCTCTCTGATAAGCCATTCCCCGCCGGTCCCGGCGTCATCGAACGTGATCAGGAGGAGCGACACCGAGCGGATGAGCGCCACATCAAACATCTGCAGCACTGCCTCCAAGGTCTTTCTGGTTTCGTTGTCCGTGCGTCCGTGACGGAAACACACGATGATGCCGTTAATGCCATCCTTGCACTGCAGGATGATGTCCACGATCTGCTGAACCTTTTCCTTGAACGCGAAGCGGTTGTCGGTCAAGCCGATGGTATCGATGCATTCAAAACTCTCGTTGGCGTAACTCCGGGCGTTTGACGTGCAGCCGTTCATCCCGTTGTCCACTGGTGCAGGGTTGTCCAGCTTGGCAGCTTCGACGGAATCGTTGATCAGAGCATTGATGATGGTGGACTTGCCCACCCCAGCGGAGCCAAGAACAAGGAAGCGTTTGTGTTGCTGAAGCGTGGTTGCGTGTTTTGAACAGCAAAATGTCATTTTTTTTGACTTCTATTTATGTGTGTGTGTGTGTGGTTTGTTGGCGACATGTTGTGAATTTTACGCAGCAAAGGTGACCAATAAATGAAACCTACAAAAATTGATCCGAGAACCTTTTGAAACGCCAGTGGTCACTTTGTGCACGCAATGCAGAGTCCGCCTTAATGAAACACCAACAAAACACCACGCTCGTCGGACCTGAGCGAAAAGCAACACATGGAGGCATTAAAAGGGCTTCCCTGTACATCCTGCGACGACGTGGAGGAGCAACAAGGCAGCGGAGTGCCACGTGCGCGGGTGTCAAAGGCACGTGAGACTAAAAGTCGTAAACCGCGCGAAGCCAGCGTCCTCCAATCTGGTTTTGCGATTCGATGCTGCCTCTGCAACACATAAGTCAACCCTAAAAAGGCGTACACCAGCCGCGCTAAACTGCTGCTGAAATGGGAAGGGGACCATCTGCTGAAAAGGTGCCGCCACAATAACGTGCAGAAACATACATCATGCATCCAAATGGTGCATTCTCTCAAAAGGAAGCAAAGACTCTCCTCAGAGGAACGACTCGCACACTACGTGGCAAAAGATTACTTGAAAGAGACGGACTTCCTGGACAACAACGAACGACAGCGCAACGCCCAAACAACATCCTTCACGGACCCAAGGAATATTCGTCCCCCATCATCAATATGGCGCGTACCGCGCATTTCCAAAGAACCTGCATACGACAGAGAGCTTCTACTGTTTGCCTTCGACGTTGACCAACAACTTCTGCCCCTTGCAGCGCTTCCAGTGGACTTCCCGTTTCATGTGAAGGTGCCCTGCATGAGGAACGCACTTCGCGAAATTACGCTCATTGTTGCGGGTGTGGATGGTGTGCCAGTCTGGCGCACACCTGTGAGTTTCTCCCATAATTTCCCCCAAACCAAACAAAAACAAGAAACTCACCTCATGATAACTGTGAACACAGATAAAGTACCCACAGCCCGTAATATCGAGGGGGGGCCATTTGTTGTTGCAAGCTTCCCTTCCCGCCTGGCTTCGGCTTGAAGTGGGCCAAACGAGACTTCATCTTTCGGCTGACGATTGGAGCGCCTCCTCCATGCTGTATGCTGTGGTCGCTACGGATCAACGGAATTCGTGCACTCTGCTGGACCGCACCGAGCCACTGGGCAAAAGCTTGCTCGAGGACGGTGGATATGTGTACCGTGCTCAACGGGTCATATTGGCGTTGTTGGCAGGCAAAGAAGAACCCTGGGTGAAAGAGTACCTCGGGGATTTCGACGAATGCCCGGAAGCGATTCTGGCGCTTCTTGCGGCGCATGATAGCTTTCCCCAGTGGGCGGAGAAGGCATGGCTGCGGGCTCGGGAGAGGTTCAATAGGCAAGTGAGCGGCCTGCTTTGCTTGTTCTTCGCATACTACTGGGCGCACGTGCATGCGCTCCCCGAACAGCCAACCAGTCTTTTCGATATCCCACAAAGCTACCATCTGGAGATGGGTGGTGAAGATGAGATGGAAGTAGAGCGTAACGATTTGGGGCCGAGTATCGAAGCCTCTCGTCATGCGGAGACAACGGAGGAGAGAGGCGGGCATTGTGACAATGACGATGATGACGAATATGAGAAATTATGCAAGTGGTTGGAGCAAGGCAACTGACTGATGAGGGCCGGCCGCGATTCTCCTCGCTTGTTGTGAGCAATGTGTAGGCCTTGTATTTTTATATTATTATTTTATTACTATCTTATTCCCTCCAGTGTGCGTCCAAACAACTTTTCCTCTTCTCTCCGTTCCGTTACCGCCAGCCAGTCTCTTGTTACCGCCCTGCACCGGATGTGTATGTGTGTGTGTGTTCGCCTTCACGGGGATGCTGTGTCGACCTGCGCCTGGTATGTTGTGTTGGGCAAGGCAGGCGGGGGTTGCGTCGGACGGGATGGGGTGAGGTTCCCTAGTACAGCCTGCGGCAAGATGTACCGGGCAAACAACGGCCACATGATCACTCGCGCTCCTGCTCTGACTCTTCGCTCGAGTCGTCGGAGGAACTCGGTGCAGGATGATGGCAACAGTTCATGCAGAATTGCGAGAGAACGATACTCAGAAGTTGTCCCAAGGTCACTATGACCCACACGATGAAAGCGTTGACGAATGAGATGAGCAAGAGAGGAAGCAGCCCAATAAAGACCCAGAGCAACAACAGAGACGCTGCCTCCAAAAGCGAGATAAAAAAAAAATCATTGGCCAGCAAGTGGCCCGTCCACTTCAAGCCAACGGTCAAGCCTCCTGCCAGCCGATGCGCGTTGCACAGCCAGGTCCAGGGATCGTCGTACGCGCTTCCAAGAACGACCTGAAGATCGCACACCTCCTTCACGCGCTTGTCAGCGTCGTTGAGCGCACCGAGTAAGCGGGGTTGTGAGATCCAAAGCCGCTTTGCGTAATACACCACCGCTACCCGTCGTTCCGCCTTGATGGCTGATGTGTGTGTGTGTGTGTGTGTGTGTGTGTGTGTGTGTGTGTGTGTGTGTGTGTTGTGTGTGTTTTTTTGGTTTTGGGGGGGGGGGTGATATAGTGAGGAAAGAAGAAATTATTCATCGCAGAGATTTTCAAAAATATGTTTCTACGTACTCTCGAGATGGTCTGTGAATTGAGCATATTCACCATCGCCATCAAATACTTTGCACGGACATTTAATGATAAAGATCAACAGGCCCTCAATATCCGTTATCTCTTCATCTGGAATCTCGTTTGCATCCCTGCAGATGATCGTTGAAAACGTGCTGGTGACGCTAAGAAGGGAAGCGACACGGAGAGCGATGCTACGGGAGGTGGAGGTGTGGATGATGGTGGCTTGGTTCATGTGTGACTTTTCTGTTTGGTGGTGAGACAACAAGAGCGGGCGGACTTCTTCGCGCATGCGGCCAAGTGTTACAAGAAAAAAAAAAAAAATACAATTTCGCAAAGGGAACCGACAGGTTCGCGGTTGGTCACCCCTGCCTTTCTTTTTTTGCAACCTCAACAGTGACCAATAGCAAACCTTGTGCATGCACCGTGTCTGTCCTTTTGTTTTTTTTTTTTTTTTTTTTTTTTTTGTTGTAAAAACTCGGTGCCCACAAAACATCGCACGCTCTCTTCTCCTCTCTTAATAAAAAGGTGCATGTGGGGAAAAGTAGAGGAACCAGGTGAAAAAAAACGTGATGTGAATGGTGTGGGCTCGGGGGCCCATTTTTAACATTCAGAAAATTTTTTACCATGCTACAGAATGTTTGCATTTTTCTTGGATGTGATCGTGTGACCCTGCTTACCTCCTTCCCTCCTTCCCTCCTTCCCTTCTAATTAAATTTCAAAAACAACAAAACCAAATTTTTTTATTCACACAGCGTACTGAGGAAGCCTTGAAAGGGCAAAACCATTATATGTTGAATAAACATGTTAGAAAACAAAAAAAAAAAAAAAAAATCCAGAGGAGGGAATGAGGGAAGGAGAGAAGATAACGAATGTATGAATCGGAGTTTAGCTTTTTCTCAGATTTTTCATAGTTCATTCTTACTTTTATCCTCTTCAAGTGTGTTTAGCCTCTGCTCTCTAGACTCTTGTTACTCTACCGTCTTCTATCAACAGAAGGAGGGAAGGAGGGAAGGAGGGAAGGAGGATACCCTTCAAGCATGTGACCCTGCTTACCTCCTTCTGTGAGATTTTAGTATTTTTCAAAAATCAGATGTAAATTTCTAGGAAAGTATGCATGAAGAATTCAACTGGGCATCATCTATCGTAAGGACTGAGCATATGCCCCAGCCGCGAAACAAAACATGAGGAAGTTTATTTTCAAACACTTCACAAAAAAAAAAAAAAAAAAAAACGGAGGGAAGGAGGGAAGGAGTGAAAGAAGGAGTCAGGCCAGAAAACTGATCTTGGGCTGGGCTTCATTAGGTACTTGGCAATCTGAAAGGTGGTGAACTGGGCAAAAGGAGGTAAATCTCACGGGCTGGTACTGCTGGACTTTGAAAAAGCATATGATTGCGAGCCAGGTCTTTGCGGAGACTGGCCTACCCACACACTTAATCCATCAGAGCATCTTTATGCTGCTGCTCGATTCATCATCAAAGCCCACCTCTCTCGGTCCTTCAACGCTCCCAATAGAGCGAGATTGAAAGTGCATGCAGAGGCCACGGCAGTAGAAATTGAGTGTCAAGGGCCACTGAGACGCATCTTACACTTCACAACAGAAAATGCTCCGTATCCCTCCTTTGACACAAAGAGTCACTACTAGGAAAAATTTGTCTTCATTGTTTGTTGCAACAGGACACAAACAAGAGGGAAAGACTATTTGATTTCTGTGGTAAGGATACCTAGCACCATCCAAACAAAGGCATCAAGCTGCTCGGTAGACTCGCGCCCGGGAACAGTGAGGACGAAACACACAAAAATTTTCCGATGGGAAGGTTGAGTTCTTCACATTCAAACCATGCTACACGGCCTGTCAGCCACCTACCTTCCAATCCGCTCTCACACCCAATTTGATATGCTTTCGTGCCCCAACCAGCAGCAGCAAGGATGATTTTGCTGTTGTGATGAAGAGAACTTGCGGATGCTCCCACCCCCACGGCTTGATTTTCTCCCAAAGTGGGTTGGAGCTTTCTGTATACATGTCCTTGAACAGGGCAAGGACTAGCTGCTCGTTATTAAAGTTCTTTCCTTGTATTGTTCTCCAAAAAGGTACATTGATTTTGTTGAGGTAGTAGTTGTTGAGACTAGTGATGGCAGTTCGTTTCACCTTCAGTTCGACCTTTGCCTGTATGGCTTTGGAGGACTTCTGCATCTTGAAGAACACAACCTTCCCATCCGAAAAATTTATGTGCTTGGGGGTGTTGACGCCTAACTTTATCCTTCGCTTGTGTCTCATTGGAGAGTCATTCCAAATGGTCAAAACTCAAAGTTGAACTTAAGTTTGGTACTCATACCTTTGCCTCCTCCTTCCCTCCTTCTCTCCTTTTCTCCTTCTAGTGTTTTTCTGTTACCAAAATTTATTCTGAGGAAAAACACAACAAAGTTGGATTCAACCGTTCGGACAACTCTGGAGTCACAGAGGAAAAAATAACGGAAGTTGAAAACCACAGTTTGTAATTTATTCACACAGTGTACCATAGAAGCCTTAGGAGGGTGAAATTGGTATACACTTAGAATAAACAAGTCAGAATTTTTGTCCATCTGTTGGATACAACTCAGGGTTGAAGTACTTGGGAAATGAGATTACCTATCGGTTCTTGAGGTGATGTATACCTGCCCGAACAGTACTTCTTAAGCACAGTATTTTTTGAGGGCTGCTTGAACGCACCAAAGGGGAAGCTAGAGGTTGACATCAAAAAAACCAACAAAAAAAAAAAAAAAAAAAAAAAAAAAAAAAAAAAAAAAAACACGTTTTCCCCTCAAGACACTTCCCAAAAGCAGCCACCAATGCGCAGCAAGGAATATATGCATGCAGGGACCTCTTTTCTCTCTTGTCGGGGTCCCAGTTGCAGCAGCGGATCTGGATTGTGAAACTCTTTGACCCCTTTTCCTGTTTTTGTTTTTTGTCGACGAGTGCACGAGCCAAAAAATGGAATCTTTGTTTAGAGACGAGATCTTAACAAGGCCACGGAGAACCTTTTGTCAATCTGAGATAGTTTCAGTGGGCCATTTGATGGTTGGGACCTGGTTAACAACACTTCAGAAGCAGCGTGAAGGGCTCAAAGCTGCCCTGGTGAAATAAGCATTTTTTACCCCTGAGTAAAGAAATAAATTTGAACTATAATACTAAACAATAAAAACGAAAAATAATTTAAAAACAAAAAAAAAAACAAAAAAAAAAAAAATATGTAAACAAAAAATTTAAAATAATATTTGAAGATTTGTTTTTTTGCTAGCACTTTTTGATAGGCAAAAAGCAATAAATTTTTTAATTGCATATTTTTCTGGACCCCACGCTCTTATGTTATTTTTATTTTTTATTTTGTCGTTGTTTTTCCACTCGACACAGCCCAGAACGGATTGCACTTGGAAAACGTGTTACCTTGCACATACGATTATGGACCCCACCGTGGGTTTGCTGGTGCAAAAGCGACGTCGATCTCCTCAAAATTTTCTTCCCAACGGTTCGAAGGATGGGAGTACAAAGTTTGCGGATAGCTGCCTGAGCACACTTCACACTCTTGGCGGGAAACGAACGCGTGGTGTAATTCATCCTCAGCGGTCTTTTTCTCGGTCCTACGGCGAGAGAGGCCAACAGCCAAGAGTACAGGTGAGGATTTGGAAGATTTGTTTGTAAAACACAGAAACAATTTCCTGAATTTCAGTTTTTTTACACCTTCAAGGAACACGAAGCTGCCAATGACCAGCAAGAAACAATCATCCTCGATCTCTCCGATGAGGGTGATAATGGAGATGACGGGAAGCATGCTCAGGACTGTCGTTGTCGCGCTTGCTCTCCTTGGAAGCCACCTCCCTGTATGCCCTTATGGCCGGTGGGCGTGCGCTCGCTGTTTCTCCCCAAAGGCGAGGCCTCATACCGATTCCCGCACACGACCAAGCGCAATCGTACCGAGCAGGGATTTGGGGAACCAACCCCCTCCCCCAGCAAGCGGCAGCGCTCATTGCCGGTTGCAAGCTCCGTTACTCCAGGTGCGTTGAAGAACCCACCCCAGAGAGAGAAGAAGGCCCGGGACAGCACTATGCTTGATGCCCAAAAGACAGTCGGACATCCTAGACACAGTGAAGGTGGTACCCTCAGCCATCAATCAACCACTCGTGTCAACAAATCGAAAACCAAGATTGTTGCGATTTGCGATTCTCAGGAACTCAGAAGGCTTTTCCAGTACTACAACAAGAAGATCTTCGCCAACCGACTTCCCAACAATCTCTCGATCGAATGGACCGAAAAGCTTTACACCACCGCAGGGATTTTTCAGCCAATGTCCAGCGAGCGCTGTCGAATACTCCTGAGCATCAAGGTGCTGGATACCAGGCGGAAGGTGCGCGAAACTCTGGTTCACGAAATGTGCCACGCCGCGGTATGGCTGCTGGACAAGGACTACGAAGAGGTGCACGGCCGCAGGTGGAAGGGCTGGACACGGCGTGCCCTCCGCCTGTGTGATGAGCCGAAGGAGGTCAGGCAACGTCTGCACAACTACCCCATCCAATATCCCTGCGGATACGTGTGCAGCCAGTGTGGAACCGCATTTGGCTGTCGGAAAGCGCAATCCTTCGAGTATAGGTGCTCTGTGTGTGCAGACGATGCTGCCCTTATGTTCCATTTTGGCCCAGTAACCGCCCATTTTTGGCTTCGTTCTGCCGTACGGCTGTGTGCCCAATGAGGCTGCATTATTTTTTCAAACATTGATTTTATTTAACCGCTCGCTACCGCAATCTCTCTTCTTGTTGCAGCATTGAAACATCTTTTCAGAAAGTCTGAATTGTAGATCATAATCAACAGAATAGACTGGCAAGTGCGGGTTGGTCATGTCGTGGTCGTGAGACGCTTGGAATTCTTGAGCCTCTTGATGGAGTCGAATCCGAATCTCTGCAGGGACGTTAGATGGTGCCAAATTTTTGCTATAATATGTTCAGCTACCCACATATTGTGGGGCGTTCTTCTTTTGCCATCCTCTGTCTCCCGATGGAGTGATCTCCTTCCCTCCTTCCCCTGACATTGGAGCAGAGTGTTAAGTGAGTCCACATGCTAATCAAATAACACGTGGGAGAGTTACATACCTACAAAGTGAAGTGCTGCAAATCCTGCTCGCAAATAGACCAAAGTACTTGAATGTTCGAACCGTTAAACTCAGATTTTCCCGCCCAGAGAAAATTCCAAAAACTGTAGACAATACCCATGTTTGTAATTATGGTCAGAGTAACTGTCGACAAATCCCTCCTTCCCTCCTTCCCTCCTTCCCTCCTTCCCTCTGGGGGTTTTTTTTTTTTGTTTTTTTTGTTTTTTTTGTTCATAAATCAGATTTAAAAATAGAGACAGGCGAGATAACTTGACTTGAGCGATATTCCTGCTGTCTTCAACCGATCATAAAATGGTTGATAACAGCCAATAGGAAGAAGTCTTGGCCGTGGAATTCTCGAAGATCCAACACGTACCTGAAGTTAGCTGCGCCTCAGCTACCAATAAACTCGTCGAATTCTCCTTGGTAGTCGCTGGTGAACCCATTCTCGATTTATCGTCACTCAAAGACATTGTTGATGGCGTTGGCTCGGCCGTTGCTGCAATTGTTCCGGTTCCCCGAAAGCACAGCAGGTTGCAAAACTATGCTTAGGGACCAGCTCAATCTTGCCACTAGACCACTTCTTATGACTATGACGCAGCAAACATCAGTGCAAATTTTTTTTGTTATTGTTCGTTCAAGTGTTAAAAAACCAAAAGAAAAAAATAACAAATATAAAAAATTAACAAATTGGATCAGATGAACGCACCACCATATCGGCGGCGATGTATCTTCCCTTCCTGTCGTGGATGTTCATGAAGGACACGTGTTTGGAGAGTGGAAGAAGGCACACTCCCTTGCGGGTATTCGTTTTCAAAAACTTTGGGGAAAAACATTTCTTTCTTTAAAAAGGATGTTTTTGGCTTTTAGACACACCAAGCTTCAAAACTGAAAATGCAAGTATTTGTTTTCAAAAACTTTGGGAAAAAATAAAAATGGCCAGAGAAGGAGGGAAGGAGGGAAGGAGAGAAGGAGAGAAGGAGAGAAAGAAAGAGAGAAGGACTGAATACCATAAAATAAAATCATTTTTCACCACCCAAACAAGAAGTTTTTTTCCATCAACACAGAATTGAATATCAGTACTTCACTCTGCTCGCCTCGTTTCCACAGACCTTCTCGCAGTCACCGAAACTCATACCACCCCCGAACACAACCCACTAAAGGTCCAGCAAGGCGCTGTCTTTGCACACAGCAGCCGCAAACGCGGGGGTCTCGCCTTCCCTTACCCCAAGGACCTCGTTTGCTCTTTGGAACAAACAGAGCCAATGCCCGACGACTTGCCCCACACATGGACAAGCTCATGGCGCGTAAACAGACACTACCTCGCAAATCACACCCCATGTTGACGAGAGAAAACATCATATCAGCCACAGAAACCACCACTACTGTGGTGGCCCAAGATCTTAACAAAGAAACAGTCCTAAGGTTCCGGCATTGGTGAGTGCGTTGATTAGCCACCTTTTAGTGCACTTGGTAGTGCGCTTATCTCCGTTTACACCCCACGACACCCCAATCCCCATTAACAATCCACAACTCTTGGATCACCCGTCATCTTTGATATATTCTCTCCGTACACACTACCCAAGAATCCACACCCGAAGCTCAGTACCAACATTATCTCCCACCACAGCTTCCTTCCTACAATCACGGATACCTGCTTGCTATTTCACTCCCTCACCGACGACCCCCTCGCTGATCAGCTGCACTCTCTAAAAAATTTCAAATTCAGAGTATTGCCAGGTCATAGAGGCATCCGCCTACTCCCTTCCACAACCCACTCCTTGATCCTCACACACGTCGACCCGTCCACCTGCGTTCTCAGAGCGACAGACGAACACAGCCCATATGACCGATTTTGCTGATCGCTTTGGGGAAATCACATCCCACTTTCTCACACTGTGCCTCAAAGAAATACGGTCCTCGGCAGTCATTCCCCAGCTGGCCCACCATAATTGTGTCGACATTCAACTCTTTTCTCCTTTTCTCCTTCTCCTTCCCTCCTTTTCTTTTTATTCTAAAAATCTATATATTTTTGTCTTTGAAAATTTAAATTAGATTTTGTAGTTTGCAGTTTCAGAGCTTAAAGTTTGGTTTCCCCTCTTTTTTTTCATTTTGTAATTTTTTTTTTTTTTTTTTTTTTTTTTTTTTTTTTTTTTTTTTTTTTTTTTTTTTTTTTTTTTTTTTTTTTTTTTTTTTTTTTTTTTTTTGTTTGAAAATATAAATTTGTTTAAAAATGATTTCATTTTTTTTTTGTTATTATTTTCCTTTTTTGTTCTCTCTCTTTTTTTTCTATTTCTTTTTTTTCCCTTTTTTTTTTTTTTTTTTTGATCTTAGGGCACCACAACCATTCTCCTGAACGTTTGCATTCTTCCTGAATGCCCTTTTTTTTAAAAATATAAATCTAGGACTTCCCTAACTTGTTTATTGTTCTTTCGTAATTGTGTACAGCTGTTTCAGAGTTACCTCCTCTTCAGCACACCGAAATTGTTACAAAACTGCTTCAACCGCTTTTTTTCCTCTGGCGAGTCAGCTGGCCAATCCAGCTTTTTTTTTAATTTTTTTTTTTGGTTTAGGTTTTTGTTTGACAATATAAATTTTAAAATACAAATTATTTTATTTTATATTGGTATTGTTATTATTTTCCTTTTTTCTTGTTTTCTCCCTCTTTTTTTCCCCCTTTTCAAACCTTTTTTCCCTCTCATTTCCTACTTCCCTCCTTCCCTCCTTCCAATCTTGGGTGAAGAACACATGGTGTTTCTTCTTGACAGTGGAGGTAGAATCCGATAAGTTAGTTTCCACATAAACTCTTGATTAGGTTTGTGAATACAAGAAAATAAGTTATTTTGATAAGCAAAGAAGCTACAGGATTTTAGACCAATCAGAAAACAACTTGTGACTATTCTTTCTTCACAAATTAAATGATTTTCATGTAAGTAATACTGTAGAAGCCCGGATAAATTATAGTTCCTGGACTTGGAACCAGCTACCTTAACTGCTTGACTTTGGATTTCAACCACAACAGGGTGGCTACGTATGCAGAATTGGTTGAACGGTTTCTCTTGGAAACAGAGTAGACCTAGAACAGTACGATTATGGATGCTGGTTGGGGGGGGGGGGGGGGAAGGTTGCTTGAGGCAAAACAGACTGACTCCCCTTAAATTTTATCTCCAGTGTGGTGAAGGGTGTTTTTGTTTAAGTAAAACCTTCGTCTGATGACTCTTGACCATAGCACCAGTTGAAAACCAATGCATTACAAAAATCCTTTTGTTGAAGAACGAAAACAAAAAACAAAAAAAAAAAAAATCCATTCCAATGGAACAGTTCCTTATTCCCGGAAACAAGTCTGTTCCAGGGAGTAAAGTGTTGTTTCCTAAAACAGAATAATCGCGTTCTTTTCCATTTCCTCGCTGATGGTGTCTTTCCCGTTTTCGCTTCCTTGACCCGGGGAACGAAGTGGCTTGCTTGGTGAGATATCTTTCAGAAGGGCCTCATCGCTACGGATGCCGCGAAGAGCCTGCATGATTATCCGAGGAGAGGCCCATACCTTATCGCGCGCAGTGCAGCCCTCGGATTCCGGGGGGCGGTCGTGGCGTTCTTCTCTTGACCGGACTCCGCCCTCGTGGTTCTCCGCTTGTGTCGCTGTCGGTAGAGCCCTGCTCCCCTTGTCCGCCGCGGGAACTGGCGTACTTGAGGAGGGAGACAGGAGAGGATACGTGGGTGGAAAAGATGTCCCCCGACTCTTAACGGCTGCGAAGAAACGTTCTGCCTCTTCATTTGTTATGCTCCGCATCTCGGGGGTGTCTCGCACATTCAACACCTTCAATAGCTCGACGTAGTTTATGAATTGGGATGGCGCAGGAACGCTGGCGCCGAGCACGCGGGGGGAGCACCACGCCCAGGGCTGCGAGTCCGTAAGAGAAGACGGAGGGGGCGCCCGATCGGCTGCTTCCATCTTGGCCCTGTAGTCTGGGTTCTGTGACAGCAAGATGCCGAGGTGCTCGGTGCATACTGGGACCTTTTTTCTCTCTTCTCGGTGGAACCATCGGCAGACATAAACCGCTCCCAGTTTAACCTTTGGATCTGGATTGAGAAACTCTTTGAATCTGACGTCATGCAGCTCCGGCTCGGCCTTGAACGTTTTTTCCCTGCCCAGGCGAGCAAAGTAGCGGTCCATCAGCTCCTGAGACCAAAGCTCAGAGCTGACGGTGCTGGGATCTTGCACCTGGCGCGTAGCCTCGGGAGCGCTCCTGAGCCACTCGCGTTCTTCTGGGTCGCTTGGCAGTGACCAGCCCAGCTGGGTGAAAACTGCATCGATGTTGCCGTCCAGAAAGAGCTCCGTCGGGCTCACGACGCGAGCTTGTTGCAGGGCTGCCAAGAAGAGTTCGCATTCAGGCCGGAACTTGTCGAATCCGCGTCGAGTCGTCTTCCACAGATGCCCAAGAAACTTGTCGAATCCTTTGCTTGTGCACTGGTGAAGATTTGGAACAAGGTCGCTTTCGTCTGGTGTGAAGTGGTGCTGCACTCCAGAAACCATTTTGCGTGCTCGCTCCTGTCGCGCTGATTCTGTGTTGGCACCTTTTCCTCCTTTGTTTTCGTCGAGGATTGCAACAAACTCGACTAGCGATAGGACGGGTTCGTTGTTTGGAGACGAGATCTTAACAAGGCCGTGGAGACGCTTTTGCAAATCTGAGCCGCTGGTCTCTGTGGGCCATCTGATGGTTAACTCGGAGCCGGAGTTGGTGTTGCCAGTTTCGCTTTTCTATTTGTGCAGGGAGAAAAAGGATGAACGACATGAGATGGATCCCCACTGCCTTTGTTACCAAAAAAAACAAAATAAAATGAAAAAAATAAAGAATACCTTTTTTCTGTCCATCTTAAAGTTGTATGATAGTCTTTCCTTCCCTCCTTCTCTCCTTCCTGAGCTGGTTAACAATATCAAAAAAATAAAAACAAAAAAACCCAAAATAATTAAACCTAACAAAAAAAAAACACAAAAAAAACAACAAAACAAAAAAGCAAAACAAAAATAATGTAAAGATTTTGGAAAATACAAAAAATATTACTGAAAAAATATTGAGGTGTTTGTTTTTTTGAAAAGTCAAAAAAAACACTTTTATTCCCATCGAGAGGGTCAAGCACGCTGTTTAGTTCCACAAAAGAACAAAGGAAGAAGGACACAACAGAATAAACCCCCTCCCTCCAGTCATCACGTTTGGTAAAATTGAGGGTGTGCACCAGATGTGTATTTGCAGAAGATTCAAGGTGTTAAAGAAAATTTGTTGTCCGTCTCAAGTTACCCAACAAAAGAAGTTTTTAGCAACTAGACCCTTTTCCACACAAACATTTTGTTGGTGATGGTCTTGGATGGTCAGAAATTGAGGAGTGCTCTCAGAAAGCTGAAACAGACTGAAGAGGGAGAGATCAGGTGAGCTAAACACTCTCGTTAAAAAGAGTCTTTCCACAGGAAGCAAGGCAATCACAATTCTCACTTTACATGGGCTGCATCCTGCCATAGTTGGTATTCGTCTTTGAGTTCCGATGATACCTGCCGATCTCCATCATCGATGTGACCATGCATCTCCATCAACTCCTCCACCTTGTGTGTCCTGATCCGATTGGCGACCCTGCGACCGAATCGAAAGCCGAGAGGGATCGCGGCAAACACCGGGTGAAGGAAGAAATGAAGGAGATCGTAGAGCCCGATGACCACAAGAAGAGAGACGGTGATGACTTCGCCATTTGGCCTGCAGAGATGACGTTAGTCCTTGAGGAGAAGTTGCTTTCTTGAAAGCTGAAGGTGAGAGAAAACGAGGAGTCTGCATCCCAATAGGAGTCCCTCGATTGCAACCCTGGAAGCACCGAGCTGATGGAATACACCTTCGCGCTTGCACCCGTGAGCTCGCAGCCCATCCCTCCATTGTCCGACAGGGAGATGGGGTTGCCCCAGAACTGAGAGGAAGCAATGGAGGTGTCCGATTCATCGCACAGCAAGACGGGCCGATAGCTTGCCAGCAGCTGCATCGTCGTTTGCCCCTGGATGATGTCCTCTCCTTCTGGAAAGATGATGCCTCGGAGAGAACTCCTTCCCGTGTCGTTGCTCGAAACTCCTGGTGGCCATTAGGCGGAGCCATTCAAGGTTTTCCTCGTTGTTGTGATAGGATGCGGTGAGCTTGTATTCGATCGCCTGCGCACGTAGAAAGGGAAGAGCGCGCGAGGGTTGGACCACGTGGTGGTGACACTGCCCCCGGCCGGATTCCCGACGAAATGGAGGCGGATCAGGCACGAGTATCCGTCGGAGCTCACATTGTAGCTGAAATCGCCGAAGGAACTCTTGGATGGGAAGATTCTCTGGGAACAGGTGCCATCGCTCGTCCGATCAAATCCAACCAGAGTGATGTGCATGTCGACTGTCGGCTTGGCTAACCCGTGGGCGTCGTAGGAATGGTCGTTAGGCACGGTCTCGTAAAGGAATGTCGGATGGGTGACGACGAACTGAAGGTAGATCGCGCTGAAGGCGATGAGAACGAACACCATCGTAAATTACAAGAGGGAGACGAAGAATCCGAATAACGTCGATAATGATTGGGCAGTATAGATCTTGTTGTGGTGTTCACGGGAGTGCTGCGATGTTGGTTCCCCGTGTCCCCCGGAAAAGAGGTTCATCTTGCCCATTCCCCATAGAATGAATGAGGTTGTGAAAGAGGCGGTGGCATAACACCGCGGTTGCACCGAGCAGAACCAGTCCGCAGATGGTGTAAAGGAAAACGGGCCAACAGGATTGGTAGAACTTGGTTTCAAGGCTAGGCGGGGGAGGATACAATAGCTCCGGGCTGTATCTCGAGACCTCCACGTCGTTCTTGGAATAAACACAGGGACGTGGCGATCCAGCGGGGCAGCTAGTTTGATTGTGATCTCCTGTCGAATTGTTTTCCGGACAAGTGCTGCAGTTTGCCGCCCCCATCGAATCGGAAACCGTCCGGTGATGACAGAGGCGGCATAGCGAGTAACCATATTCGCTCTTCAATTGCCCCGGTGCGCATCGTTCACATTTGTTGTTCCTATTGGACCACCATTGCCCCTCCTGGCACTTTTGCACGGGGTCTGCAAGGGTGTTATATATATAACAGTCAGACGTTCGGTGACAAAGATGTACTACGAGCACGGTTGGTGACAGTGCCAGCAAGCAGAGAAGCCAGGGTACGAGCACGAGAGTGTGTGGGTTTGGGTGTTGTACAAAAATAAAGTATACCGGTTTGCAATCGAATACCTCCAACTCCTATTGGGTTGAAGAGAATTCAAAAGTTACCCAGAAAACACCGGTTGTTGCCAAGTGACCCTTCCAAGAGAGTGTAAAATTCAGACAACCCTCAGCTGGACCATTTGGAGATGATAATACCAGTATCTATCTGCGCACTAAACAGCTTGGGAACAGCTTAAACTTATTTTGCTACTTATTTGGTGTATTTATACAATATCAAGGAGTAAAAGTTGGATACTGCCTCAGGCATCTGTTTCAGAATTTTGCTGAGAGATTGTGGTGACAGCCAGTCCTCCACTTGACAAATCTCTGGCCGCTTCGCTCATCATCCCTGAACGACGAACCTCCTCGGTGATGTGTCCCTCATCTTCCACCACTGACTCCGACGTTGCTTCTCAGTAACGGTCCCTCACGGCCAAAAGTGTCTTCACGCCATCAACTTTGCCCGGAAGACTGATGAGAGAACTGAACGAATCGCTCTGGTGTCTGACTACACACAGAATACTGTTGAAAAGAAGAAGATCTCATTTCAGAATGATAAAACGTACCTGCCTCCCTCAGAAACACTGTGGTTGCGAATAAGGCACGCCTTGGTGTCTATCAGGTGATTGTTCCCTTCCACAAACTGTTTCAACTTTGCGCAAAGAAGCCATCAACCGATTTGGAGTGCAGTTTGCTGCCTCGTAAAATTATTTATTTAAATTTTTTAGTCTTTAGTATGTTTAGAGAGGAAGATGTAAAGATTAAAAAACTCTTGTGTTCTTAATTTTTTTGTCCAAATTGTTAAAAAGCAAATAATTTAGCCTGTCAAAACAAAAACCCGAAAAACAAAAAAGTTAAAATTCAATTCAGAAATCAAGAGTATTTTTGGTTTCAGACAATCTCTCAAAATGAACATCGAACAGGCCAGGGAGAAGATTCGGTCGCTTCGATACAGGGAAGCCAACTCTCCTTCCCCCTCCTCAAACATCCTGTGTGAGGAGATGCCATCGTTTGAACAATTTATAAGAGAGAGACACTCAAATCGAGTCCCAGCCAGCAAGATCAAGACGCTGGTTGGTGTCAAAAAGAAATCGTTGCCTCAGGAACTTGCCAAGGTGAACCGGATAGCCCAGTATGGTTACTCTCGACTCGTCTTGGCCGAGATGTATGGCGCTGACGGTGAGGTCTACTGCAAACGATGGTTGAAGGAGGTCCTGGGATGGAGTGTGCTCGATGAAATCACCCAGATCTCTGCACAACATCCCTGGCTGTGTGGCAAAGCCGACGGAAGGCTATCTCTTGGTGGTGAAGAACTGCTGGTAGAAATCAAGACCACCATTCATCTCTCTGGGACCTTCCACTTCCCCCTTGAAGATCTGCCTCAGCTTCAAGCGAATATGGTCTGTGCCGGGGTCAACAAGACAATCTACATCCGATGGAATCGATGTCTTTGTTGTGCATGGTTGGTCGAGTTTGATCCGCGCTATTGGGAGTATCTCCTGCCCCGTATCCGGCTCCGAATGTCTTCCCCAGCCAGCAACGCCGCGGACAACAAGGAGATGAGGGAATCGTTTTTCTCTGAATCTCGTTTCTCCGGTCCCCCACGGAGATTGATCTTTGTTGCGCGCAGACAAGGAATTGAGTGGCATGATCTCAGTTACAAGCCGAGTGATGAGGGCAATCGGCGTAGCCTGAACGGAGGGAGCTGACCTTTACCAAAACAATACCACCAGGCAGCCGTAGGAAACGCGCATTGTCCGGATCGGTGGCCTGTGTGAATTCAGCAATAAATATCCTTAGATATCTCCGTTTGAAGCCCCCTTTTTTTAAGCATGCAGTGTAAGGGGTTCATGCGACGTGTTTTTAAGTTACGACAATCCTGTTTCCTCATAACTAACTTTCACGATGAACAACAAGCCGATCGACTTTGTCATGAACTTCATGACCGAAAATGAAGTCAAGGAACTGAGTCGAGGCTGGCAGTCAACGCGCGAGATCCAGGCTAGGAATTCCCTATATAAAATGCTGTGTTCTTGTATGTACTCACTCATACCCAACTGTTTTGGGAAGAGGGGGGGGGGGTTGGTGCTAACTGAGTTTGTTGCCGTCTCGCAATTATTCCCCTTGCCAACCCCCAAGTGCAACAAGCATACAGCAACGCTTTTATCCTTTAGGCAATGAAGCATCTAACAACAAGCTAACCAAAACTTTATTTTTGCGTTTTTGTTTTTTTTATCTCTCAATAATGCACGATCCTGCAGCAAAAAGCATAGACGCCTTGGAAGATCCTATCGGTAGATTGCCTTCCTTTTGGATATCTGCTCAACTGTTCTTGTACACTGTATATCAGCCTACTGCTGGGGAAGTGTGTCATTGGTGTCTCGTGAGTAATGATAACACTGCCGAGCTTGTTGTTCCCAAAGTTTGCAGAGGTCATTATCTGTTCGAGGTCTGAGAGAAAGGCTCGTAGGCCACAGATTCCGCATGGACAGGGAGGCCGCAACAGAAAGAACTCCAATCCTGCCTCTACACTTCCATCCCATTGCAACCTCTCCAATGGTCCTCCCATTGATCTAGAACCCCGAACAAACTCGTCCTACTTTTTCCAGGAAATATAAACTTTCCACTTCCAGTTGTGTTGCTTGATAATTAAATAGCATATTAATCATAAGTAATTAAATTTTGACCAATCCTCTATGAAGAGATTCGGGAGTGGCTGGAAGTGGAACAAAAAAAAAACCATATTTAGTTTTGTTGTAACGCAAAGAAGATGGAAGCAGCTCAGTCTGTGTGCAGTCCTGATGGAGTTGAAGTTGTCTTCTCCTTCCTTTCCAACAACGAAATCCTTGTTCAGGTTCCTCCATCGTTTGTTGTCCGAACAATAACCCTTGAGGTTTGTTTTCCTTTAAGGATCTTGGTACCTTTTTTTTTTTTTAATATATTTATTTAACAGGTTTTTCCTAAACGGCAGCGAATTAACAAGCGGATGCGTTCAGAAGGCGAGGAAGACGATGGAAGGGGAAATCAGAAAAAAGTGAAGCGTTTGCAGTCGTTCAATGCAGGAATATTGGAAAGCCTTCCTGTCGAACTTCATCACTTGCTCTTTGACTGGCTGCCCTTTGCCACTCTGGTTCACCTGAATGAGGTTTGCACTTTCTGGAAGGCGGTACTCGATGATGAGACTCTTTGGAGGCGGCGTTACACTCTTTTGTTTGGTCCCCTCTCGAGGTGTCATCTCACTCTTCCGCTGCCTCCCCACCTTTCAGATGCAGCTCCGGCCACACCAAAAAAAGCACTCAAATGGAAGAAACGGTTTTTCATTATGAAGAACCTTAGTCAGTGTCATCACGACTCCATCAAAGCATGGCCCCTTCTTCAGGGCAGTCCTCATCTTACCCGGAGGATGATGGGTGACTGGTTCAATGACAACGATCTGCAGCTTGTGCTGTCAGCCCTTCTTGTCGACGACATCAAACTCTTCGAGGAGACCTTATTACGCTGCACCAATTTGTCCTATTCTCGTATGGTAAGTAAACAAAAAAAAAACAAAAAAAAAAAAAAAAAAAAAAAAAAAAAAAAAAAAAAAACCCAACAAAACACCATCCTGGTTTTTATTGACCACCCCACTTCAGGACTTCCTCAACTTGTTATATATGGGGGCTAGCCTCAACCGAACAAAGGCTGTTGAGATGCTCATCCAATTACCACAATGCACCCCATCTGATTTAATCGCAGTCCTTCCGATTGTTTGTCGTCGCGGTAACTTGGCACTCGCCAGAGCCCTTCTCGACGAGTTCCCAAAAGCACATTTTAAAACACATCCTCACATCAAGTCTCCCTTGTGGGTGGCAGTCAAAAAGGGAAACGCAAAGCTCGTGGACACCATCCTGCCATACCTTCCCAGAGAGCTCATTGTGGCGGCCACAAACCTAAGTGTGGCGATTAAAAAACGATTTCTGGGCATTGCCGATGTTCTTATCTCTGCTGGTAAATTTTCCCCCTCTCCTTTCCCCTCCCAAGAGCTAAGGAGTTGAAAGAGATCCATTTATCATTCTTCCTCACCAAATAGGGGCAGATGTAAATGAAGCAGAACTCGGCGATTATTCGCCACTTAATAAGGCAGTATTGAATGATAATAAGGACATTGTGAAATGGCTTGTCACAAGGGGGGCTCATTTGGGAGAACAAGAGGGAGGAACGCCACTCAATAATGCTGTCTGGTCAGCTAACCTTTGCATGGTGCTCTTGCTGTTGGGATTGAATGCCGATCCAAATCTTTTTGGAAGCTGTGTAAGCACTTTCCGAAAGTTGTTTTTGTTGTTTTTTTTTTTTGGTCCCACAGCTGATGTAGTTTCATTCATAGGAGGACTCGTTCGACAGTCGGGACTCGCCTTTGGAGACACCCTTGTCTCTTGCAGTCCGGCTGGGTGACGGTGTCATCATGGATCTCTTGTTGAAAGAATCGGAGGGAGAAGTCCGATGGCAACTGGACAGGAAGAATCTCGGTCGAGCATTCGTGCACGCCTTCTTTGCAAAGAATTGGAATCTCATGGATATCCTTTTAGCGCAAGGTGCTGAGGTCTTCGACTTCAATGAAGCGTAATTTTAACTAGTGTTGCGAGGTCATTGGGAAATGGAGGAGCTCCTCGCCACTGGTAATGCTTTGAATGTTGCCACACCAAACCTATACCCGCCAACCCTCTGAATTGTTACAATTCCAAGGTGGAGACCAAGAGGGGGGGGAGATACTGACGATCCGTTAAGGCTGGGATTCGTTTAAATTTTATAAAGACTGAAAATCCATCAACATCGGATGCCAGGAAGCTGGATGTGAGGTAGTGCCCAACGGGCAATGGACTTGAGTTGCTGTGTGGCGCGTCCTTCGGCTGTCCAAGGGTCAGTTCCTCAAGCTGAACTCTTTCGTTGCAATTGCATTTTTGGTGGCAACGCCATTCAAATATTGAGTTTTTTCCAATTCGGGACTGCCCTGATTCCCCTTTGTTCTTGGCCCATGACTCTCCGGCCGAGGTAGCGCCATCTATTTAGGCTCCTGCAACGCCTGGGATTCAAGAACACAATTGGGGCATTACAACGACGCAACACCCAGCGAAGCCTTTGCATAGAACCAACTCCGCCAAGCTTGCTCCCACAATCAATCCAAGGGGGGGGGGATCGGTCTACATAGAGTCTCTCACACGAATTAGATTACCCACCGGATTACTGCGCATAAATTAAGTACTGAGGTCTTTAGCATTATCCGGCGCGCAAGCTACACCGCATGTTCTTTGGGTGCATCGCCCAGTGAGATTATGAGGTCATCAACCTCCATGACTTCTTCGCAGGTTATTTGATGAATTCTTTCTTCGCTTTTGTTGTGGTCAAGTTTGGGAGATGAATCTGTGTAATGTGCGTCATAAAGGTTGCTATAGCCATTTCTACGTTGTTTGCGCTGTTTTCGCGCACGGTATTGCATACCCACTTTGGCAAGACGAAGAAGTTGTTGACGTGCAAAATCAGCACTTGTGGGTGCCTCCTTTTCTCGGTGCTGTGCTTCCTTTATGATATCGTGTTGAGCAAAGACATGCTGTAACGAAGAAAGACGGTATGGGTACAGACAATCTTCCTTGCCAATAAAGCAGCTGTCCTTTTTTTTTTTTTTTTTTTTTTTTTTTTTTTTTGGAGGTGGTCTTCATTGGCGTCTTTCGGTGAACACAGGCTTTTCCGGAATCCAAAAACGTCATCTACGGAGAGGGGCATTGGCCAGGTCGTCGGCGATACACATTTCTCATGCGGAGTTCGGGATTCTAAATCCCAAGCCCTGGAGAGAAAGAAATTTCAATTGTTGGTGAAAGTTGATATTTACCTCATCTGTGCTGGTGCTGTCATTAAATCCGCACGAATATTAGTATTCAGCAGATGTTTTTACCCTCCCTGAACCACTTTCGCCACTTCGATGTCATTTTAACTCTGCAAGATATATAAATGAACACGATAAACGAATTCTGGTTTCATCTTTAGATAGAACTCGTAGTGAATGATACTTTAATATTTTATTTCAACACATTGTCGTTGTTGCTGCGAGGCGAGAATGAGTGTAGCAGCGGTCGTTCGTTCTTGAATTCAAGTCGCAATACATGCGGGAGGAATTGATCAATGGTAATTGCGCCTTAAGAGGGCCCAAAGAATTGGTTGAATCCTAGAGGAAGGTAAGAGCTTATCTCATCAACAAAATTCGGTACCAAAGACAGCAAGCAGCGAAATGATTTTCACATCAGGGTGTCGAAGGAGAGTGTAATCTCGTTGATCTGCTGGCGCCAACTCAGCATGCTTCGCCTCATACCAACGAAGGAAAAAGATGGTAGTACTTGACGACAATACCCGCCATAACTTCAGCACTAAACATAGCGAATAGCGTTAACCACGAGTATCATGAAGGTTGGTAGAAGGAGGGAAGGAGGGAAGGAGGGACTGTATACCATGAAACCTATACTTTGAGTTTCCACCAAGTTTTGAGCAGCATTAAAGTTGCTCGCTTAGATAATTGCTCACCACTCCAACGGATGTGGTTGGGAAACCAGAGGGAAGGAGAGAAGGAGGGAAGGAGGGAAGGAGAGACCGAATCATAAAACTTAAGCCTCCAATTCGATCCGATTTTGAATAAAACCCCCGGTATTTGCAATGCGATGGTTCTGCTACCGAATCATTGTTGGTGTAGCTGTTGTAGTCGCTGTTGAGAAGAGGTGAATCCATTCTCAAATCATCGTCACTGTTGTTGCTGTTGTCCCAGGATCTTGTTGGCGTTGGCTCGGCCATTGCTGAAAATGTCACGGAGAGTATTGTCTGGTGGAACTTGTTTAAAAAAAAAAAAGTTAAAGTTGATCACAACGATCATCAACAAAATCTTTCCGCCTACATGTTCTCTGTAAACGATCATAACGACAACAACCGAACAAAAGAGGACTCTCAACAGAGAATGGAGAGAGCCAGAGGAACATCAATGATCAGAGACCAGGACGGACTGAGAGCAAACAAATGAAGGCACACAAAGGATTTTCTGAGCTGACCAAACCACAATCTTCAAAAAGCTTCGCACAGATGAGAACAGCGGTAGCACGTTGGATCTCCCGAGGCACGTGCGTTCGCGAGGAAGAACAGCGAGTGGGCACAGGCGAAGCAGAAGACTACCTGCGATTCCAAAGAGACGCACGGTGGTATACCACTCAGTTCGCTAGGCTGTCCATGAAATTGCGATGACTGGGTTTTTCCCCCTAATCTTGCTAGATCACCGGATCTCGCGCTGGATCCTGCAAACCAGGTAGTTGTGCATTTACAAGTAATGGCCATTAGATTGGCAAAGAATCTTCTGTTGCCGTATCGCACCATTTAGCATATCTTGGAGACCGACAGATACTAGACTGAAAACCTGACCATCTCATCGGTCTTTTAAATCAAAAAAAAAAAAAAAAAAGTATTAGACATTTTTTATACCTGTTTGACTTAATGTTGTGCTGAAATTCACTTCGATCGCTTCGTAACAAGGATTTGGAAGCGGAGGCTCTCCTGCGCAAAATGCGTTTCATGCCTTGTTTTTTTTGCGCGCCTAATTCTTGGAATTGCAATTCATGCTCCAAAAACTCGTTTCTTACAACCCAAGGCCCCACGCAAAAACAACACAGAGCCGAAGTATCGCTGTATCACAGACAACTACCTAACTATTCCCCAACATAACAATAATTTACAATAGCAAGAATCCAAGTTTAGAACATCATGATGCCGCACCCTCCCCCCCCCCACACGTTGAGCGATTGTCTGGCCCCCTCCTCTCATATCTTCTCCTCTGCGCCACCCACGAACCCAGTCTTTTGCTACAGGGATTCCTTGTCTTCTGCACCGGGCATGTAATTCACCGAGTGCTGACGATTGATTTTCCTCCTCCGGTAAAGCCAGAGCGCCCCGCCAATGACACATGCCAAGGTGACCAGGAATAGAGGGATCACCACCAGCGACGCCAATGCCTCCAGCGACAGATCAGCGCTCCCACCCCCGTCGCCGGTGGTGGTGGTGGTGGTGGCGGTGCCGACGATGGCGACCGAGAAGTCGGGATCGTAGGAGAGGCTGCGGCTGAAGGATGGGAAGCGCATCACCAGGATCGAGAGGTTTGCTGAGAACGAGAACGCAACCGGGGCCACCACCCCGTCGGCTTCAGCCGCGCGGAGGAGGTCGATCACCACCTGCAGCCCGCCGGCCGACTCCAGCACAAAGGTGGTGACATTCGGGTTGCTGCTATTGGCCTCGTCGAAGGAGATCGAGGTGAACGGCGGGATGGCATCGAGGGAGAGCGAGAGGGCCAGGGAGTGGGAGGCAGAGCTGAAGTTCCACCGACCGATGACCACGCTGAGCTTGAGGCTGCTGCCTCGGGTCGTGAACTTGATCCCCGAGCTGTTGAGGGTCTGGCCGACCTCGTACAGAGCGTAATCCAAGCCCCACCTTTTTTTGTTTTTTTTTTTTTTTTTTTTTTTTTTTTTTTTTTTTTTTTTTTTGTTTTGTTGGGAAGAAAGCGAGGGATGGCGGTCGCCGTTAGTGGGGGTGAAATGGGTGCGCTGTTTGTACCTGCACGTCGGGTAGCGAAAGGCCAAATTCAAAGTGCTGGGTGTTCTCGGGATCTACGTAGGTGGTGATGTTGTATTCGCTCAAAGGAAAGGAGACAGAAACGACGGTGTTATTGGCGGCATCCTCTTCGTCGAGACTCTTTGGGCGAAGGAACAGCTGGAAAAGACCCGGGAAGGTGTTACCTTGGCCATCTGGTGGACGAAAATTTCCATTTTCAGCGCTTAGATTTTTTTTAAAATAACACAAGTGAAGGGTTTTGTGCTCTCAATTTTGGATGATGGTACCCACCACTCACCTTTGGGGAGGAGACGCACAGCCGGGGAACGGCCCTGGAACGCGACCAGCATTCCAAGGGAGGAGGAGTCCTGCGACTGGAGCAGGAACCGCGAGAATTGCAGCACCCGATGGTTTCCGTAGTCGGCCACCCACAGCGTGCGGGTGGAGGGATGAAAGAAGGTCGATATCGGGGAGCTCATCTGATCCGGAGCCGCACCAAAACCGGCGGAGGTGAAATCGGGCTGACCCAAGACCGCCGTGGCCGCCATGTTGTTCGCGGTGGGAGACAGTCCTCCCTGGTAGACCACGACGCGGTTGTTCACAAGGTCGGCGACGTACAGATCGCCGAAACGCTCATCGAACGAAGCGGTCCATGGATAGTTCCCGCTGGAAGCTGTGGGAGGGCTCGGCACCGAGTTGGAGATAAGATCGGGCTGCATGAAAGTGAGTGACGCGTTCCCGCCATCAATCGCCCACTGAGAAGGCAGGAAATAGAGCTGTAGATTGTTTTTAATTTTAAAGTGTTGTTTGCTTTAGTTTTGTGCTTCGTTTTTGATGGGAGTTGACTCACCACGCGTTGGTTATGATTGTCGCAGAGGAAGAGGTGTCCGTCGGACGCCACGGCGACCCGGGAGGGCCCATTCAGAGAGGCTGGAGAGACCCCGCTACTGTTGCTCTGCATGTCGGGCTGGCCGAGAACTGAAAAGGCAGACGAGCCGTTTGTCAGCGCGGACGCCCCCGGAAAGCGCAGCACACGATTGTTGGCCGAATCTGAAACCCACAGCGTGTCGTTCTGATCGACTTGCACGCTGGTGGGCTTCCGCATCCCTGCAGGCCCCAACGAGGGGTTGTTGCTCGTGAAATTGGGCTGCCCAAGCACCCCATCAGCCGAGGTGCCGTTCGAGCGCAGCGCGGCGCCGAGGAACCAGAGCACGCGGTTGTTGACGGTGTCGGCGATCCACAGCGTCCCGGCCGAGTCCACGAAGGCGCCGTAGGGCGCGGACAGAGTGTCCCCGGATGGCAAGCCTCCACGGTTCGCCATCACCCCCAAGAAGTCTGCCTGCCCGAACACCGCCTCGGGCTGAGAGCTTGCGGTCAGCGTGCCCACCGGCGGGTAGCGAAGCACGCGGTTGTAGGCCTGATCGACGATGTACAGGTAGCCAGCAACCGGGTCGATGGCCACGTCGGTTGGATTGTTGCAAGCGCCCACGCACAGCACCAGATCTGGGGCCACGCTCTGGGCGTTGCTCCCTTGGTGAGGGACGACAATCGCAATTGCGAGCAGGATGAGGCACCATGCCCCTCGATTTCCGCAACAGATGTTGTGACCACCCCCGAGCATCATTTTTTCCAGAGGGAGATGAACGATCCCAGCGCTGGGTCAATTAACGCGATTGGTTGCTAGGATGTAACCAAAAAAAAAAAAAAAAAAAAAAAAAAAAAAAAAAAAAACACGGCCCTGTTCACTGCTAGTACAAACAGAAATGTTTTTGCTATCACCAACCGAAAAAGAAATAAAATGCCGACATCTACGACAGCCAATCGGAGCTACCGGCAAAAGGTCTTTTTTTCCTGCCTTTTTTTTTTTTTTTTGTTGATAGAGGCCATTAGAGACTTTTAAAATTGGACTAGCTGCCCATCTCTTCCATCTTCTCTGAGAGGGAAGTATCAGAGTGCAAAAAACCTCTTGACCCAACCACACCCAAAGGATGATTACCCTTGTTGGATGATATTGGTTGTGTAACGTTTATGACGGTGGACGGAAGTCGGAGGAAGGGAGGTTTTGGTGGGGACACTATTCACTTGATCACAAAGTAAACAAAAACTTTCTATTTCTGATTCCGGAGTTCGTAGATTCAAGGATGCAATTTTTGCTACTGCAAACACATGACATAGTTGCGGGTCCAACCGGACAGTTGAGTTCTTGGCTGCCAAAAACTTCATTGTTTTTTGAGTTTTGATAAGGAAGAAAGTTTTTTTTTTTTTATATTAATACCCCCCCCTGGACTTAGCCACCTCGATTGAACTGCCTGGCCATAACCTTCGATCGTCACTCAGTGGTGTTTGTGTTCTCCGATACCAAGCTGAGCCAAGGTTCTATTTCTACCTCGCAGAAAAGGAGACACCATGTAACAAAATGTGGCTTTCTCACACCAAGATAGGAAAATTTCTCCAACATCCTTTGTGGTTTTAAAAACAAAACCTCCAAACAATTTTCAGTCGAGGAATGCCTCTTTCCACTGTGAAAACGAACAATTTAGTTGATCACATGCACATGTGTACCGACTGTTCCTCAGTCACAAAAAGTCTATTGGGGAGCTTGCAAAATCGGTACCGATTTGGTCAAAAAAATCGATTGGTTTTTATAGCATTATTGTTGATGGCGGTACTTTTTGTTTTTTTTTTTTTTTTTTTTTTTTGTTGGGTGTTTGATTCCAGGAAACTATTTATGGGAAAAATTCAAACATAGCAATGGCAACAACAAAAAAAAGGAAAAAACTTTAAGCTTACCAAAATATTTAGCATAAAAACAATCCACAAGTTTTTAAAGTTACAAAAAAAAACAAAAAAAAAAAACAAAC
>Ga0209935_1001626_pt1 | contig 33370 bp, 20 predicted proteins | sample ThiBio_1000_plan_2_FD_183958 | JGI IMG/M metagenome (GOLD analysis project Ga0209935, IMG submission 183958) | Wastewater bioreactor microbial communities from Cape Town, South Africa - Thiocy_cont_1000_plan (SPAdes) | ecosystem: Engineered > Bioreactor > Thiocyanate-remediating >...
ATTAAGATTTCAGATTTGCATTATATGTATTTCAAACTTTCTTTCGTAGAAAGAAATGTAGAGCTTATGTAGGCGAGCGTTACGTGTAATATTTGCCTTCCAGTAGAGAGTTAGCAACGTTAATGTTGCGTTACTTGTTATTAAAGAAAGAGTGAGTATTTTGAGAAGTCACAATTTTTTAAAGTTTAATCAGAGGAAATCGTATAGGACAATTTCGTTGTTTTCTCAAACGTTTTTATTGCTGTCGATGAAGTCTCTTGAGGGAAGAAGGATGTTTTGATATAATTGAAGTATTCTATTGACTTCGATAAAACAAGATCAAGTATCAGAGAACTAATTAATTGATTAGCTTTTGGATTTCAGTTTTCCGTATTGAAAAAAGTGGCTATATTAGTAAGTTTCACTGATACGGTGCGAGAAATTTTGTATATGCGTTATAAAGAAAGAAAGATTGAGCCGCTCGAGTCGTGAGCGACGGATCGTAGGGACGCTGACGAACGACGAGGTGCGGCTTACATTCATTATTATAGCGAACAGTAATTTTCGAGTACTCTATGTGTTCAGTTTATATTGAAAGAATTGTGCCTTTAAAGAACTGGCTGAATGAATCAAATGACTATTAATCAAGTATACTGATCCTCATGAAAATTAATTAGCTCTATTCCTTTAATGAAATGCATAGTTCATTATGATTATGGAGTTTATATTTTCTAAAATTCTATGTTGAAATATCTCTGCAGAAGAAGAGTAATTTATTTGTTATGTTTTATGTAATGTTTAGCGCCTCGAGTCGTGAGTGGCACTTCTGTTGACCAAAACAACGCTTAATATCAACAATACTATATATCTGTGAGGACATTGTAGTAAATCTCTTTCAGAAAAGGGTCTGCGAATCTCTGGATGAGCGCTACTTGTTTCATATTCGTTTTTAGTTAATGAGAAGCATGCATTTTTTTTCTTCTTCTTATCTTTTACGTCGTATATTTTGATTTCATTAAGCAAACATGTAAATATTGTAGGCAAACTAAAGTAAAAAGAATCGTCGATGAAAAAATATTGTTGTTTGCGTGGGAAGGAAGAGGAGGACATGTTGCATTTTCTGTTCTTACACTTTCATACAATTGTTGTATCATAGAATCAAAATGCGGTCCAAAGATATAATTAGGACGATTTGGCATTATAAAACTGTTGACAGATGTTTGAACACCAGTTAGTGTTGATGTATCATATGATTCAAACCATGGGCCACCACTGGCTCCATTTGTCATATTACATGCTAGGCTATCACCAGCGTAATTAGGAATACCAGCAGATGCTTCTGTACCAGTACAGTTCGTCATTAGTTGTCCATCATAGTAGTTAGTTGGATATCCAAATGCATAAATAGTTGCCGTATGTCCATGATTGAAACCGACACCTTGACCACCAACAACATCTTGAATATGTCGATTATTGAGAGTATCTAGGAGAACGATTCCAACATCGTAATCATGATTGTTATTCATGATCCAGCCAGATAAAGCAGATAGACAACGCGCTGCCCATGTTCCATATGGCCGAACTCCGTTTGTATATTGTGGGATAAAAATTAAGTTCTGAACGTATTTTGAGCTCTTCGTAGAATATATGCAATGACCAGCTGTGAATAGCAAATCTTTATTATCCGACGTGACAACAGATGCCGAACATTGATAGTATAGACCAGTATCAACAAAAAATACTTTGCCAACCGTCGTAGGATATTTATAGGATTGTACTTTTTTTGAAGATCTTGCCGTCGTACTTTTGATAGTTACTGGTTGTTGTTTGTTATCTTTGTTCGAAAATAAACTATCGACTCGTATGAAAGGTTTTGGTTTAGCTGCTTTCAAACGTTCATCAGTCCAAAAACCAATTACAGCTTGTACACGCTGTTCTGCAGTCTGTACTTGTGACATATCAATGCCGAAGATATCTGCAGAAGAACATTGAATTTCAGATGAAATGACACTGCCGAATAATAAACAAGTAAAAATTATAGATTGATACATTTGCGAAAGAAATAAACAAGTTGGTGAAAGGATGCATTTTATATCATAGAGAAATTTCCAGTGACTCATTATTTTACAAATAAAAGTTATCTTCGTCAAGATAAGAGAAGTCCACAACGTGTGTCACTTTATTTTCTATAAAATTATCTGATCTGTTATTATGTGAAAGAATCTAGAGATACAGCAATTGTTCGGCGGTAAAAATAATTTCATTTCCTTTTCTTGCTATTACATCATTGCCAATCAAATGAATTATATGATGGTGATTTTCTATCTCGATTAGTTCGATTAAAACGAAAATTCATATTCGACTGTGGTCGAAATGACTGATTACCATAATTCGAACTCGTATTCAAATCAAACATCATGTTTGATAATTGAAAAAGCTCCTCAGCGTCTTGTGCGTATTCAAAATATTGGGAAATACTGATAGGTTTTCGTTTACGAACTTCGAATTGTATTTGCGGTTTCGTTTTACTAATAAGATGTTTTAATTTTGTAGCTTCACTCATCTGTGGATCAGCTTCTCGACAAAGTTTCAAAATTTCATTATAGAAACTGCGAACTAATTGATTTTCTCCTTGAAAGTAAAATTCTAATTTTTGAAAGCAATTTCTTTATGACAAAAAGAAGTAACTGTTTGTTTAATCTCTCTAACAAAATCCTCCCATGAAACAATCGAATTTTTCGAATGTTTATACCACTCCATAGCATCACCACGAAGTGTAGATGATATCAAATTTAATTTTAAATGATCGGATATTAATGCTACTTCAAATAAATGTTCGATATCATCTATCCATTCTATAACATCATCTTTATTACCCTTGAATGTTTTTGGATTTTTAAAAAAAATCACTAACCATAACCTTTCTCAATCCAAAAGTAGTGTCGGAGCCCCTTTTTCTCCCTTATAAATAGGCTTGACAAAACATTTTCTTACCAATCGATAGAACGGAAAAAACTGCATCTTTCTATGCTAATTGATCTATATCCAATTAGGATTATATTAATGAAACTTCATCAAAAACTCTCTTTCAGTGAAGTCCAGCTGGTAGCAAGAGTGTAGAAAACCAAAGAAATGTGATTTTTTTTTCGTTTTCCCCTCGTTTTCTCTTTTTCTTTCTTTCAATGTTGCTTTCCTTTCTCTTCTCGTCTTTGACTGACGATATGTACGAACACATAAACGTGTCCGCCGAACTGATATTGTGTGCATGTTCTTCTTATTTGTTTACATTCGAGAAATTCACTCCAATTTTCTCTTCTGAATGAGTGCAGATAACTTTCGCTTTTACATTAAAGTGCGTGCTGCACTTAATATTCCCCAAGAACTAGTCATAATGAACTGAATTCTACTTATGTTGATCAGTCTCCTTGCCTCAGGACAGTGGAACGATGGTGTAAGCTATTTCGTGAAAGTCGGGAAGAAATTGAAGACAAACCACGATCTGGTAGACCCATTATTGAGATAACATCTGAAATTGTCGAGCAAATTTGTCTTCTTATCGATGATGATCTCCATGTCACAATAGAAGAGCTTGAATTCGAAACTGGTTTAAGCCACGGCACAATTCATCGAATCATCGCCTCAAGTTGATGTGACCGTTTATATCGACAGGCAGAAAATATGAGAGAAAAGAAAACAAGCTTGAAAGAAAGAACAGGAGAAAATGAAGGAAAAACGAAGAAAAAATCTCATTTCTTTGGTTTTATGCACTGTTGCTACCAGTCAAACCTCGTCAAAAAAGAGTTTTTATTGGAGTTTTATTGGTAAAACCTTAATTTGATATAGGTCAATTAGCATAGAAAGATGCAGTTTTTTTCACTCTATCGATTGGTAGAAAAAAAATTTCCCAAGCCTATTCATAAGGGAGAAAAGGGGGCTCCGATACTACTTTTGGACTGCCCTAACTAATATTACGTTTAGATACGATATGAGGAGATGCTAACAATAAGTTTTTGTATGCATGTCGCCTGCAAGTCTTGTATATCTTAAAAAAACTGAATATATTTTGTTATCATATTTATATTTCTTTTTTTTAAACACAGTTCATGTGCAGTATGTGACAAAAAAAACAGAACGACTACAAATAATATGCTATTCTTACGGAAAAAGAGAAACTGAATTCAAATATGAGAATAAACCCAGAAGACATTCGCCCTTTCCGATGAATAACTATACAATCGTCTTTCTTCGGGATGATATCAAAGACTATTTTTTTTTCTATTGAATCAATCCATTTATTATCTGTTCTCTAATACTAGTTATTTGAGTATCAATTTCAGTCACTTGTGAATGGTTATGATCGAGTCCAATCTCCGTAGCAAGCTTCCTGGCAATTTCTAAGTGCTTCAATGCGATTCCATATTCATTTAAGCGCATATAAGCATCTCCGAGGTTATTATAAGCGATGAAAAGATTTTTCTTATCTGTAATATCTATGTCATCTGAATGTTCATAGATAGATAAAGCCTTTTCAGTATATTTTACCAATTGTTTGTCGTCTTTTAATACTGTGAATGCTAAAGTTCCCATGTGTAAAAAAGATTCTGCAGCATGACCAGGATCTTCGCATTTGATCGAGTGACTTTCATGAATATTAATGACTTTTCTATGATATTTCATCGCTTTATCGAATGAATCCATTTTTTCGTATACGAATGCCATGTCGTGATATAAGTTTTCCAAAAAACATTCGTCTTCAATAGCATATGATACAGCTTTACGAAAAGTTTGTAGCGCTTTCGAAAATTTTCCTGTTTCTTCGTAAATTGTTCCTGAACTATGGTGAATTTCTGCCAGAATATATTTTGGATTATCTGCAAGATCTCCATAGGAAAGAGCAGATCTGTAATGCTTCATCGCTTGAGATCGGTCTCCTAAACATTGATAACTTTTACCTACAGCCCAATAAGTTTCAGAAAGCCAGCTTTCTAAAGAAGCATCTTCGCACACTTTCAACGTTTTTTCATAATAATCTTTTGCAGTTTCGTAGTTTTCTACATAGTCAAAGTAAACATTACCAATAGAAAAGTAATTATTGGCCACTTGCTCTACAGTATTCGTATATTGTTGAGCATCTATAAAAGCTTGAACTGCTGAAGAGTAATCGCCCAATGAAATATGTGCTTTACTTATTTCATGAAAAGCGTCAACGATTTCGCGTTCGTCTTTAAAATCAGTTGATGGATTCAAACGAATTGCTAAAGTTTTAAGCGCGTAATTTAATCGTAGGTTATGTTTTTCTAATTCAGCACAAAGAAGTACCATATTATGATAAGAATCAGCAATCGATGGGTGATTGTTCATATACATTGATTTTCTAATCTTCAGTGCTCTTTTACCATAGATCAATCCTAATTCACCCTTTTTCTGAATGCAATAGACGTGCCCCAACATATCGTAGGCTTGCGCAAAAAAATTCATGTATTTGTTTTCACAGGACTTTCTCAACTTTAATATTTTTCTGCAATATTTTAGTGTTTGAGAGTATTTGTCTTGATCGAAGTAGAAATATAATAAGTGACAATACGTTTCGAGAAGATCGTTTAAGTAAGGTTCAGACTGTTCGTTGATAATGGTAAGTGCTTTCTTGTAGTATTTTAAAGCGGTATTTGTATATTTTAGTTTCTTGTATACTGATCCGATATGAGTGTACACTGGAACCAATTTTCTATCGTTTTCAGATCGAGATTTCAGTATAATTGCCAGACCTTTCCTAAAGTTTGTCAAAGCAGTTTGATTTTCTTCTAAATTCATATAAAGTCTTCCCAATGATAAGTAGCATTCTCCTATATGAATACTGTTGTTCGGCATCGATTCAAGTAGTATATGAAGTGCTTCTTCGTAATATTTTCTAGCCTCATTGTAATTACTCTGGTCATTAGAAACATCACCAAGACCCATCAACGTAGAAGCTATAATAGGATGATTTTTTGGGAGTTTTCGTTGATTTATCTCGTTTGACTTTTTATAATACTTAGCTGCAATTGAGAATTTATCAAGTTCATGATAAGTACTTGCTAGTGCCTTATATGTATTAGCTAAGACGATGTTATCTTCTGTATAAAGAGTTTTCCGAATTTTGAGAGCTTTCCTTCGTAGTTTCAAAGCTGCTTTGTAATTGTTTTGTTTGTGTCGCAGACATGCCAAATCGATGTAAAACTCAGTTAAATAGTATTGCGTTTCTTCAGTCATCGCTTTCGAGTATATTTTCTTGGCTTTCTTGAAAAGAGACAAAGCTTCTTCATAATTTCCTTCACCGACCAGCATCACTGCAATGGTAGAATAGGCATATCCAACCATTATATTATCTTCGGGTAATTCTTGAATTAATAGTTCGTAATAATGACGAGCCCTCTCATAGTCTTCTAATTCTTTCGCTAAAAGGTCGCCGAGCACTAGCAGCGAAGAATTTTCACCAACAATTGCCTTATAATCATCAAAGAGAGTTCTCATTGGTTCATATTCTTCGCTAACCATTTCCAATGTTATATACCAAGTTTCGTCAGTGACTTCTTCAACTGATAGGATTTTAAAGGTAGTTCCCATTGTAAAAAGATACTCATCTTCGTCAATATTAACGCTGAATCTGCTGATTCGTGCAAAAGGTTTACTTTTGTTGATGCTCGAGTCAGCATTAATTCTAAATACGACTGATCTTACAGTCGAGTCAGCATGTACTGTAATATTTCCACTAAAGTTGCTTGCTACAATGCAGGACGATGTAGTCGAGAAAAATGTGTTCACCGAGATATAACCATTTATATTATTTTTTAGCTTTTCAAACTCGGTAGCATACATGCTCTGACCACGATACAACGTCAGAGTTTGCTTATCAGCAAATTGCTCATCATGTAAACGCTTCAGTTGCTTGAACAAGTCGATAATAAAAAATCTATACAAAAATATGCGATCAATATTTTCAGTTCGTAAAGCTTTGTTAATAAGTCGATAAACAAAACAATCACGCGTATACCAATAGATAGCATTTTCGCATTTGTATTGGTCTCTAAATTCTTCAATTTTTTGCTGTTCAATTTTATTACCCATGTATTGATTTAAGCACTCATTTATCATATCGTTTTTAGCAGTTGGCGAATCAGGCAATCGTAGCAACACATGTAGTAATACATGAAACCACATACATTTTCCTTGTTCATTCTTGGGATCTTGCGTTGTGCTATCTTGAATCACAGTTATAGGTGTCCGACGTAAATACTCTGAAATGTCTTTCGTTATCTGTATGAGTAATAAGTTTGTTTCTGTAAAAACTCCTTGAATTTTACTGAATTTCTCGGACCATACAACATGCTTCTTCTTGTCGAAACAGAAAATATAGATTGATTCCATACTCGGTAAATCATGAATAATTGGTAAAATCTTCTTACCATATATACCCGAAACGATAAAAAATATTTTCTCATCTCTGATATTAGTTGTATAAGCGATACATTTATCTATATCATTAAACGGCTTCAAATAGTTAGCGATGCGTCGTATTCGTGTCTTTGTTCGTTCAACTTTTTTCGTGTTTTTCCCAGCGTTTGCATCCAACCAAATCACAATATAGTCTTCTAAGTTTTGAGAATGATAATCACTTTTTAAACGGGTAATGAAAGTGTTTACGATGTTTTGTGAGAAGTCGATTGTTTGGGGTTCTGAAACAGTTCGTCGTATTTTCTTCTTAGGTGGACTGTATAAATACTCTTCAGTAGTTGCCATCAACTTTTTTCTCTATAAGACTTGAAGTTTTGTCTTGAAAAACACTGAATAAGCACGTTTTCATAGAGTCAATAAAGAACATAATACACACAGAACAGAAAAAAACATGCATCCAAACATTTTTTTATTGATTCAATTGCTGAAACAAACCGAATAATTGCGATTATTCGGTTGGTAAGAGAAAAGAAACTAAAACGTAGAACGAAGAAATGTGAAGCAAAAGCATATCGAAAGAGAAAATTTTCGGAGGCTGAAAACGTCGAAAAAAAGATGAAGAAAGATTTTATCGAATACGATACAAATCGAGCCGCAAGAATCTCCACAAGGAAATATATCGAATGAAAGGCTTTTGAAAAATTCAGCAAACGAAATGAAGATCAGACTGACCAAATCCCCCAAGCTAAGTTCAATATTGTCTCAAATTTCTCTTACTACTTTAAACTATTAATACAATCAAAATTTTCCCCAAATTTACAGATCAGGAGAAATCAGGAAGATGATATATTATTTTTGAAGAGAAGAAAAAGGGAAGCACGTTTATACATACATTGTTTCTATGGGTTTCATGTTTACTACCCTATCAGACAAACAGTAAACATTCCTTTATTGAGAGAAACATGTGTGTGATGTGAAATACACGTAAATATCTTTTTTTTCTTTTAAATAAAGAGTACGGAATGCTTCATTACACATTTCCTATTTTCCGTCAGTGTGTTTTTAAAGAAAAAAAAAGAGAAGAAATTTAACTGTTTTTTTCGAAACGACGACAGCTATTTATTACTTCCATCGAAGTATTTTTCCGAAGATTTTTTTGTTAGTTGCTTTTGTATTTTAACAAAATTATATATAATTGAACTTTCAACCGTATCATTGATACGAATAATGGCAAACATGATGTTAAACAGTGTTCAGAAAATTTAAAATTTTGTCTTCAAGAGCTCTCCTCATTTCAGGAACTTATCCATATATCCACTAGTATGAACGTAACTCAGATAATAGGACGTTGGCGTCGGAAATTTTTCGATTATTATCGGTCTCTTGATATTAATATGACACTGTATAAAATCGATCATAAATATGAAGAACGAAGTAATCTTTTGATTATTATTCAGGCTTTAGTCTCCTTAGATGAATTCTGTACGAATATACCAGTAGATAAAGGTTTTGAGGTTTTATACAACCAATGTCAAGTAGATATTGCTAGAGAATCTAAAGACGCTTATATTACAGTGATTGGCTACATACGGAAAGAAAATTATGTAAATGCAGACCTTGCTTTACGTGATATTGTTAATAATATGCTCGATTCAAAATATTCGATACAGATTAAACATGAGTTACGATATTCTCTCAATCAAGTAATGAAGGATACTGAGTTTTGTATTCAACGTTTGGAAGTAGATGCGAATTATTGGCAAATTAGTGAGAATATCGAAAAGATCAGATTTGTTATGAATAGCCATCGTATGAATGAACTTATAGAGAAAGAAACTAAAATCGTCGTGGAAAATTTTAAAAAGAAAGTCGACGAATTGTTATATAACACGATCTTACAACGAATCGAAAACACTACAATATTTATAGATCATAATAATTTTCTTGAGGCTGAACGGAGTATGGAAAAACTTATCTTATTATACAAAGGATTAGCTAATTTCTTTAAATTTACACCAGTTGATCCAAAAATGAATGAATTACAAATGAGATTAAGCAATCCGGTAGATGATATTCTGCAACACTATGATCTTGAAGATATTACTAAGTATTCCAGACATCCACCTACATATCTATTAGATGAGTTGAAGAAAGCTGCTTCTGGTGGTTATGCTAAATATGCACACGCTTATAAGATTTTAATAGGAAAACTTCAGGAAATATTTAGTATAGCCATAGATAAAGTTCGTGATAGTTCTTTCAATGGTCGTTCAGTTAAGTCTGCATTTCGTTTTTTACCAGAAGAATTGAAAACTATATTTCAATCTGACGTAGATGAGTTGAATATGAACACAAACGCATAATTCGAATTTCATTTCTAAGCCAATGTATTTTCTCGTTTTATTACAAATTACTTTGTTTGTATTTTAAACTATTGTATGATTTTCTTCGTTATTGTAATTTAAAAAAAAAAAGGAATTAAGTTTTATTTTTCAATTGTAATTAAATTTTGGCTGTTCTCTTCGATGATTATATGTTGTCGTTTGAATAGATTCGTTTCTGTATCCATATTTTGCTTGTTGTTCCCGATTGTTTTCTAATTCAACTTGTCTGAGTTTATTCTCTTCCGTAGATCGATAGATTTGCAAATTACAATCATTGATTCGTTGTTGATTGTCAGCTATTCGAATTATGAGTTCATCTTCATGATGTTGTTCTCGATGTAATTGATCAAGATTAGCTCTTTGTCGAATGTTTACTTCGTCGTATCGTGATTGTAAATGATGACTATCAGCTACTATAGCCAACCAGCGAAAAAAGATGAACTCGAAAAAAGTAAAACAAGATTCAGTTATATTTGCTGTAATGCAACATTCCAAATTGGTGGTAGTTTTCATGGTTGTCGGAAAGATAAACATGGTTATGATCAAATCACGATTAATCAAGGAAGAAATATACCAGAAGACAAGTTGATTTCACAATGGGAGACAGCATGTAAAAATAATATTATATATAATGAACGACTCAAGGGATTAATTCAACAACGATTTAATTTTTGAATGCATTATTTTTTATATTAGATATAGTTTTTTTTGTATATGTTTATTTGGAAAAAAAGAAGAAAAAAAATCGAAATGGCACTGAGTTTTTCTTTTCCTTCGTTATTGTATAATTAAACAAGTTCACATCGTTTTCGACATGCTTCGATACCATCGGCTGGTAAGTCCGGGTAATGTACAACATATTGATAAAAGAACATACAATAGTGACGTATGAAATGTTTTCATGAAAGTGTTTGGTGTAAACCAGTAAAAATATATGCACATGATTTTTTTTTCTAATTATAAACTCAAAATGATGATTTTTCAGCACCATTAAACTTTAATTATTTCATAAATAAGTATATAAATAAATTTCTTTTCTTCAACTTCAAAAACCTTTAACAAAATAATGAAAATTAAAGTAATATTTTCGTCACTGTACCGTAGAATACATGAATATAATCTTTTCATTCCTGATGAAGATTATGATGATGAGCCACAAGATTCAACCACGGGACTTAAACATCAGAGATATTCAACTCGTTTATATATTCTACTTCTCATTGGTAAACTCTCTTCCTTCTATAGAATATCCTACTAAAATTTATTTTAGTTTGCATGTACTTTCTTTTCTATACCGCAATGATAAAACCACAAGCTCGTACAATTATCATTTCGGATATTGATTCAGAGAAATTCGAAAAATTGTACCTAGAACATGGCGAACTTCTTTCATGTCCATGTTCAACAATTACCACATCCTATGAAACATTTGTCTCAAATAAAATTCAATTTCATCCTGTCTGTAATAGTTATTTCGTTACTCAACAATGGATTCAAGATTTATATGTACCAGCTCGAAGTTCCTATGGTGTATTAGATTTTCGAACAACAGCTCTTTCTCAAGTATAGGGACTGACACTATGTGTTTATATTTCAAATGGAATTTCTTGCTCTTTTTAGTTCCAATTGTTATCCAGTCTTTGTGAACTATCGAAGAGTATCACTGCAGAAAATGAAAACGATCTCAATCAACATGAACTCGTAACTGTTTATGCGTTACCTAAATCAAAAATTCAAGTTGAACTCAATGCTACAGTGAATTCCTTCCGAAATAGTTTATCAACTCAAATCATGTCATTTATTAACTATTTTCGAATTGTCACTCAAGCGAATAATTTCATTACTGCTCTCAATACAAACACACTAACTCTTTACAATCGTTTTTATCAACCCACTCAACTTATTATTTTTCTCACCAGATATTCTTCGCTTCTCCTGAATACAATTTCATGTGGAGCTATTCATTCGACAAGTCCAACTAGTTTTGCTCCACTACTATCTTCGGAAAATATCGTTGACCGTTATACGTGGCAAACTCCTCCGCTAAATTCAACATTAGTCAAGGGATTTTATACGGGATGTAGTCCTTTTGAAGCTCTTCTTCGAAGCACCCTAGATTGTCTCTATGATATCGAGTGTCTTCAATTATTTCACAAATATTATCCATCAATCAATCAAGTTCGTTTTATACGTACAATAATACTCCATAAATTCATGAAATTTCGTTTTCTTTCAGACAAATGTTAATTTTACTGATCATGTTTTACTATTTACAAATAAAAGTAATCTGACTGTCTATGATCATTTAACAAATATGTTCGTCGATGAATGGGTAACAACACCCAATTATTCAATCTATTTTCAAAATTGTAATCCATCAACATGTACTTACACAATAACTGATAAAATCAATTATTCATACGCAATTACATTGTTCATCAGTTTATATGGTGGTTTAATTATGTTACTTCGTTTGATTTCACCATTGATCATCAAAACTATTTCGAAATTTTCACATCGTCAAACAAATAGAATATCGCTAGTATCATGTAAAATGTATCTACAAAGATTGAATTTATTCAAAAAATCAGACAAACGAACAGATGATGATATCAAACAACAAAAAATCACCACCCGAGTTTATTTAATCTTACTTCTTATTACAATTACTGTTCTTCTTCTCTTCAATTCATTCGATACTCAAACAGTTACAATAAGTATTTCAAATCCATCATTAGAGACTTATATCGATTTACAACAATCCTATTCACATACATTGAGATGTCCTTGTTCAACTATGACAATATCTTATCATAAATTCATGAAATTCTCTCCTGTTTTACATCAAGTTTGTTCGAGTGACTTTACAACACAGAAATGGTTAACCATACTCGAGCAAACTATCCCTTTGTATATTGAAATCGATTGGCGTAATCGAGCCTATGGACAATTTAGTTTATTGTCGAAATTATGCCAACTGGCAAATGAAACAGTTCGCAATGCTATCGATCATTTTCTGCTACAATCATTTGTTGTGTCAAATATGCTCACAGAAACTGATTTCGATTTACAACTCGGTCAAAATTTTGAACATTTGTATCAATCGACAACGATTTATTTTAGTCATCTGATTAATGCGATTGATCTTCACATACAAATCGATCAACCTTACATGACTAAACACATAGAGAGTCCGATGACAGTAACATTCTCTTCAATAGAATTTCTTACAACACTCATAGCAAAAGTAATTATGATTCCATTTATTCGAAAGTAATACGTAGTTTATTTTCTAGATTACAATGAGTTCAACTTCTCTTGCCGTCACTTGTATATGCTCGGCAATACTCAAATGTCAAATACCATCGGCTATCTTTGATATCGATCTCACATTGAGTACTGGCGGAACTACAAACTATGACGTGTCTTACATAGTACCAGGTGCATTAAGTGGATGTTCAGAAAGTGATTCGTTGTTCTTGTCAACATTAGAATGCTTCTATTCTGATTCACCTTGCTTTTCAATTCTATTGAATTATATCAAAGAAGTGTACTTTTGGAATGTACAAAGTCTTGATGGATTTAATATTCAACCTCTTAAAGAAAATAATACCATTTTCACTCGTTTTGATCGAAACAGTTCAATTTCAACGATTGTTAAAGGAATTATGATCGAACAATGGAATCCATCTTACTACTATGAAACTTTCTATCATTTATGTTCACCAAGCTATTGTATTTATTCTCGAAAAATGTATTCAAACAATATTCTTACTTTAATAGTTCTCCTATTATCAACGATTGGTGGTCTGACAATTTCACTACGTTTAATCACACCTCATTTAGTTACCATTATTATTAAACTATATTCCGTGTTGACTAGACAACACCGAGACCAACAAACAAATCTAAATTGGACAAGACGATTGATATTGATATTGTTCATACAAAAAGTGATTCGAACATTGTATGATGCTATGATTAATTTAAATATATTTCCTCCTCATACATTTGGAAGTCATATTCATCGATTAACAGCAAAACATCTTGGAAAACAAACAACTCGTCTCTTCTTCGTTTCACTTATTCTCACATTTGTATTCCTTGTGATCTACACTCTCACTCAACAGCAAATTATAACAAAGGATTTCGAAAGACCATCGTTTGATACTTATAATCAACTTATCGAGAAATATGGAGACGAATTGAAATGTTCATGTTCATCAATTGCTTCAACATACAATCACTTTGTTCATATTGAACCAACATTTCATCCAATATGTTCAAGTCAATTCACTTTTGTTGATACAATCACAAATATATCGATGTATGAAAGAAGAGACTATCGTCATTTCATTTCGTCTCATTTTCAATATTTAAAACAATTATGTCAAATTTCAATTCAATCGGTGAACAATTCAATTCAACAGTTTCTTTTCACTTTATTAATATCGAAAGAATTATTATCCAAACAAGATTTTAATGAACACATCGAATCTCTGATTGAACAAACAAAACAAAATGCACCTCGTTCATTAAATTCAATCTTTTTCTTGATTCGAAATATTAATTTTGGAAATGCAATTATGTCAACATATGGAACCAATTTTCGATATACTTTGCCGTTGACGGGTAATATCATTGGTTATTTGAATACTGAAGCTGAAATCTATGATAACAATTGTTCATGTGAATTGCAAATCAATTGTTCAAGTCAAGCATATTTTACCAATCTGACTTCTTCGAATAAAGTTCTGTTGAAAGGTTTGAAAATTGGCTGTACACCAACGGAATCACTTCTTTCGTCGACTCTTGAATGTTTCTATGATGAATCATGTTTGGATACACTCAAAGAATATACTAAACTTCAACCTCTTTTACTAACCGATCGATTTCATATTAATACGCAAATCGGTGAGTTAGTGAGCGAACTATTTATTGATCAATGGTCAATTACAAAAAATTATTCATCCTATTATCAGCGATGTTTACCATCCTTATGTTCGTATAGTTATATAGAAAAATTTAGTATTGTTTATATAATCTCATTCATACTTGGTCTTCAAGGTGGTTTGATCATTGTTTTGAAATGGATTTGTCCGAAAATAATTCGATGTTTGGTGAAAATTAAAAACTGGCGAAAGAAAAGTATCAGAACAATATCAATGGCTGTTGAAAATAATACAAATCCTCGACCACGACTACTTAAAATCACTTTGTCATGTTTATTAATTCTCTTCTTAATAATGATTCTTATCATTTTCTCTATTTTTATAATTCATCAAAAAAATCACTCAATTCTATCTTTTTTGGCAGTTCCTTCAACAACAACGACTAGTACATTGATGAGCACAACATCCAACTCAACGATTACAAAAATTGTCTATTCAGTGGCAATCTGTCAGTTTACATTGAAACAAATATCAATGAATCGAAATGACTTTAATATTGATGTTTCATCGATTTTGATTGCAGATTTTAATAATGATGAAAAACTTGATCTTGGTTTTAAAGTTACCGAAAACAGGTAACAAATTTTCTCTGATAAGTTTAATTAGTTCATCACTTGTCCGCTGTAAAATTATAGTGCTACGAAAATAGCTGTTTTACTTGGATATGGAAACGGGTCATTTAGTGAGCCAATTTTATCTTTAATCAATGACTATTATACCGATATACGATGTATTACTGCTGATTTTAATAATGACCAAATATCTGATATAGCTATCATCAACCTAGACTATCAATATATTCGTATTCTTTATGGAAATGGTGATGGAACGTTTGTTGTGCAGACAGAGTTTTGGTTAGTAGTTAGTTTTGACACGAGACAGATTGTGGCAGCTGATGTCAATGGTGACGATTATAAAGATATTGTTGTTACATCGACAAATCTTGATGGTTTCGTTGTATGCTATGGAAATGCAGATGGAAGTTTTATTGAACGAACACCTTCTAATAATCAATCAATTTATATTTCATCTTCAATTCATAGTCATGATTTCAACAATGATAATTTCGTCGATATTGCATTTGTTAATATTTTTAACAATACGATTGATGTTTTTCTTGGATATGGCAATGGATCATTTCAGGCGAAAAAAACGTCTCGAACTGGAGGTGTTTTGGCTCCAGAATCTATGACTGTTGGTGATTTTAATGAAGACGGAATATTAGATGTGATTGTGATGCGACCAGCAGTTTCAGCACTTAATCTAATGTTTGGTTATGCCGATGGATCATTTGGTAACACGACAAAGTTAATATTACTATCTGATGTTGATGGGTTCCTTAGATGTCTTATTACACTCGCCGATTTAAACAAAGATGGCCATCTTGATGTCGTTGTTTGTCAAGGAGATCCATGTATTATCATTATTTTTTATGGTGATGGAAATGGTTCGTTCGAACGACATATCATGTCTTCAACAAAAATATTCAATGATGATAGTGCTATTGATTCCAGTGATTTAAATGGTGATGGTTATCCAGATATAATTTCGTCGTTTAATTATACTTGGGGGATTCTTTTTAATACTGGTCAATGTAACTGATAAACTAAAAAAAGAAGAACAAGAAAGTTTGCTTTTTTTTTCGTTCTACATCTCGAATAAAACTCTCATGAATATATGTCATACTGAGATAAAGCGCGTACTTTAAATTATGAAGTTCGACATTGTTTGTGATTCCTATATTGGCAGATACGCAAAAGCAAGAATGGGTTTTTACTGGCAAACTACTAGTAACAGGTGGAGTTGGTGATGCTGGGTAAGTCAATATATACGTATGTTTGCCTTTGAAATTTTACTTTTGAAAATAAAAAGGACTGAATTGTATAATCCATTAACAAATACATGGAATAAAACTGGTGATGTGTTTGTTGGGCGAACATCACCTGTCTTAGTATCATTACTAATTGGTGGAAATACGTTGCCGTATATTGTATCCACGAATGAATCAGATCTGTATGATCTATTCCCGAAGTGACCATACTGCATCTCTATTACCTAATGGAAAAGTTTTAGTTACTGGTGGAAATTATGGTCCTGTTTGGGATTACCACATAATTCGGAATTATTTGATCCTAAAAAACGAACTTGGTCAAGAACTGGCAATATGCACTATCGTCGATCGGAACACACAGCATCAACATTACGAGATGGAAGAGTCTTAATTACTGGAGGAGGTTCAGCAGTTGCCGAACTATACGATCCATCGACAGGAACGTGGTCACCTGCGGGTAGTATGCACTATTCACCCACGGAACATGGATCAGTCACATTGAAAAATGGAAAAGTGTTGGTAGCTGGTGGATTCATTGGTACCACATTGGTAAACAATGCTGAAGTATTTGATCCATTAACACGCAATTGGACAACTGTTGTGAGCATGAATCGATCAAGATTTTTGCCCACAGCAACTACATTGAAAGACGGACGAACAATAGTTGTTGGTGGTAATTATGAAAATACTGCTGAGATTTTTTATTACTAATAACATAAACTTGAATATTCATTCATCGAATGTGATTTTATTTATTTGTAAATCAAGTTTTTCATTAAGTATTTTTTATATCAATTCAAATTGTGACAATATTATCTCTGAGAAAAGTTTTTTATTTGTCGCAGTTACGTCATGCTTGAACTTTATTTGAGACAAGGATTTTTTCTGTTATTTCGATTTGTCACGTTCAGATTCTAAATAATCTAAATCAATTGTTCGTATATAATACAGTTTATTTTTTTAATAACGTAGAAATTTCTGTATACGCGAGTTCCAATGATCAACAACGTATAAATTCAATTGACTGTCAAGTCCTATACCTGATGGACTACGAAGTAATGAAGAGTTCGTTCCTGCAATACTTGTTATACCTGCAATTGTTATTCCTTCGTTTTGATTAGCAAAGAAAAATTGTATTCGATTATTGAACCGATCAGCAACGTACATATTACCCATTGGATCAAGTTTGACATCAACCGGAGTGGACAGATGAGTAGATGAATTTCCAACAACACCACTAACATTCCCAGCAATAATTCGACAACTATTGCTATCTAATGACCAACGAACAACAGTATGACTATCTCTATTTGTAATTAAAAGATCATTTGAAATGAAATCATGATAAATTGCACTAGGACTTTGCAATTTCGAAGGACATAATCCGGGCCCATTTCCTCCAGCTATAATTGTACAATTGGATATATTCGATCGATAACTTAGAACACGATGATTCGATGCATCTGCGATGTAGATTACTTTTGTTTTAGTATTTTGATGTAAACCATATGGCCAATTCAATTGATTCATCGTGGCGCCCGTGATACCTACAAAAAAGTATCTGATCTATTGAATTTTTATTCATCTTTTTTACCAGTTGTACCGACGATTGTTGTAATAGTAGATTTATCTTTTGACCAAAATTGTATACGATGATTTTCAACATCTGCAGCATAAATATTCTCATACTCATCCACAACAATACCGTGGACTCTGTTAAATTGAGTCAAATTTGATCCAACTAATCCATTTGATTGTCCAGCTACAGTTTCACCTTGTGAAGAACCTAAGATGAACTTCTGCACACGATTATTTCCCCATTCACTGACATAGAGTATATTTGGCCAGACTAACACTAAGTGCCAGGGTAAATTTAATTGATCAGAATTTGCACCAACCGATGTGACATTTCCAGAAACTGTAATTCCATCTTTTCTCCATCGAAGTATTGTTTCTGGTGTTCTATTAAATTTATGTTTTATAAATAGAACTAGTACAATAATTATATTTATCATTATACATAAAATAACTGTCGTACAAATAGAAAATAAAATACTTTGCCGAAAATATCTATTCTTTTTTCTTTGACGATGATACGTATCTACAGTATCGTTCTTAACAAAATTGCGATGATTAGATTTTTTGAACGACGATTGAGTGTTGTCAGTTATACTAATTGATGATGGTTGAAGAACAGATCTGGATCTGTATGAATGCGAATATTTCACAGACGAAGATCGTAATGTGACATGAATAACATTTGTAGATTGTCTTGAACGCGATCGTACGACGTGCTTTGGCACATTCATTTCAAACTGAATAACTAAGTCATAAAAGATTTATTTGTTGTTTTGTCTGCTTTATATTATGTGTACGCCGACTTTTTTCAAATCAAACAGAAGTCGTACAATTTCTATTATGGTTTTTTTTACTTTTTAACTATAAGGTGCTGGCAATGCGATGTTTGAGCCAATTGTTTTTTTTTATAATATTGGATTATTATGGAGAAAAGTGATTTTCCCGAAATAGGTGGAGATTGTGCTCAAAATAGGAGTTTTGAGGATGAATTTTCGATACGAAAATTTTTGTCTCAACTAAATCCAATAGTATATTTATGATCAACATGAAAAGATACATGGACACGAAAAATAAATTTTTCATGTTAACATTACCGAAGGGAAAACACAACTCTTACATTTTCATCCACTCAAACAGACACAATAAAGTTATCACATCAAAACGAAAACAAAAACAAAGGTGGAGCAGAATATCAATCAAATTACAAATATAGTTTTAAAATAATAAATGTAATCCTTCACACTGCGTCCTAAAAATTTCCTTTAAACCTTCACGTGTTTTAGAATCAATATTCACTAACGGTATAGGTTCACTTTTATCATATAACAAAAACCCATTATCATACTCAATCAATGCTGCCCCTCGCAGAAGTGCACATCGCGATAAAATCAATCTCCAGTTATGATCAGAACTGAAACGTACACTCTTCATCAACTTCTCCAAAGATATACCCTCTAAAATGTCAAAATTAGTCTCTAATTCATAGAAGTCTATAATCGGTCTCGAATTTAATCGTTCTAGAACTGATGTCTCTTTCAATAAATTCACCAATAAATATCGCAAATCATACACATACTTCCCATCTTTCATCATTGTTAAAAGAGTTCTAATTACATAATCTGTTACTGCTTTTTCACCCATATTACCGAGAGCTTCACATGCACTCTCTCTGACCGAGTTATCCCGATCTCTTAGTGCACTAACTAACCTCTCGATCAGTTCATTTGTTGCTGCTTTTTCACCCATATTACCAAGAGCTTTACATGCACTCTCTCTGACCGAGTTATCCCGATCTCCTAGTGCACTGATTAGCTTATCGATCACTTCATGTGTTGCTGCTTTTTCACCCATATTACCAAGAGCTTTACATGCACTCTCTCTGACCGAGTTATCCCGATCTCCTAGTGCACTGATTAGCTTATCGACCACTTTATTTGTTGCTGCTTTTTCACCCATTTTACCTAGAGCTTCACATGCACTATATCTAACCCTGATTTCCTGATCTCCTAGTGCACTGATTAGCTTGTCGACCACTTTATTTGTTGCTGCTTTTTCACCCATCTTATCTAGAGCTTCACATGCACTCTCTCTGACCCTGATTTCCTGATCTCCTAGTGCACTGACTAACTTATCGATCACTTCATTTGTTGTTGCTTTTTTACCCATCTTACCTAGAGTTTCACATGCACTATATCTAACCCTGATTTCCTGATCTCCTAGTGCACTGATTAGCTTATCGATCACTTCATGTGTTGCTGCTTTTTCACCCATCTTACCTAGAGCTATACATGCACTCTCTCTGACCGAGTTATCCTGATCTCCTAGTGCACTGATTAGCTTGTCGACCACTTTATTTGTTGTTGCTTTTTCACCCATCTTACCTAGAGCCCAACATGCACCTATTTTGACTCTATAATCGTCATCTCCTAGTGCACTGATTAGCTTATCGATCACTTTATTTGTTGCTGTTTTTTCACCCATCTTACCTAGAGCCCAACATGCACTACTTCTAACCCTGGATTCAGGATCTCCAATTGCACTGATTATCTTGTCGATCACTTCATTTGTTGCTGCTTTTTCACCCATATTACCAAGAGCTTTACATGCACTATATCTAACCCTGATTTCCTGATCTCCTAGTGCACTGATTAGCTTGTCGACCACTTTATTTGTTGCTGCTTTTTCACCCATCTTATCTAGAGCTTCACATGCACTCTCTCTGACCGAGTTATCCCGATCTCCTAGTGCACTGACTAACTTATCGATCACTTCATTTGTTGCTGCTTTTTCACCCATCTTATCTAGAGCTTCACATGCACTATATCTAACCCTGATTTCCTGATCTCCTAGTGCACTGATTAGCTTATCGATCACTTCATGTGTTGCTGCTTTTTCACCCATCTTACCTAGAGTTTCACATGCACTATATCTAACCCTGATTTCCTGATCTCCTAGTGCACTGATTAGCTTGTCGACCACTTTATTTGTTGCTGCTTTTTCACCCATCTTATCTAGAGCTTCACATGCACTCTCTCTGACCGAGTTATCCTGATCTCCTAGTGCACTGATTAGCTTATCGATCACTCTATTTGTTGTTGCTTTTTCACCCATCTTACCTAGAGCCCAACATGCACCTATTTTGACTCTATAATCGTCATCTCCTAGTGCACTGATTAGCTTATCGATCACTTTATTTGTTGCTGTTTTTTCACCCATATTACCTAGAGCCCAACATGCACTACTTCTAACCCTGGATTCAGGATCTCCAATTGCACTGATTATCTTGTCGATCACTTCATTTGTTGCTGCTTTTTCACCCATCTTACCGAGAACTCTACATGCACTCTCTCTGACCCTGTTTTCCTGATGAGTCAGAAAATTAGCAATTTGACTACTAATTCTATCTAATTGGTTTAATACGTTGAGATCACGCAAAGCGATTAAAGTTTGCTGATTAATGTTTGCATCACTATGTTCTAGTAGAGAAATGAACATTTCTAGGAGTATGTCATTATTAATGACAGATTCTGCTGTTTTGAAATATTGTATTATTTGGTTTGAATTGATTTTACTTGGTTGTAAGATGCAATGCTGAATGTGATCAGCAATCCGTTCTAAAAGTTCAGAATGGTTAGGAATAGTTGTAATGTCAGAAGCTGCGCCGAGACATGAAATAACAAGTTGCATATGTCGTATGCCAACCATATCTAATGGTTCTCGTAATATAATATTCCAAAACATTTCCGCCTTTGGTTGTGAATGTGTTTCGCTTATAAGACCTGATATAAATTGAAAAACTAATGCGTAACGTTGATTGTATTTCTGACGATTGATAAATGCTTTCGCTTCTTCACTTTTAGAGTCATTCAATGCGTGAATCAAATACCGTGCGGCATAGTATTCTTGAAAGCTGAGATGAATGAAATAATGATCTTTTTCTAGTTCCAGCTGATTGCCAGTTGATCCTTTGTCGAAACTTTTCAAAAGACCTATTTTCAGGGTTTGTGTATAATCGTGTGATTTTATGTTTGTTTGTTTTAAAACGCTCTTCAGTAATGGGGGTTGTATAATGATTGTATCAGTATCCATTGCATGGAAAGCTAGATTTTCCAAAAATGTCAATTGTTTTTGACATTGTTCATAGATTTCTTCTTCGGATTCAAATAACATTTGGATAGCATGGTTTTGCGACATTAAATATCTTCGGCATAACCATTCTGTCATTGTAGTGTATAAAGTTGTAATGGTTAGATGCCGGATTTCAGATAGATCTTGATTGCTCCATACACTGCAAATAAGTTCAAGATTCACCGGGATGTGGGCAATACCCCATATACTTTGTTTTGACTTCAAGAATTTCAGTAATGCATTCTTCTTGATGATATCATTTTCTGATTTTTCTTCTATTAGCTCAAAAAATTGATGGATATATTCTGTGATATTTTTGTCTGTAAAGCCAGTAATTTCTATTTTGACATTACGTGAAAGTGTATTTAAATATGGACGAGATGTTATTATATGATTAAGTGTGCGGAATAGATTTTCAAATAGGCGTTCAAGATGTGATGGTATATTTCCTATAATTTCATCATAACCATCTAAAATCCATAAAGTTTTATTAGCATCAAATTGTTCTTTAAATATTTGTTCTTCCTTGTCCGATAATTCAAACGAGAAAACTTCTTTTATAACCAAATCGACAAGAGTATATTCTTTACCGGCTGGATATCGGTTTGTGGTTAGACGACGTAGTGGGATCAAAGCAACAAGTTCATATTCTGACCAATATGATCCTTTTGCCCATTGATAAGTGATATATCGACAGAATGTTGATTTACCAATACCAGCTCGCCCAAAGACAAGAATTTGTTTCTTATCACCTTTACATGATTTTAAAATTTCTTTGATTTCAATTGTTGTTTTGACACCGTAAATGTCTTCATAAGTACCCATAATGGCATCACTATGTTGAATTTTATCCATTTGTTTTTCTTTTTCGAGTTGATCTTTCGTATTTACGATGACTAAATTGATATAACTTTGTTCGATTGAAAATGATTGCGCTGGATTAATAAGACGTTCAATACGATTGTTCCTTTGATATTCATACTTAATTATTTCGAACAAATAGTTTGATTTACTAGCTATACTCGATGGCAAGTTAATGTACGAAGATGCATCGTTCTTCATATAATATAATAACCAATCAATAGCATCACTGATATCTGATATATCTTGGAACACATCGAATGGAACAGGTTCAAGATTGCCAATGATTGAAGTAAGCCATTCTGAATATTTCCAAAGATTAGACTCAGTTAGAATACATGAAATTATCTTCGCAGATTTTTGTTTGGCATATTTTAATTCGGTATGACATTCAAGAGATTGTTCATATTCCGGAGTTAGAAAACAACAAAAGATTGCTGCGTTGTCTATTCCTTCAGCCAAACTAAACGATATTTTAAAAAGATTATATTCTACTAAAAGAATTTATTTTTAAACTTTTTACCTATCTCGAATATTGTACAAGCCTCTCTGATGATTAAACCAGACTGGAAAATGCTGATCTTCCAAAGCTTTTCCAATTTTCGATACAAGTTGTTGATTAGTTGGATGACAGGACAACATAACATGCTTTCCTTCGGGTACAACAGGACTAAGTATCAGATATAAATAAAGGAAAGCATTTCATAGGACAATTTTACAGAAAAAACTCACCATTCTCGAAGGGAAAAAGTATATGGCCTATTTTGAATTTCAAGTGGAGCGCATTGAAGACGTACACGAGTTCCGGGCATTAAAATAATCTCTTTTTCATCACGCTTAGCCGAATATTCCGAAATATTTTTGCCATAAGATGTTTCAATAATAAAGAATGTTCCCGATCCACCCAAAAAGTGCTCAATGACTTTGAGATCTGTTGAACATGAATTTATACTCCACCATCTTTGTACTGACTTGTCTTCATCAAAATTGAAGGATATGTCATCTGCAACGCCTCGGTATACAGTAGTTGTTGGTAATGATGGCAGTTTATTGAGAGCAGTGATCAACAATCTCAAATAAGGAAACCATTTTTCAAGTTCATTGCGATTTTCAGTTCGTAATGCAGCATTGAGTTGCTTATAAACTGATGGTGTCATTGTATATAAACGTATTGCAGCTGATTCATCCAATGTTAACTTAGTGTTAACTTTTTTACAATCAATTGTAGCTTGATCGATGTCTTTCTTTATATCATGATTCGTGAAAATGATTTCTCTCATAGCCTCTTCTAATTTCATAACTGGCATGTGTTGATAACCCCAAATTGGACTGACATTTGTATCCTGACACTGAGGTCCATTATAATGTATGAAACGACTTTCGTCAATGTCTCCTGTTTGTTGTTGAGCCATTTAATTGTAGATGATCGAAATCTATGAATGATAATTATAAAGAAATAACGTATTTACCTGGAGTCGGATTCGACCTATATTTCCTATAAATCCTATATTTTTGACAAATCCTATAATTTGTCCTATATATCGCTCATTTTTCCTATTTACCTATATTTTGTCGATAAAATAGGAGATTCCAAAAAGATTGATCAATTCCCTCATAAACAGCTTTCAATTATTAGAGAACTCTTATGTCAGCACATTTAATCAAGTACTCAATTTGCTCACGCAAAATGTAAATTGTCTAGTCACGGAACAAATAAATTAGGAAAATGATATTAGATGATGAAGAAGAGGACTTTAACTCGAGGAATTAATTGAGTGGGATAAGGATTTCTAATGAATGAAAACGACTAAGATTATATTTTAGTAGGATTTTTAGTTTTCATTTCAGTTTTAAATCATCTCTGAAATTCGTCTAATTGTCCCTAATGATCGATGAGACCTTTTCTATCACCATCAGTGGCGCAACTAGAGTTTTTTGACCAGTAAATAAACATCGCTTGTGTCAGAGAAAAGGTGAGCGAAATGGGCGGGATTTATATTGATGGGCCAAACAAAACATTAATAACGTAAAAGATACAAAAAGAAATTAAATGAAGTCCGTCTAATCAGGAATATATAGAGCGTCAGTTCTGGATTTTCTTCTCAAGAACTCGAAATTTCATATGGAGTTCTGTTCCTGAAAACCTGGAGCTCTACGATAGTTTCTAGAGATATGCACAGAATCGTATATTACTGAACTCTTTGACAACAGGGCTCAAAAACATACTTATTTTTCAATAGTAACTTAGGAAATATTGTTTGCAGTTCTGAAATACAATGATTATCGAAATCGTCCACCCTTTCCTACTGCATCACTTTACCGTCTGTGTGATTAAAGAAAAATATCAATAAGATCACTTTTCCATCATTGTATACTGTATAATATCAAATGATATTCATAAGGGATTGGATCAACGTTTAAAAAGACAACTTCTACTTAAACTATTGAATATTGTATGTGTAGTATATTGCATAGCGAAGCAGAAACTTTTATTGTCTATTATATACTTTATTTCAAGTTAAATATAGTATATAGTCCTTTAAATAAAAACAAAACACAGAAATCTTTCTCTTATCACAACTGTAAAATAAAAATATAACAGCTTTCTTTCAATCTGAATGAATAACAAAGCAAACTCTAAAAATTTCTATACATATATCCGATATCATGGATTATACGATGATAGAAATGTGATCTTTTTAATATTTATCTTAACAATCCAGAAGATAGAATAACGCAGTAGGGATGGATGAATCATTTTGACAGCCATTACACATAGGAAATTGTTTTTTTTAAATAAAAGCACGTACCACATCCTTAAGAATATAAATCACTAGGTAGCCGAAAGTTCCATGTTAAGCTGTGAAAACTAAAATTTTCAATAGAAATCATAGTTTAAAAAGTCCTATGATTTTTGTCATTTTCCATTGAAAATCCTATGTTTTAGTAAAATATAATCCTATAAGGATTCCTATATTTCCAGAAAAACGTGATCCGAGGCCAGCTATCGTCATATCTGCTCTCATGTGCAAGTCGAACAAGTTATTTGTTGATGAGTATGGTTGTTATTGAACGAGTATATGTTACATGGTATTAATTATTTATTATCAATTCATAGAAGATCCGAAATCTTCGGATATTAATCATTGTACATGGTGTATTACATCATATCCATCGATTGTCATGAGATATAATCAAATGAATATTATTTTCAACTATGTCATACCATTTCTTGTCGACAATACAAGATTTATATCTATGTATGTGTTGATTTCTTCATTAAAAACAAAGAATTTTTTTTATTTTTGCACCTTTAGTTTACAATCTTGCCACAATTTGTCTCGTATAAACTCGATATTTTGTTGTCATACCGATATGAAAAAATTAATACGCCGAAAGTGACATTACTCATACAAATATTTATTCCTTAAATTTATTTAACAAGATTTAGGACAATGAGCAGGAATAACAAAATCACTATCACTCGCATGTGGAGTAAAATTATAAACTTCAATTGTATGAGTTGAAAGTGAAACGAAGTCGTTTTCACACTTTGTTTGAAAATCAAAATAGTGTGTTATTTATTTATTTGCACCATCACTATGACAAAAAAAAGTGAGTCTGTTTTGTAGCATTGAAAATAATGCTACCAACATGCGATCGAATTGGTGCATGTGTATTATTTCGAAGTTCGATTAGTTTTCTTAGAAAAAGTAATGGATTTGAATTGAAACGACATTGAGACATGGATAGACTTTGACGATGACCAATTTTTTCAACAAAACCATCCATAGTAATCCACCCTTTCTCAAATGCAATTTCTTCCATTGCTGTTCGAGGTTTTGGACACAAACCAAGACATTGACAATAGGCTGTTTGTTCCTGAGTTGATTCAAAATAGATTGTACCATTAAAAATAAATAAATTAGCTAGAATTTCCATCGGAATAAAGTAAGGAATTGCACCATGATCATCTACAATCGTTGGCGGCATAGTTAATGTTGGATTATTGATAAATATAGTTTGATCTCGTTTTATACGTGGTAATAATAAACGTAAAGTTGTCGTTGTTGTGGATGATTGTTTTTTATGATAAAGATTTTGTAATGCGCCCATGATCCAATTTGCTTCATGAGGACTGACGAAAATCAGATGTTCATTACGATATACGACTAACCATCTTGGAGGCCGTAGAAATGCATCCAAAAATTCACCTCTTGTCTGAATAACACGTTTGAATTCACTTGAAACCCACAGATTTGTTTGCCAACTCGTTGGTTGACAACTAGTGTAGAATGTTGTGCCAAGAAAAGCGTCCGAAAGACGAGAGAATACGAGTGGAAATTGTGATAAATCTAGTTTACTCCCACGAATATCACATAATTGTTTGATTTCATTAAATAATATCGGATCACATGGTTGAACTGGTGGTGGTCGTTTGACTTGTCGTTCTTCTTCTAATTCTTGTTCTAACTCACGTTGTTGTTCTTCATCAAGTAGCTGTGCAAGAAGTGTTTTCGAACCACCATAATCATGCAATCGTTTAACAACAGCCTCATGTATTTCACGTGATGAGCATATATTCGAATTTCTATATCGAAACGAATAAATATCGGATACGGTACGCAGTGATCTCGCTGAACCATACATCGATTTCAAATCGACGACTTCCGGTTCGAGACAACCTTCAGCAAATTTAGTCATCTGATCAATCATTTGAAAAGCATTGACTTTTCGTTGATAACTTAAACTTTGCGTTGCCCAATGATGTAGTCCATCCCATGTAGTCGATTGAGTATTTTCATAGACCCAACGCAGAACATCATTGAGAGTAATTCGATCATCGACATGTTTCAACAATTGAATCTGTTGATGAACTTCATTCGAACACCAGAAACTCAACCAATGATGTTGACCTAATTTTCTCATTCGCATACAAGCTTGAACGAGACGATCTTTACTCAAACCATGACCTAATGTCACAGCGGCATGGAAATCATTCGGAAATTTAAAATCAGTTCCTCGTGTATGAATTTCATCGAGATAGAAAATACAACGTTCTAACCGTTCACAGGCTGGTGATGTTAAAAACGAATGACAGTGATAGAATCGATCACAAACAAACATTTCATCGGCTTCAAAATAAACAGCATAGTCAATGGTTTCTTTCGAACAGAAATCTAACCATTTCGTAGCTATTTGACGATTTGTTCCATTGATAAACAATGCACCAACATCGAGAATGACTTGAATTTTGAATTTATAATTCACAATTCGTTTCAAAATTTCGTCTAATCCATCAGCAAGACTTAACCATTCATAATTTTCATTCTTTGGATGAAGTAAATTCTTGAGAACAATCGCATCCGTTTGTTGAAGTTGTAGTAGATCATGTTGATTGACATGAATCGGAAGTAGCAATTGTGTATCATTTGTACCACTAAATCCAGTCATAACTTTCGATTGCGATGGAGATGATAGATCCCATGGTGAAGCAATTAATTTATATGGAAATTGTTTAGCTTCACAAGGAAAAACGAAATGATTGAGAAAATAATTAACAACTAACATATTCTGACGTAATGTTGGAAAGAGATGTTTCGTTCTCTGTTGATAATCTTTCGTATTAATCGATTTCCAATTTTGAATACACGGATCAACATGATCTTTGCCTTCGAATGAAATCCATTCGCTGTAGATCATTTCAGGTTCGTCTTCATTTTGATTCAAACGATTGAAACATTGCAACATATGTGTATCATTTAAACCAGTATAGTAATAAGCTAATTGAGTGAGAAGAATGGCAACATCAGGATGACCGAATTCAGTATTTTCGGCAGCTACATCTTTCGCACGAAAGGGTACAGCCATCAGACGTTTAAAATTTTTATTTTGATTGATACCGAATTTAACTCGATAACGTCTTTTCAAAGCAACAAGTAAAACTTCCGATGATAGAAGACCACGCATAATAAGAAACAATTGAATTGTACTTTCAGAAAATCGATTTATTAAACAATCAATCGATGAATTTGTGTCCAAAATGAACGATAGAATGACTTGTCGATCGATTTGACGATAACTTTGCTGATTGATCCAATCGTTGACAATTCGTTGACATAAATTCGAATAAGGTCGATGTGATAATAAACGAAATTCCGAAAAATGACTTCGACGTTCTGCCATTCGATAGAAACTATCGTCTCTATACTGTTCAGCAATACAAACGGCATGTTTTCGAACTAAATCCAATACGAATTGAATCGTTTTCCATCGTTCCATTCCGCCATCGATCTGTTGTTGAGCACCAATCGAATAAATCAATTGATATTTGACATGTAGAATCTCATCGGATTCATCGAGTACATCACGTATGTAATTCTTCGACCACGATCGAATCGATAACATTGTTCGGCCAGTATCAAATTCATTTCGTCGACATTTATCAATTGTTAACAATTCAAACGAAAGAATGTCCTCGGGAGATGTTATGATGACATCACGATTTGTCAATGCTCGACGAAACCGATCGAAAATATGACCGACTTGAGTTTCATTGAAATTCATATCACGACGACAAGAAAATGGTAGAATACGACGATTTAATAGTCCACCGAGTTTATATTTCAATGATTGATAATTCATTGGAAATAAAGATTTCAAAACAATAATACGAACTAAATCTGATGATGTTGAAACGGCTAACATTGGAATGATAACCGATGTTTTACCTTCGCCCATATTCATTTGCATAACGATATGTTGATGTTGTGTCATATGACGAGCAACTTCGACTTGAATTTCTCGAATCGTAATGTTCATTTCTAATTCAAGAATTAACCATGGAACATGATCGGCAGGTATCCAATTTGTATGAGGAATATTCGATATTTCTTTCTCGAAATCTTCCCATTGTTCATGATTTGCTAGATAAATAGCTCGTTCGATTTGTTGTTCAACAATCCAATTCACTATAATACCACCAAGTAAAATACGTTGTTCTTTCGTCAGTAGAGATACTATTGATTGGTCATCAACAAGTAAAATAGAGATTAATATTGTTGGTACAATACGTAACATTAAACCAGTTTGAAATAGTAGATCATTTGATGATTTTATAGAATTGACAAGTTCATTCCAGAGTTGTTTCGATATTTGATCGAGTGATTCGAGAAATTGTTGAATTGATTCGATATCTGGATAGATATGTTTGTAGTGTTTATTGGATTGATATTTGTGCCAACTTTGACTCAATTGTTGTTTGAAATGTTTAGCTATGTTACTAAGCGAGTTCGTTTGAGGATTACACGAAGGAAAGATTTGTTCGGGAAATTGCATTTGTTCATTGAATACTAATGTCGATGAAATTGGTTTAATAAAATAATCTGTATGAGTCTGTAGAAATTTATTTTGAGCAATTTCGAATAGAATTTGATTGATTTGTATAGTTGACGAGGGTCGGACAGATAGTTGATAGTGATTTTGATAGGATTCAATTGAAAATTTGGGAAGATCTATATTAATTCGAGTTTGAAATGGAATGAGTGCGATAACATTTATTGTACCTTGAATATCGTCAAGGAGTAAACGTAATGCATTATTATTTCGCCAACTTTGCATTAATTTATTGACAGTTTTCGTGCCAATATTACGACTTGGACAGGTCTGATTTTGATAGGGTTTATTCGTGAGAAAACAAGTTCGAATTTCTTCTAATGTACTCGGTCGTTGAGTAGCAGGAAGTTTTTTGGGAAATTTGACACGAGTTGGTTGAAATGTACAATCTTGAATTTGTTCATATTTTGTAAATGGAGGATACAGAACATCTCTTCGTCTGATGACTGATGATTTTAATAGTGATCTTAGTGATTGTATGTAAAAAGGTTGGATTAAAAACCGTTTCGAAATAAAATGTAAGAAATTTAAAAGTAAATCAACTCGTTCGATTTCATTTTCAATAGATTTTCTCTTGATTTCTTCGATGAATTTATGCAGACCAATCCAAACATGTTTCAATTGATATTCACTCTGCAACCAACGACATAATGGAAAACATTTCAATTCTGAACTATCTTTTAAATGGACATCTCCATTTGCATACAGAGAACTCGTCAATGATATAGCTGGATATTTTGTTTCATTGGAATAATTTTCCCACGTAGGTCGATAGGGTTGAGTGATATATTTCATTCGTATTTTGTCTTCCATTTCTTGTGGCAATCTTGCAGTAGGATTATACGAATCTCGATAATCCCAATAGAGTTTAGCTAATAACTTTTTGTTATAGCTCTTGCTGTCGAATAATTTTTGAGTTCGTTCAGTTGAATACATGAAATTCCAATTTAAACTTGTTTGGTAGATCTTTTTCGCGAGTAAATTATATCCAAAATGTTGCATTGAATAGGGTAAAATCGATGAATTCCAATCGATTTTAATCATGCAAGTCAAATGATCGGGATAGTAGCAAACTTTCGGTGATAGACAAGCAATTTGACTGAGAATATTCAATGAAAGTTCATCGAACGGTTGATCTGACCATGAGCCAGCTGAATTGAGCAATTGAAAAGCTCGTTCCATGCCTGTCATGCCCGTATATCTATCCGGTAATGGATGTGATGTCATGGCATGTAATAATGCTAAATAAAGCCAACCGGTTGGACTATCAGTCGATTGAAGAATACGTAAACGATCGTTGAGAGTAAAAACAAAATATTGATGTTGAAATATTGTTCGATCGATCGTAATATTTTGATGATTTTTATCAGTGAATTGAATTGCTTGAAGTTGACCAAAAGGTACGATTAATTTTCGTGATAATGATTCGTTTTGAGGCGATAGAAGAAGACCTGAATGTAGACCTGTGAGCGTTCCAAAATATTGATTTTCATTGACATACATATTTGAATATTCACGAGAAATAATCAATTTTTTTTCAATATCATATTTAAAAGCAAGACCTAAACGAGATAGATGAATATCAATCGTAAGATTATCTGATTGTGTCAACATGTAAACATAAGGTTCATTATCAAGACGACTAAAATATCGATTGTATAAACTCTGAAAGAATGATGATTTCTGATTGATTAAAGTCGATTGTTTATTTTCTGTAATCAAACCAGTATCGATAGTTAAGAGATAGAATTTATCATTGAAAAAATTTGGATCTTGAAAATTCATCGAACGAAATTCAATTTCTTGACTATTCACATTTTTCCAATGGCTATAATGCGATAGGAAAATATCCGGTAGTTCGTTTTCAAAACATGTCCAAGGAATCAATTCGAAACAAGTATCTGTTAATTTAAATCGTTGTCGAATTATCAAACGTTGATATTGTAAATCGAAACAGAATTCATAATGAATCTTTCTCTCGCCATGATACGCATGTTTAGTTATATAAGTATTGGATATTTCCGATGCTTGTACTTCAAAAACATGACTACCAAACAATCGAATGAATAATTTGTTCGATGTAATTTTATTCGGAAGAAAACCTATTGTCATATTATTAACAAGGAATATTCCTTTCAAACAATCGATCGATATCACTGTCGATTGAAATTGTCCGTCGTACCAACCATCATACAAATCTTCGTTTCGTTTTCGCCATATGCCATTGAGTAATCGTTTATTGTCAATTACAGCCCAATAGATCGAAGAAAATTCATCTAAACTTTTGTACGATGTTTTTTGAAGATATCGACTAACGAATGGATGTACGATCAATAATATACGTTCAGTAGTTCGCATTAAATTCTTCATAAAATGACTTAATTTTGTTTGATGTTTAGTTAAAAGAATATTATCATGAATAGTTGTTGCTAATTTGAGCAACGAAATAACATGTTGATCGGATGCAAGTAAATAGTGAAGGCGTTCTTTATGCGTTGAATATGTTAGAAGACATGCACAAGCACAAGTAACAATTTTCGAACGTAATTCATCGGTTTTATCGAGACCAAATGCTGATACATTCTGAAGATTCGTTGATATTAATTCAATCCATTTTTCATTGGTCGAACGACATTTAAGTACGAAATCTTTGACTGATTGAACTTTTGTTGAATTACATAGAGTGAAAATTCTCATGGCAATAATTGTGATATTGACTAAAACTAATTCATTTTGCCAATTCGAACCTGAATCTGTTAAAAGTCGATCCAATCTTGATATGAGTTCATCAACAAAATCATCTTCGAGAATGATTTGATGCGATTCAGAAC
>Ga0209935_1001627_pt1 | contig 33350 bp, 32 predicted proteins | sample ThiBio_1000_plan_2_FD_183958 | JGI IMG/M metagenome (GOLD analysis project Ga0209935, IMG submission 183958) | Wastewater bioreactor microbial communities from Cape Town, South Africa - Thiocy_cont_1000_plan (SPAdes) | ecosystem: Engineered > Bioreactor > Thiocyanate-remediating >...
GCATTCGGTCCGGAGCTGGCTCGGGAAGGCTAGCCAGGTGCGGGTCCACTCCTTATGGAGGTCATCTGCTTTGGCTTCCCGATAGAGCTCATCACGCAGATGGTTGCCCTGGGCATACCGTTGAACGGGCTTTGCATCCGCGTGGCGGTAAGGGGAGGACGTGCCGACTCGTTGCAGCCCCTTCTTGACCTTGTTGGGCGAGGAGAAGGCCGTCCTGACTATGGGCTGCGCGGCACGATGCACGACGTGTTCAACTGCAGGGATGTGTGCAGGATCCCGCCCATCTACCGCACGCTTCTCCCTTGGTGCACCAGCGATTGTGAGCTGGATGTGCGCTATCTGCTCATCGGATGCCTCAGAGCTCCACTGGCGCAGCTGGTCCCTGGCGGGCTCGAACGCCTCCGAGGAAACGCCCGAGGGCAACCCGGCCTTGGACCTTCTGCGGGACATCATCGGAAGGATCGTACTCATGCATGCCCTCCTGACCGAAGGGTTGCTGAGCGCTGTGAGGTGGGCCCCGCTCGGTGCGGTCAAGGCGTTGGTCGAGGAGGGCCAAGCGGATGTCAACGCCGCCCGCACACAGAAGAAAGGCAGGACCGCTCTGATGCATGTCGCCAAGAAAAGAAGACCGGAGGACATGTTGCGGTACCTCTTGCGGATGGGAGCCGATCCCCGCATCCGGGATAAGGACGACAACGTGGATGCCCTCACCCTGGCCACCAGCAAGCGGCACCATTACCTCGTCAACGCCCTCTCCCCCCCCCCTTTCCCAACTACCCTCCTTCACCTCTCTGTAAAGTTGCTTGTGGAGGAGAAATGTTGTTAGTTCGGTGCGTCTTGTCCAACATGAATAACGGAAGTTATAGGATCTTCTGCACTCGGACTTCCGGAACCAAGCAAGTCTCGGAGGAGTGGGAGGTTGAGTTGGAAAAAGTGGCGCAACATCTAAGCCTTCATGCCAAAACTTTAACGAGCTCCTGGAGAGTACATGGGTACCATGAATGGAATGAGCAGCGGTGTTCATGCGAGGAAGGATGCTCTGCACCACTGGGCTCTCTGGACCCTGCCTCTTTTCGAAGAAGACAACCATCAATGCAATGGAGGAATTGAAGGTCTTGGGGCCCACGGTGCTGAAACGCAAACGCCACAGCATCCCTGTGGGGATACGGTACTGGTTGTTTTTCAAGAGGCACATCCTCGAAAAGCCTCAGGTTAGAGGACTGTTCGAGAGGGAGTTGACGCGGGAAGAATTTGCAGCCTTGGTGAAGCAACATGCAAACCCAATGAAATACGGTCCTTCCTTTTGTCGCCGGAAACGCAGCCAGGCAACCAACTCCCGCAACACCAACGACATGTTGGCCGCCTTGTATCGGGTTGTTGGCACCCGCCAGCCCCATCTGCACCAAGGAGAGCAAGGCAGCTGGTCTGGGGATTTTTTTGCGCACCGGTGGGAGGAAGGCGGCGGCCAAACAAGGGACGCCTTTGCTGGAGGAACATCTCTTTGGCACCTTGCTTGAACTGACCTGCAAGGAGGGGGTCGAACAACTTCGGAATGAAGGTTATCCATCGTTGCTGGAAGTGCCCCAAAAAATGAAGAGAACGTCGCCCAACGAAAAAACGGAAGCGAAAGTGTATGCGGTGTGCGGCCCTTTGAGTCTTGCCAACCACGACTGTCGCGCCACGCTGCGGTTCACGCTGCCCCGCTCGATGATGCCGCGCGCGAGGGAGGCAAGGAATTTCATGGCCTGCAAGCCATCTATGCGCAACCCGTTGAGGAACGGGGTTTTCGTGGCACCGAGGGAGAAGAACTCTCGGTGATCTATTCTGGCTCAACTTCATTTCAGGGGGGGGTTGCAGATGTTCGATTTGTGCCGCGGGAGACGGGACTCGGGTGTGAGAGAATATAAAATTTTTTTGAGCCCACTAGTAAGCGTTTAAGATAGTTACTGCAGCTGTGCGCTCCTCCTCGGAAATTTTTTTCTCCGAACTACAGAAATTTTGCTTCGCTTGGGTGCTCGTAACTCTTGTTGTTTTTTCCCAAATACCTCGCAAGCGCCATCTTGAAAAGGCTTCCAAGGTCGACTCTCGGTGCGCATAGGAAAGGTCTATGCACTGCGGCGGCGGAAACTTAAGCCCAAGGCAACTTTGATCCAGAGGGAACACCTCTGGATCGAAGGTCCGCATTGAAGAGACATCAGACAGATTGTCCCTGAGGCGATTCCTTTAAGAGGAGGCTTATTCTTCCCTCTTTCCTGTCACCTTCAGGGCAACGTTAGTGGATGTTCCCCTTCCCACTGACTCACCAATCACCTTCATATGTCTATTCTTACGCGATGTCTGTGTTTGCTGACCATCAACAGAGAGTAAGGATGAACCATTCCGTTGAAGAGAGAACAGTGTGAGCGACACAGGCTGCTGCTTCTGTTCACAAGCAGAAGTGTTGAAGAGAGATTGCCGATCCCCGTTGGATTTTCATCAATAGGAGAGTCACATGATGGCGATGATTTGGATGGTGTCTTTTTTCTTGACGAGAAGCTCATTGGCTACTAAAAAGAACCTTGACCAGCTCGAGGCCTTCGGTGGTTTAGATGTTATCCTGTGGTGCATCAACACTCCATGATACTATGGACCCAGTGGCTAGGGTTCTTTGTAATTACTGACGAGTTAATGAAGCTGCATATTCTGCCTTAAACAAAACAAGATTAAACCCCGCCGGGTGGTGTGTAGCATCAATGGAAGGGAGAAGGAACATCGGAGCTTTTGATTTTTTCCCCCTTGAGTATGGCAGCTTATCACCCAAAAAAAAAAAATTTGCGTCATTTGTGGAGATTTGTCCTACCACCTCCAGTGTAGATTTTCACCGAATTCTTAGAGTGGTCACCAACCACTACAGCTGAGACTCGCCAGGAGCTTTTGGCAGAAAGAAACCTCTCGAGAGTCTCAAGATTTATTTTTGAAAGAGGCATGTAATCTCTGGAGTCTGATGACAAATGAACAACATCATCAATCCTATTACATAGGGTTCGTCATGACATCTGAGGCAGTGCTCACACCCACCGCCTCTCCGTTTGCACGAGGCCGTACCCGTATTTTCTTTTTCGTGATCACGGTCCTCTTCCTGATGTTCGATCGGAGCACCCAATTTCCATGTTGGGGAGAGAAGGTGATCGATACAGGGCGACGGTCTGTGGTGGTCTTCTTGTGTTCCCTGATTTGCACCACAACGCCGTTGTTCTTTCTCTTCCATGACCTCAGTCGTGATTCTTTATCATCGTGAGGAGGAGCGAAGATGAGATCGTAGAGGCTGCATGGTTGAAGGGTATTGGTTGGCGGTTGACAGCACGTTTCCATTGTCGTCCTCTGCACCATCATCAATCCATGTCAGGTGGAACATCATTGCGCAACAGATTCAACCACCCAGAGATTCTTACAACTACAGCGGAAGAGAAGGTTGTTTGTTTTTTGGTACAAAAAAATTTGCTTTGACAACAGAGCATTGGACGAAAAAAGGCCGAACACAAACTCCCTAACCTCCTCAAGCTCTTTACAAGAAATACAGTTTGGCACCAAGTCAGGGCAAAATACTAAAAAGAGACGGTATTTATGGTTTTAATGAAAGCAGCGTCCTCGCGTCCGAAGATAAACATTGAGTAGTGCCTGCTGTTTATGGGCTGGCAACGCAAACGGTGCATTATGCACAACAGCGACCCACGAAGGTCATTTCCCTTCCCTTCACAAAGGATCCACTCCATCGTTCAAGAGACCTGCTGCAAACCTGGCAAAGTAGCCGGGTTGCAGCTTCCTTTCCAACAGGGCCGAGTAGGCCAAAAAAACATTCTCAACTACTCTGCACATGTTGGTTGTTCTGCTGTGAGGTCCTTTGGGACTGGCTTGCCCTCAAAGATCACTTCTTGCGAAACCTGAGGAACAACCGCAGATACCGTCGGAGTCTTAACCCATAAAACCTTGCTGACCAGAGATCGGGAGATGTTACATTGGTGGCCCCAAGAGAGTTTGTGAGAAATTGCACAAGTCTTTGATTTCAAAGGGGGGGGAAGCATGGTTGCAAGGCTAAAACTTAAAGGGAGTTGAGGGAAGGGTGCTACCAGGAGTATTGCTCTTAGTTTCTGCTCCTAATAATTGCAGGAACTAGTGCTACTATGGTTACCTTGCTCAGACTTTCCCGTGCGCCTCATTTCGGTGTCAGTGATGATAACACGAACTTCGTCTCAAAAATCATTTGGCAAGCTGTTCTAACACCGTGCCGTCATTGGCTTTCATGCTATCCATCCCTATATCTGGCCAGAACAGAGAGCATACCGACACCCCGGACTATTGCATTTGCATGAGTGGTGGGATGGAAGATCTTGCCAATCAGGCACAGGTCGGCGCTCTCCGACAACAAATCGATCCGATTTAGGTTATTTGGAAAACGGCTGGCTCTGGATTATGGCAGGGTGCCCAGAACGATTCTCCTTTCCTTTTCAGACTATGCTAGCGTTAGGGCCGAAACACTTGGATGTCGTATGGTAAGGGTACATAGGGGTTTTTGTCTTCAACCACCTTTTGATGGATTTTTTTTTTTTTTTTAAAAAACGCGACTTATAGCCTACTGCGAAGAGACCCTTGTAGAAATAATCCTTTATGTAATCTGAACATCGTTTAAACCCCTAAGGTGGTGGGCTTCTTTGACGAAAGTCAAGCTTTAGTGGAGACACCCTCCTGAGAATATGCGTGCACTCTTGTGTCCTTCGTTAGTGGCAAATTTATAACACAACTAACGGAGAGCATATTGGTACTTGGTTGGGGAGGGTCTCCGATCCCAAGGCAATAGAGGAATGCTCTCATGTCAGAGTCTAGTCAATCTATATATTCGTGTACCATGTCAGCACTATTCATTGTAGCTTTCCCCACCCAAAACGTTTACACACGTTCTTGGTCAAAAAATAAGAGCTTCTGAGGGTCAGTCGGTTGGGGTGCGTTGCGCATGAAACGGTTCCCATGCGTATGCGGAACAAAAAAGGCAGACCTACAGGGAGCGGAAACACCGAAATGCTCACACTTCATGATGACCCACTCGCCACACTTCTTGCACGTTGTTTTTTCCGCACCCTCAGGGTGGTCTTCCGGACCTTTGATCTGAGCACCAGATGCCCCTTCCCGGGGGAGTAGACGATCGATTGCGGGTGATGCGAGGTGACAACCCACTCGCGTTCGCTCACGCGTACCAGCACCCCGTTCTTCTTCAGCTTCCATCGCAGTCGTTGTTCCTCATGCTGCAGCATTTCCGCCAGCCCGAGATTGAAGTCCTGCCCACCAGATGAGGGAAGGAACTCACGAACGGTTATTGGTGACAAAGCCGGCCCCCACGGGACTCCAGTCCGCACTGGGGAGGAGGAGCATCGTTCCATGTGCAGTGGAGCATCATTTGCGCGCAAAATTTTCCCGCTTTCGTCCGCACAAAAACAGGTGGCGATCTTGTTATTGCCAGGGGACAGGCCTATTTTAACGAATTTACCGTGATGAAGGGTTAGCTAAGATTTTGTGCTGAGGTCCAAGACAAACTATTTGGCGCCCTCGCCCTTCTCTCTGCTCCACATTGATAGGTAGCTATCCGGTTCGGAAAAAATGAGACAGAAGGGATAGAATACTCTCCATCATTCCAAACAACTTCGCGCAGCAGAAGGATTGTTCTCGACATGTGCGTAATGCCTTCGAGTCATCAAAATTCCCTCGCCTCGATTGCTGTTGCTGCGATTTTTCCGCCCCCTTTCTGACTTGTTTATTCTAAGTGTAACCGGTTTCGCTCTTCGGAGGCTTCTTCAGTACACTGTGTAAACCTTTTTTCAACTGTCACTTTTCCTCCGTGACTCCAGAGTCATGGTTGAACCCAACCCTTTTTTTTTTTTTTTTGAAGCGCAACTAACGCTACGTACGTTTAGTCGACTCATACGACTAACCGTTAGTCGTTTATTTTCGGTTAGCTGCCGGTTAACCGGATTGTTGTCGGTTAAGCTCCTAACCTTTCCGTATAAACTCCGCAGAATACTATCCGACTCTTGCATTTTAATGCAAGTTATTGATATTTGGCCCCTAGACGTAAAGAGTAAAGATATAATGAGTGAGATTAAGTATAGGTGGTGTGTACACAGAATTTCTTTATACATTTTAGCTAGCTTTGGTAATATTGGATCTCTTTCATATGTAATCCATGTATTCTGACCCTAAAATCTACCAAAAGAAGCAGCCATATCATCAAAAAAGGGACTTTCATTTCTTTCACCTATACCTACTCTCACTCATGGCTCCAGCCAAGAGCCAAAAAACAGACACAAAACAACTTATCTTTGGTATTTTTGTTACTCCAAATTAATTTTTGGAGTCGGAGAGGATTTTCATTCGTTCAGCCTGGCAGAAACGAAACATCAAACAATTGAATTACCATTGGCATAGGGTACTAACGCGCGCATATGAGTTATCACAAATCGATTCCTTACCGGAGAAACGACAACGAGGATATGCATGCAGAACTCAATTACACGGAGCTCAACCAAGTTGACCTCGACAAGCTTCTTCTCGGTGCTGGAGTGACCCAAGAGGCTTTCGTTGAAACCATGAGCCTAGTTGCCAAGAGTGGGCTTTGGAAATCACGGTACGGTGATACGGTGGACGGAAAAAAAGTGGTTGTTGCGGAAGTGTCAGGCCAACGAGGATGGACGACAAACAAGAAAAAGAATATCAAGGTTGCCGACAGCTTAGGTGGAGTGCGCTTAGTAGGAATACAAGAAGAGAGACCGGGACTTCCGTTCCTTATTAGGTGGACCGGGTGCTTTGCTTCGTTTTTTTTTCTCCTGCCCCTTTTTTTTACTGTTTCTAGAAGGGAAAAGAGGCAGCGAATGGAAGAAACGGAGACCCAGTTAGCAGCACACGACGTGGTAGGCAGGTTGAACTGTTGCATAGGCTCATTTGCTTTATATCCTCGCTTTCATCTTCACAACCTCCCACACCATGCTCACCCGAAAGGATGCACCCATCGTCATCACGATGAACATTCCACGAACCACGACCACTCGCACGATCCTCATGAGCACGCGCACGAACACCAATTTTGTGCGCACATACACGCACACCCACCTATGCAAGAAGTGAAGCTCAGCAAAGAAGAAGAAGAGAGGATTGAAGAATTCGTGCAGAGCTTTGTAAAATTTGCTTTGGCGCTTCCCAACGAATCCTCGCTCGCGTTGTTGGCAGGAAAAGCCGCTCCCGTCGAGGTGTCAGGACTGGTCGATAGCTTCTTCAACCAGATGACGACGGGAAACTTCAGTGAGGTGGTGATACACAAAATTCTTGGAGATCATCGCGTCGAGGAGTTGTTGAGCAGCCTCTGGATGCGGTTGGCTATTTATGAAGGAGGCGTCGAACTGTATCACGCGCGAGAGTTGCTTGCGGTGCACGATGGCTCGTCGCTGTCGCTTGATGATGTGCTGGGATTCAAGTACGGCGGCGATTATCAAAGCCTCCTCGACACAGAGCTGCAGGAATTGTTCCACAGGTGCCCTTGGTTACCCGCCGATCGTTCTACCATCCATTTTGTGTTCGTTGGTGCAGGTATGTGGTATTTAAAAAAAAAAAAAAACAAATGGAAGGAGACAGATGGATTTTTGTTAAGAATGTTGTTTTTAATTTTGATGAAAAGGTCCTATGCCTATGAGCGCCTTGTTGTTGCATAAGGCAACGGGAGCAAAGGTATCTTGCGTGGACATAGACGTCAGGGCGGTGGAGGCAGCTAAGGAGATGATAAGCAAATTGGGGCTATCGGATCGCATTGATGTTATCCTCACTTCTCCTACTGAGTCTACTTACATTGATCTATTGAATGGCAATGAAGTGGTATGGATAGCCAGTCTTGTGTTTGGCAAGAACAGAACACTCCACGCCCTGCGCGACAAACTAAAACAGGTTCTTAAAAGCCATCACCACTTTTTTCCATAATCTCAATATCTCTGAAACCATTTCTATGTTGTTGTTGTTATTGATTTGTCTATAGGGAGTGGTTGTTGTGCGCTCTGCTGAAGGACTCTATGCGATGCTGTACGAACCAGTGGACAGGAGCAATTTGGCGGAGTTGGATTACATTGAAATAGGCAAGAGACCTTCTGATGCCGCAACCATCAACTCCACCCTCTATTATACCATACCTGGCGGTCATCTAGAGCCGTTATGCCCTACAGAAGGAAACGACGCGCAAAGAAGTTACACTCATTATTTCCAATAAACAAGAGGGTGTTTTTTTTCCCTCATCGATGGATAGCTGTATTGGCCCACATCCACAACGTGTGAAATTTTGGCAACAAATTTGTTTTTGGCGCCTAATCATAACAAGATAGCTTTCCTTGTTACGATGATCTAAGCTTAGTCGGCCATAAATTGGTGAACTTGCGACTAGTCAAAAAATCAATGACTGATGGTTAGCTGCATTAGTCAACAAAAAAAAAAATTACCTACGTTAGCCGGGCTACGTCAAAGTTTCCGCTTAGTGCACAATAGTTTTGTCGACATAAAAACCAAAAAAAACCCCACCACGTGCGATCATTAATGGAATTGTTTTTTTCTTTGCGGCCGGAGAAAAGAAAGACACAAGTGAACAGACGCAAATGCTCAGCACTCAGGATTGCGATAATGTTAATAAGGCTCGTTGGAATGAACTAGTTGGTATGTTATATACGTTGTTGTGATCTAAAAGATGTCACGACGACTCATATTTCTGTAACGTTTGGTCGCGCAAGAGTGCGACGAAAGGAAGACAGCTCCCCCCCTAAAAGAAAGCTTATACGTGCCGCTCATTTTTTTTTTCTTTGCTTCAGACATTCATATGAAGTCTTCGCACTATCGCGTCAATGATTTCATCAGTGGTGCCCTTGAATCTAGTATAGACCCTGCGATCCTTAAAGACCTCGCCCCTTACATCAATATCAAGGTAATTTTTTTTGGGGATATGTTATGCAGCATGTGGCGCTTCTTGGGGGGAAGCGAAAAAAAGGAGAGCTCTGAGTTTAAGTAGTGTGATAAAATATGATATAACATCATTCTGCTCTGGTGTAGGGCAAAAGGGTGTTGCATCTCCAGTGCCATTTCGGTCAGGACACCTTGTCCTTCTTGAGGCTGGGTGCCGAGACAGTGGTCGGGGTCGACTACTCTTCTGCCTCTATCGAAGCAGCATCCCGATTGGCCGCCGAGATGGGGTACTCCGAAAGGGCGAAATTCGTTTGCTCCAACGTGTTGACCCTCATTGATTGTGCAGAGCTTAGAGATCAGAAATTCGATCTGGTGATCACCAACGAAGGGGTGCTGGGTTGGCTCTCCGATCTCCATGAATGGAGCCACGTCATCAAACACTATCTGGATCCTGTTCAGGGGGTTTTCTACGTTTTTGAATTCCATCCCTTCGCCCGTGCCCTCGATGGGGCGGAGGCGGAGAACTTGGAGTTCGCATACCCTTACTTCCCCACCGAAGCTCCGATCGAGCACGATTCGCCAGGAACCTATACCGAGCAGGCCGCCCCATTGAAGAACAGGAAAGATTACGAATGGATTCACCCATTGGGAGAAATAACCAACTTCCTCTTGCATGTTGGGCTGTGTTTGAAGTTTCTCCACGAGTATTCATTCAGCACCTTCTACCAGCTGCCTGGAATGAAGAGGGTGGAGGGTGAGGACCGACGATATATTTTCAAGGATGAAAAGAAAAGGAAAGCCATCCCGTTGATGTTCTCAATCTTGGCTTGTGTTAGTTGATTAGAGGTTTCTTTGTCCAACATCATATAAAAACAGGATATATTGAAAAATTTTTACTACAAAGAAATTAAAGTCTAAAAGTCCTTGTTTATATTGCAAAATATTAGCTTAAGTTTTATTTTACACTCAAATTTAATTTTTAAAGATGATTTGTTTATTTAAAGAGATTTTTTTTATTTTTTAAATTTTTTAGAAACTTTTTTAACAAAAAAATAAAAATTTAAAAAGTTTTATTTAAATTAAAAAAAATAAATTAAAAATATAGTACACAATTTTTAGTTTTAAATTTTTCATTAATATGTTAAAATTATTTGATTTTAGTTAAAAAATTTACAATTTTGTACTAGTCAAATAAATAGAATTTATTTACAACTAAAAGTGTTTATCAAATGTATTAAGTTTTTAAAATTAAATTTAACTTTATTTTAAGTTAAAAACAAAGTTAGTTATTTTTTTTAATTTAAAACTCTTTTTAGCTTAATTTTATTTTTTTGTTTACTTTGTTTTATTTAAAACTCAAAAATAATTTTGAATTTAAATTTGTGTATTTTTTATAATGTTTTTTATCTTATACTCAAAAATTATTTTTGGCTTTGATCTTGTAATCAAAAGAATATGGTGCGCACTTTTCGTTCGCGAATAAATTTTGCTTGTTTGACCTCCGCAGGACCACGAATCTTTAAGCTGGGGTCAAACAATTTCAACGCACTTACAAACGAGTACGGGACCGAAAATCGCGTACCATATGTATAAAAAAGCACTTTTTTTTGTTTTTTAAAGTTACACACTTAACTTTGGTGGGTTTTCAAACATTTAGAGTAGAAAAGAATACATCACTGGTTAACTTGTTGAAATGTACAAAATACTCTCACTTTCTTGAAAGAATATATATATGGTGCGATTTTTGGTCCTGCTAAATTCTTGGAACAATAGTGCTCAATTCACAACATGCCAATGGGAAAGCGTATTCTTCTCTTGGAGGCTCCAAAGATTCGTGGTCCTGTGCTGGTCAAACAATCAGAAATTTATTCGCGATCGAAGTGTCTTCGCTTCATTTGTTGTTCCTTCAGCATTCAAACGCCGATAGCCCGAAAAATTCCAGAAAAGTCTCGGTCTAAAAGAAGTCATCGCAGTGGTTTGCAAGAAGGTACTGCGGTCCGTGTGCACGTAGGTAATTGCTGCGCATCTCCCTTCGGCTGAGGTTTGTTCTCTGTCGTTGGTACCACTCAAGATCCCTTCCATCCCCGCAACCACCTTCTTCTGCGGGCTCTCTGCACGAAGTTCTTGCGGTCGTGCAAGGGCGACGGAAATCCTAAACTGTTTCTTTAGTGGACCCACCGTGTTTATCTATCAGGCAAAGATGATTGGCAATGAAAACTTTGATCTGTTTGTGTATCTCACTGGGGGGTTGGCAGTTCTGCTGGGCTCGTTTGCAGCGGCCGCCGGGATTGGTAGGCATTGGAGTTGGGCGATTGTTTGTTTACTCTAAACTCGTGAAGGTGGAGGAGGAATCTATGTGCCATTATTTATTCTCGTGGCTTCCCTGAGCCCGCAGCAGGCTGTGCCCCGCTCAGCGTGCGCAACACTCGGACTAGGCCTCTTCAACTTTTTGGCGAATGGTAACCCTCTTCCTGCTTGAATAATTGCACAACCACCAACCTCCGTTACAAAGTGCGGCAGCGGCTTCAGGTGATACTATTAACATCACCGCTGGCAGTTACATCGAGCCGATGTCTAGCATACCGTTCACCCTGACCTTTGTGTACGTTCTTATACTCTGCTTTTTTTTTCTGTCCATAAGCTGTTATAATGTAACTTTTATTTTATCAGCACGACGGGCGGTGAGGTAACAATCGCTACCACGAGCACGTTCATTTTTTTCACGTGGTTGTTGATTGATCCAACGGGAGTTGTGACATTTGATGGCCAGTTCACCCTATCTGGTGCAGGTAATCTGCTCTTGACCTCAAAAAAACATTAAACGGTTTGTTACTGACGCGGAAAATTATCACAAGCTCTGTACATAGCAGGCTCTTTCTATCAATATGGAACCCTCACGGCAACCCCAAGTTCCTTAAGTATCCGCTACATATCCCGACATCCACTGATTTTTTTGTTTGAAAATAGCACTCTATATCTACAATGGTATTGTGTACCAACACGGTTCAGTTAGTGTGACCTGCCCGCCAGCTACTTATGGTACGTGATTTCTACAACCCCTAGCTGATGTTGCTATCGAGTATTAATCATTTTGAAAAAGTGGCAATGATATTTGATGGAGTTTGGAAGCAGTATGGAGATTTGGCCGTTACAGCCGCTCCGACATTTAGTATGTGGGAAAAAAATACTTGCCAAATCGATGAACTTTTTTCTATCCTCTACACTGTACAGGTGGTATTATTTTTGCCAATCCTTTGGGACCTACGTGGTACCAATATGGCAATGTGAAAATGACTGTGACGGGCGCTACTGGTTAGCATACAACTCTTCCTTTATCGGACTATAGCCATTCTATAACTTTGCGTTTATAATAGGAGTGAATCTGGTCAACGCCAATCCTGGATATTGGATTCAATACGGCGATGCGGATATAGTAGTGTATTCTGGAGGGACAGGGATGTGTTCACGTGTACACATAAACATGCGGCTTACTTTACACACAACAGGCGTTTATATTCCGGCGAATACTCAGTGGTTCCAAAACGGAACTATCAGCTTCACCCTTAGTAACTCGACAGGTATTTTTATCCATCGCCATCATTGGATCCTTATTTCCATCGATCTTGCGTTTTCCAGGTGTACATTTTGCTGGTGCTGGCGAGTGGCTCCAAGAGGGCGATGCCGTATTCAATATCTCTGGTAGCACGGATTGTGTCGGTGTTGCGTTTGAGGCCCCTGGTGCAACATGGCTCCAGAACGCTAGTTTAACAATCTCCGCATCGGGCACAGGCATCGACTGTAAGTATCGCTCCCGCCATATATTATCAGTAGAGACTTTTTATGGCCTATTTCTCTGAAGGTGTTTTATTCGATACGCTGGGTGCTGTTTGGAAACAACTAGCTACGACTTCCATATCCGTGCATGGGAGTAATTCATGTGGTCCGTTATCTTATTATTAGAGTACCTTACCATCTATTTAATACACAAATCACCTTTTTTGTTTGAAAAATAGGAGTCAATTTCACTCAAGGTCAGCCCGCACAGTGGCAACAATTGGGCAGCGAGCCCAATTTTGTTGTGTCTGGGTCTGCCTCACATGGTATGAATATCTATTCCCATCATATTTCATAATCTATATCAAGATATATGTCCTACGCTTCCGAACCCATTGGATGTGCCGATCCAATTTAATTTCAACGCAACAAATCCAGCAGTAATTCTAAGCCAGACCGGTAATTTTTTGGCGCACCCATTTAGTGACGAACCAATTAACATGATCTTATTTGTAGGTGCTCATGTGCTCAATGGGTCAATTGAATATGCATTTGATAGCTTGCAAGAATTGTCATCCAACAATACAATAGTGCAACAGATATCTTTGCAAAATGGTTGGTTATTCGCTGTCCATAAATTGATTACAAATGTTCATCTTCTCTTCCATAGTCACATGGTCTCTGGATTCCCACTCCAGCCACAATGTTTCCGGTGTAGCAAGGGAAGCTGTAAACTACACAAGCTTCTTGCCAAACGGTGCAGCATTACAATACATGTTTTTGGCCACACCAACTCAAACGATGATTACTCTTGGTATGTGATAAATATCTCCTGCAGACCTAGTATCGCCCTATTTACGCCTTCTTTCTCATACATAGCGAACAATTACACATTTGCAGTTGATCCTCAATACCTCAAATTTTCTATTTGGTTGTCCTTCTGGAACTGGACCACTGCGTACGTATCCTCCAGTCATTTCTAATCTCCTAACGATGCGGTGAAACGCAGAGGAAATCGGCTGCGATTCACGGTGAGAGTTTCACCAGCCTTCAATGATAGTGAACAGGGGCTCAACACTCCGATCGCGAATATGACTACTGTGTTTATGCAGATCGCTGGTTCTAATGCAACTGGAGCGCTGGTGGAGCTTCTTGACTTTGGACTCGCAGGACCCCAAAGTATGGTAGTCGATTGTTTGATCGAAACCAACGCTGCCGACTCCACATTTTCTGTGACGTTTAGTTATTTTGGCAACCTGTCTTTGTACTATGATCCTGGTATTTTCCCATCTGTTATTTGTGTGAACTTTCTCTTTCTCTCTCGCTCACTCTATCTCTCTGTCTTTATCTTTTATTAAATTCTGTACTCTGTAGGACTTTCCTTGGTATTAGGACAATCTGGATCTTCTTTCGGAGATGCGGACGGTAGTGGCAGCGACAATACATCTCTGGTTATACCGCTAGCGGTGTCGATACCTGTTGCCTTCTGCTTTGTGTTGATGGTGATCCTCGGTGCATTTGCGTTCATTATTATCAATTACATACGGTCGAAACTGAGACAGGGTGGTATGGTCAACTTTACCACCGGTGATTTACTGCGACGCAATGCCGATAGAAGAGATGATGTTGCAACATTATAAGCTGGCCAGTTGCGTTGTTTGATAAAGAAATAAATATTTTACGCAGATACTCCGTACCCGAAAGCGCATTTTTTGTACAAGAAGCACTTAACTAAGTGACTAACCGTTAGCCATTTACAATGATGGTTAACCGCCGGTTAGTCGTTATTTACGTGACTCGACTAAGTTAACCGTTTACCTAGCGTTAAGCGCAACGCACCCGCCCGAGGGATCCCACTAAAATCCAGATTTTGTGTTTGCCAGGAATAGATTCATAACAAAAAAAAAAAAAAAAAAAAAAAAAAAAAAAAAGCCAACCACCGCATCTGTCTTCCTCTTCCTCTATCTCTTCTCGTTCCTTGTCTTGTTCTGCCACCAGTTTCTCCTGTTGCACCTCAATCCGTGCTGCGAGGAAGAATTTGTGCGTTCGCGACTTCGGCAGGTAGTTGGCGAGATGCTGTGGCTTTGGGTGGAATCGGAGGGCCAATTTACAGAAAGGCGAGATGCATTTCCGGCGACGCGACACCTTTGACCAAGCTACTTACTGCACGGCTGCTGGCTTGTTAGAAATTATTATATTATACGCTTTTTCGATTTGCAAGGCCATCGATGCTCTCAATAGGTAATTCCTGGCAATGGGGAGGAAGCTAAAAGTTAAAAGACAACATTCTTCGGCACAAGCTCTCTTGTACCTTAACCGCATTGTGTGTGTGTGTGTGTGTGTGTGTGTGTGTGTGTGCGTTCATTCCTCTTATCACCGTTTTTACCCTCGGTAGCGAATGGAGCACTGATGGTACGTCAGTTTCTCCATGCACGAACATGCAGATCCTCCAACTCACTATCAGAGCTGGTGCAAGTGTTGACGGCCACTTCCCACACGCACGCGTTTATTTATTTTTTTTTTATTTTTTTTTTTTTTTCCTTGGAGGATTCGCAGTGCATACACACCCACATGTGGAGGAGAGCATTCAGTGGTCGAGTCTTGCGTGCAGATATTCAAGACACAAGAGCGAGAGGTCTGCTGTGGCATCACCTTCCAGTGTCTCAAGCAGCTTTGAACGAAAATCAGCATTGCGTACTCTGGCTCTTGCCCCTTTTTCCGCTGTTTTCATTTTCTTTTGTGCACATCTAAGATCATCACCCACATTTTGAAGGTGTTCAGTTACATGGCCAATCAACTCTTGTATGACCGGATCATCGATTGTCCATGGTTTTCCATCAGGTTTCAAAGGAGGGCCACCAAGCACAGTAACCTTGGCCATGGTCCCAGTGGGAAGGAGGCGGAGCGCCATTTCGATTTCCTCCACGCTCGCCACCTTGTTTGTCAGAAACAGGGACGACAACGCAACCGCCCACTCATGTATCCGCTTTCCCCCTTCCTCATCCTCGGGGAGGAACTTGCGCTTTTTTTTTTCTTTCTGCTCCATGTTGTTTTGCTTTGCAGACACGGAGAAAAGCCAACTCCGAGGTCTTTAAGAATTGTCAGTTAGCTCCCAAACTATTTTTGGCAGCAGTGAAATCCACCGGAATCAACGACATTCTTGCGAAACAACTGTGTAATCTAAGGAATTATGGCTTGTGATTAAACTCGCCCAGAGAAGTCAGAAAATGGCATCATTCCCAAGTGTTGTGAAATTGTTTGGCAGTGTTTGTGGGGGGGGGGGGAGAAAGACATATCTGCTAGGACATGATTTTGCCTCACTTTGAGTGGTTATTCTTTGATGCAGAGGGGAGATGTTTTGTTACTAATGATTTACATTGTAAATATTTTTAAGTGCTTTATTAAATGCCGATTTTATTCAAAGTACGCATCGGGTGCCGGTTGAGGCATGCAAGCCTCGCTGGCTTGAGAGTTTGTCAAGGGAGAGTCCCCAGGTACTCGTGAAGAGAAATGACAGCGCAACGCTCTGGGGCTTGGATCTTCAAGCATTCCCCTGCGAGGCTGTACATCACGCAAACTCCTTCAGACTGCAGGAAGCGCGCCATGTGATCGGTCATAGGCTGGTCAAAAAGAGCCACTTTCTGGAGACTCCAGCCGTTAACTTGGAGCAGAAAGGCATACCACTTCAGCTGCGCCACGGCTTTCAACACCTGCCTCTCCGTATTCTCGGCACGGAGCGACTTGGCTTCAACGAGGAGCACCGTCTCCTTGTCATGGAGGCAGATGAGTAGGTCGGCACGTGGCCAACAGGGTACCCCCGAAACGAAGGGCCGGCACTCCGAATAGAAGCGAACGAGCAGCTCTTGGTGGGCAGCATAGCTCTCGGTAGTTTTAAACTTCCCGGACCGGCGAGCCGCCATCTCTTGTTCCGACACACGGTAAGGATTTCCTTCGGCGATTCTTGCGCGAAGGCGGCAAGCGCTCTCTGGCAAGGTGGCCATGAGCGCATCTGCAACAGAAACCGAGACATCCATGGCCTGTTCCTCTTCCGACAGTCTTCCGAGAGTGCGATCTTCCGTCAGGGTTTCATGTTCGCAAAAGGCGGTTGGGAATGCATCCCGATGGGAGACCGGCTCGTTCGATACGAAACGCATGGCATGTTCCCTGTCGAGGACTTCCTCCGGGGGCCAGTGGGGGGAATCTGGGATTTCGTGCCCCATTCCCTCGTGCCGCTTGCGGTCTGGGGTTCGCTCCGGGACTCCCTTGTTGAGCGTCACATAGAGTCCGCGAGAGACCCGGCTAAAGAGCGGCGTGTTCTTCCTTCTGCGGCAGTTATTGCTTTCCCTTGTCCAGCATTCGATGACGTTGCTTATGGCCGACATGAAGATGTCCCAGCTGCCATAATTGTTGGGGTGGGTCTTGCTTTCATAGGGGTAGCCCATCCTGCGGCACACTTCTTTCTTTACGTCCAAGAGGCGCACGGGCGACTGGTTGTTCGGACAGAGATGCACAACAGAATCATGTACGATAGTAATGGTGACTTCCATCAGGTGTTGTTGTATGTTGTAGGCGGGTCTGCCAAACACACAACATCTCTTTCCTATATAAAGTGGTGCCTGCAATCATGATCTGATGACGTCAGTTTTAGATATTTGTCTGCTTAAAGATCAGGATCTGTATTAAGTACACTGTATTTGTATTGTGAGAGGTCGGTTTTTTTTGACCCGATAATTTAGCTCGATCGCGTTCGGTCGAAAGAGTTTTTGGTGCGTGAAGTTGTTTCAATTACAAAATCAAATCCGTGAAGTTTAATCTCTCGTTCCTCCCCCCCCCAACAACCTCCTCCTTCCTTCCCTCATTAGCTTTGCTTGTTGGAAAAGCAGATAAACAACTTCACCTGCAGGTGGGAACAAAAAGAAACCGAGCCGTGAACTCACAAGACAGCAAGCCCGCATCGAAAAAAAAAAATTTCTTCAGAGCATGAGCGGCGCAAAAAAGAATCAAACACAGTTGCTGATTGGTGATTTGAATTTGTTTGAGGCATCACGTCCTAGCCAATAGAATTGTCAATCTCCCTACAAGGCATCCGCAACACACCGTGCCGGAGTTACAGGACTCCACCTATAGTAGGGAGGACTGGCCCAGCGACAATCCATCTCCTCACTCTAGACGGGAGGTCCGCGGACCAAAACAGTGAATATGTGTCCGTTCGGTAACAGTATGCCGTTTTTTCACCTCGAGAGACTTCGATGACTCGGTAATGGTTATCTAGACGGGGGGGGGGAGGCGGCGCGCATATGCAAGCCTCCATTGTTTGGCATCAATTGAGATCCGTTTGCGAATAGAAAATCCGCGATACATTCTGGTTCTCAACCACAGCTTGGCGCCAGCTGTTTTGCCACGAGATGATCTAGGAAAGATTGAACAAAGCACAAAGGGATTAACAGATGCTCTGCCCGCCGAGCCAGCCAAAATCTTTTATGAAAGCAGATTATCCAGTGCTTTAATGTTCTCCTCAGGGAGCAAAACAAGGTTACTTTTCCACTCGTTTCGAACCAGCAGGGTTGCTAATAACTGGAATGTAAGATTTTCCGGTCCCGGCTTCTCTTAGCAAACCCATCGCCAACCAAAAGGGCATGGCCTTGGCCCTGAATAGGGTGGCAGCTAACATGCGCGAGCGTCCCTGCTGTCGGCACACGGTCTTCATCCCTTCGACCAGCCGCGTGCCGAAGCCTTGCCGTCGATATGGTTTCTCGATCCACAGGCTATCGATCAGCATGTCCCTCTGGTTGTCCTCCGGCGCTTCGGAGAAGATGATGGTGCCGGTCACGACTTGGGCATTTTCGTCCCGCCATTTCATCCAGTCGTTGAAGTTGTTGGACAATCTCAACAACCCATCATCTGCTGTTGTTGGTGGTTCCAAAGAGGATCCTTCGGGTCTCAGCAGGACGTGCAACAAGATCCAGCGTTTGCCTCCTTCTCCCTCACTCGGTTCGTATAATACCAACACATCCTTGGCTTGTCTAGCATTCTTGCTGGTATTCCCAGATTCCATTTCAACTCGTGAGGATGTTGTTTAGTGCTGTTTCTCTTACATATATATATTTTCGTTGGATTAAGCTTTATAAAAAAATAAAAAACAAAGAAATATAGTGCAAGATAAATACATATACCAACCTGCGTGGAGATACTCCATACCATGGAAGGTACTCCGAAGACTACAGAACACTACAAGTCGCTCAGGCAAGGCACCGAAGAATGGCTGCAAGCGCGCAAGGATTTCGATCTCACCGCCTCCGAATTGGGTCCCGCCCTCGGCCTGGGCAGATTCCACACGAGGCTGCAATTGTACCGGGCCAAGAAAAAAGGCTCCCCAAAGAAAGAAGGTAAAGGTACCCAAAAGGCTTTCGAATTTGGCAGGCTTCATGAAGCGGATGCCGCTCAGGAGTTTCAACAGAGCTGCGCCTCGGGATTCGTGTTGAAGGAAACCGGCATCTGGCCTCTGTATTACGATTCCTTCTCGCTCGGAGTGAGTCCCGATCGACTTGTGATCGACCCCGAGAATGAGGGCGCCGTTGTTGCTACCTATGAAGCCAAATGTCCGGTGAGCGGCAAGCTGATGAATCCCCCTCACCCGGAATACCTGTTGCAGGTTCATGCGCAGATCCAGGCGGTGGGAGTCGACGAAGGCTATCTTCACGAGTGGACACCGGAGAGGAGCTCGTATTATCACGTGCGCCGCGATGATCTCCTTTGGGAGGCCGTGGTCAAGGCGGCAGCCCATTTTGTGGTCCACCACCTTCGCAAGGGTGTTCCTCCCCCGCCAACCCACGACGAGACAGGTCCAAGCACCATGAAGCGCTTGTTGGGCGCCACTGTGAAGATGCTCAGCATTTGACCCGCGAGTTTGTTTGTTTTCAATGTGAAGAGGATGGAATAAAAGGCAACCCTCGCTTGTCGGGCTGTCGCCCCTTAGCAGATAGGGGGGGGGCCACAGGAGGCTGGTCGGATGGGGCCTTCCCACGTAATCGAGTCCAGGTTATCTCTTCTTTGTATAAGCCTGGGCAAAAAAGCAACAAGCCACACCCCCTCCAATCGCTTACCTTTGCCTTCAGTGGAGGCGCCGATAAACTCCCTTGGCCAAGGTTGGATCAAAAGCTGCGCGTAAGAGCCTCGAGGGGTTTCCCTTCACCGGCCTCTCTTTGAAAGCAAATCCACTGAGTTGGGTTCGACCGAAAGCCACTCATTTGCTGCTTTGTTTTTTTTTTTTTTTTTCTCTCTCTGGTAGGTGCTGAGCAGTCGGTTAGAACAAACGACATCATGAGGGTTGTTCGTCTTACGCCCTGCCCTTAGATGGGGAAGGGCGGGAGTTACGCGATTTCTCCGAGGTGTCCCTAGAGGAAGCGACCGTTAACTTGGTGGACTTGAAGATCGCGTAAACGAAAAAGAATGGTTTATTGTCTTTTGGGGAACACACATATATGTAGTTGGGCGAACGGGTTAACGTGGGAAGAGAGTTTAACAGTACGGTAGTTTCCATAAAGTTTATTCAGAAGGAGAGTTTGCATAAATGTCCACTAGTTCGTCTATTCTCTTTTCAAGTGCTTCGGTCTCTTTTGGACTCTTGGAGATTTCACTTTTACCTTAGGGGGACTATCTGCCCATGGAGTCTTGTGCCAGCGGGGGGTGAGGTCAACACTATCACACGCGGTGGTTATGTGCGATAATGAATTTTGGGCCGCTTCCTCCTTCTTGTCAAGATTCTCCATCGGGTTCCCGGGGTATCCCTTCTGTATGAAGAGTTCCAGCGCATGCTCCGGGACGGGGCCCGTGGGTAAGCCGCGCTCACGAAGCCAGGCGACCCTGCGCTCCTCATGCTGTTGGGGGATGCACAGGGTCATAGCTATTTCGGGATAGTTCTTAAGCAGGTCGGCATTACGTTGCGGAGCTGATACTCTGTGAAGTTCTTGCAGCGCGCGCTCTAGATACGAGGGCTCGTAGGGATTAGGGTGACCAATGATGTCTCCCAGTCTAGCCACTCGAGTCGAGAATCTTTCTCTCGCCGTTATGCCTTCCAAGTTGGCAAGCGTTTGCATGTATCCGGGAAACAAATCCCGTGGCAAACCCTTGTTGAGAAATTCTTGTAATCTGTCTTCTCTCAACAGGAATTCTAGTTGGGCGGATGACTTGGTTTTCTGGGCAGCGAAGTCGAGCTGCTGATAAGTTTTCCACAGGTTTGACTCGATCTCCGCCAGGATGCCTGTCTTTCGCCGCCACCAGTCGCCTTGGCGGTCAGTTAGGTTCCTCGTTTCCTCAACGAATTTATCCAACGACAGCACATCATCGCGCGAATTAGCCAGGATGTCCCCGTAGGAATTGCCGAAAAGAGGGATACTCTTTCGCCAAAAGGTTGTTCCCGTGACCAGCGAGTCTTCCGCGTTCACATCAGGTTTCTTACCGCAGTCGCTTGATATTCTCCCGTCGAGACAAAAAGTTTGCCAATGTTGAGCCACGTCCTTGAGCAATAAGCGTATGCTCTTGGAATCCTTGTTTGTACGTGGAGTAGCAATATCATCCGAATAAGAATAGGGAGCCCAAAAGTATTCCTCGCTCACTGTTTCGAATATCTCGTGGAAGTACAGGTTGGCCGTTGCGCAAGTCTCTCGTGAAGTCACCGAATCGAATGCATTGCAGTCCAAGTAACTCGATGAAGTGATTTCTCTTCCATTCGTGTTGCACACAAGGACAATGAAGAGCACAACGCATGAATATCCTAACATTTCTAGAGCATCACATGCGCCTTTCTTTCTCTTCCGAAAAAAAACAAACGCCACGTAACCATTTTTCCCTATTCGTTTGCCATAATTAACTGTCAAATGCAAAGCAGCTGCAACACAATTGCCAGTCGTAATTGTGCATAGAATAAACTCACTATTCACGCTAAAACGTAACACGAGACATTGAAAGTGCGGAAGTAATAAGTTTCCGAATTTATTTACCGAATTCGCAAGAAGGAGTTTGCCAATTTTTAACTACAATTTAGTTTAATTACTACCATGGCAGTTCTAAGCGGTCTGTTGCAAGACGTTTTGGATAAAAGATCCTGTCTCGAATCAAGCTCTATTTTTGGATGGAGTTAACTGGGTGAACCACACATTACCCTCCTTTCTAACAAGTGTCAACACTGATGGGATAACTATTCAAGGGGATAGTGTTACCACTCCAATCTCTGAAAGCTGTGAAGACCGATGGTACCACGATAGCTGGTAACGGAAACTCGATACCACTAGGTTGGTTAGGTGGACATGCTGATGACACCCATATAACTGGTAACGGTCTCATATTCCATCTTTTCTGACAATGTCACCATAGAACACTTATCGTGCAAGGGAGGGACGACAAGCTGCCGATGACCGTGCTGAGGAGGAGGTGCTCTACAACGGATCAAGTTACGGACACAATGTTAGAATTACTCTCTCGCTTAAGGAGGGAGGTATGGGACTCGAGAATATAAAATGTGTTCCTACTTTATTTTCTTATTTTGCGCCACAGCCATGCCAGACTTTGCACGCAAATCAAAAGAGCTCAATAGGTCGACGACCCTGAAACCAGGTTATGTGCCGGACATCGATCCGTTCGTCCCTGTTGAGACTTTGGACAATGCCTAAGCTAAGGACACCACGTTACCAGCTTCTGGAAAACAGTCCTTACGAGAACTATAATCTGTACCGCTCTACTGCGTCCAGAAATATTAGCGGAACCTTGGGCACAGGAGACCAGAGGGAGCAGAGGTGTCCCACTTTCGATCTACGGATGTTAGTGTACAACCCAAGCTCAACCGTTCCAGCCTACTTTATCCCAGCTCCTCAGTGGTTACAATATATTCAATACTTTACTCCTTCAGGAGTTCCCGTGGCTACCCAGGATGGACAGGGTGTCTAGACAATGAGAGAATAAACTACAACCCCATCCGACATCTTTCGATTCTAGAATGTGATTTGTGGTGGAAGCCTACTGGGATTTTTTTTTTCTTTGATCAAAAAGACGACCAAAAGGAAAACCACACTTCGGAGTGCAGGTGTGGGTATGCTTTTACTTGGTTGCTCTTTAACAACTGAACCCAAATCCGTCATATTCGCAACCTGGTGCCTCGAATGCTCCCGATGACAAACACTTGAAACATGAAGACAATGAAACCTACTTTGAGCTGACCTTTGTCCACCATGAATAGAAACTGGGATGCACGCATCGTCTGAGGAAAAGGCTGAGGATTTTGAAGGCTTCGTAAATGGAACTTGTATTGATTGAGGCGTTGAAATTTGCAGCCTTGCTGTGAGTGATGAGGAGGACTCCGGGGCTTGGACGAAAATGGCGACGGGGTTGTTGAAGACGACAGCCATGTGGACACTATTCAACAAGATTTTTCTTCATACGCTAACGAGCTCCCATCCATAGAATGTTATCTATTTTAGGGTTTCAATTTTTTGTGTTTTTATTTTCTTTTTCTTTTTCTTTTCAAGTGGCAGAGAGAGGATGAAGCGGGCCTGTTCTCGTTGCAGGAAGGAACACAGGGCGTGTAAGGGAGGTGTGCCCTGCAGACGATGTGTTGCCTTGGGGTCTCCTGAGCGCTGCCACATCATCAACAACGACGACATCGAGCACAGGAAGAAACAAGAAGGCCGTTGTTCTCGTCAAGCAACAAGCCACTCAATCACCACTCCAACAAGACAAAAACCTGAGCTGGGAGGACAAGAGCAAACATGCCCACAATTCAAGAAGCCTCACCCATACAGCAGGCCCTCTTCTTCATCGTCGTCGCCACCGCAAGGATCCGCGACACTTCTCAAGGGAAAGCCGCTGACGCGCAGACAAGGGAACCCTAGTCACCTCTCCCCTTTGTCCTCGGGCATTCCTTTGTCAGCGGACCGGCCGAAAAAAAGAAAACGGTCCTCCAAGAAAGAAAAGCACGTCTCCACAAAACAATGCGCCAAAGCCTTGTTGGAGGCAACACCAACAGCATCAGCAAAGACGGATACCCCCGGATCAACCTCTCCGGGCTGTGCGGAAAGTGCTCCAGCTCACTTTGACGGCGTTCTCGCTTCTTTGGTTGAGCAGGTACACCAGCTGAGCAACATGATCTCTCGCATACAAGAGGAACAGAACCTCATGAGGATGCAGGTCCATTCCCTCCAGGACGGGCAGTTTCGTATCCAACTTGAAGCTGCCTCCATCTCGGAGCTGTTACATCGGCTGGCGCATCAATTCGCAACAGCATATCCCAGCTTAGAATCGCAGCGACTCTCACCTCTTCCCTTCCTAAACCTGGACCAGACGAAAGGATCTATGCAATATGAAGGTCCGCACGCACAACCTGCTCTAGCACCACCATCGACAACAACTGCTCCCTTCTACCCTCCGGATCTTCGGTTTCTGGAGCCTCCCAACGATAACTCCGTCTTTAAGCCAATCTCTCCCATGCCTTCTCATCTGTGGCCTGTCGTGGAGGGCTCCTGGGAATGACACCCCGAGATAGCAGCACATCCCCCCAAGGGGATTGAAGAAGAAAAAATAAGTGGCAAGAGTGAGAAACAGCGAACATGAAGGGTCATTGTGGGCAAGAAAAAATTTATTGGAAGATAGATGTAGAACTTGTCACCATTGGCTGAGAGAATAAAAGCACGCTTGGCAACAAACTCCCAAAAAGACAAAGTGCACTACAATTTAAATCCATTAATTACCAGGAAAATGACGCGCAAGACAACAACGGGACCCGTGAGCAGCAGAGGATGGAAGGAAATGACATCGTGAAATTAAACGTTGGTGGGATGCATTATGTGACTACTAGGGACACCCTCATGACCTATGGAGATAACTTCTTCAGTGCGCTGCTGAGCGAAAAATTTAAGGTGGCCAAAGATGGAGAGAGCATCTTCATCGATAGAAATGGAGAACTCTTTGCTTTGGTGTTGGACTATCTTCGCACAGGGGAACTGTTCATTCCGAAGCATCTAGAAAGAGAAGGAATTCAAAATTCTTTTGCATCGACCCCGTTACCTTTGCTTCCAAAGTCAACGACCACACCTTGCGCGACATGGTTAATGAACGGGAACAAGAAGGGCATAAGGAAGCCCTCGATTCATTAGTAGAGGTGCGCAAAATGGTGTTCAAGAAGCAGATACAGGACAGGCAGAAGAGGATATGCACACAGGCCCTTGGTGCCACCCTACGAAAAGTATGTGGATGGCCCGGAAAGCCACGAAGCAGTTCGCCGGGCTCACGATGATGAACAGTTGAAGAGGGAAGCCAAGATACAACTCTTCACAAAGGCGCCAGAGGAGATGCGTGGCCAGTATTTCGAGGTCTCGCAGAAGGCCTATGAACTTTTTCGCAGCGACGCTAAAATGGTGCGAAAGTACTTTGCCGGTGTGCATCAGCTGAGCATATCTATCACACCTTGGTGGACGGGATGGAAAAATAAGCCTGCGCTACGGGGTTACTACGCACCGGAATTCTGTTCTTTTGCGAGAGACGCATTTGAGAATCTTATGGGACAGCGGTATACAAAAGCCCAGCTGCCCAATAATTTTAGCCATAGAACTTACGGCTACCCTGATGAGTATTGCGGAAGGTGGGGCTACATTCTAGAATGGCAAGGTTGAAAACTCTCCTTTTCACAGATTCATACCTCTTGCTTGGTACTTTGTTGCATGATGACTTGCACCAACTAAGAAAATAAATATCTGTCGAGTTCCCTTTGCGCCGGCCGTAAAAGAACAGCCAATCACAATCAAAGAAAAGATTGGGACTTTGCGTATTTTCGCGGTCCTTTGGAAGCGAAGGAGTTATGGACGCCCTGGACCGAAGGCTCCAGATTGGGCAGCGGGGTTTCCTACGGGACCACACCCACTACATTATCATCCACCACACTCAGCTCACACAAAATCTGACTTCAAATTCTTCTCTGTTCCTGTGAATGAATGTGTCCCAAGAATTCCACAAGGCTCATAGATAAAGGCACACAAGGCCAGAGGATTGCGTTCGTGCTTTGTTTGAATCTACAAAAATCGGGAAGGGAGTGTTTTAAGCGATCTGCATCACAAAAAAGGACACTCTAGATTTGGGGGTTACAACCACAAAGCGAAGGATATCCTTGTTTTTTTGGAGCAGCCTGTTCTTGGTCCCTCCCCTTTCAAGCCGTCCACAAAAGCGGTGCACCTTTGTTAAAATGAGCACGTGACGGCCACCCTGAACTTCACACCTCATTCCTGGTACCTATGTTACCAAACTCTACCCAAACAGGTATTGCACTGAATGTCACCACATACAAAATTTTGTATGGGGTTGAACACCAAGGTACTGCCCATAGTAGTGTAAAATACTAAATGGGGGGAGGGGGTGCGATGGACAGACCTTTCAGTTCTACTAAATTTTGCCGCACTAAAATGGTCAAGGAAGCCTGGCAGTGTAGGAAGGAAATCTAGTTCTGTGCTCTGCCCCCAAATGTTATCATGGGGTTGATGCTCTTGGTGCCTTTGCACATGCTCAAGTAACTTAAAAGGACAGTAGCAATATGATTTAGGCGAAAAGGAAAGGGGGGGGGGTATGCTGTCATCTCTCGCTTTCCTGCTCTGCTGTCACAGACAGAATAACAATCAGGGAGATTGGGTTAATACCCAATAATGAGCGAGTGGGCATGAGGCTTAGTGCCTTTTACAGTGGAGGAAGCTGTTTCTTTTGCCACTATGACATCTCTTTATCAAAACGCACAAGCAGCGTGTCCTTGTCACGTAAGTCCTGTACGTCTTTGTCATTTTCGATAACAGCTTCCCCCACAGAAACTTTCACGGAGAATTGCACAGGCTGTGATATTTCGAACTTCTGCTGTGTAGCAATTCGTAGCTGATCCAAGCTGTCTGACTCAAGAGTGAGTAGCTTTATCTTGCCATCTCTGAGGTTCTGCAGGACCACTCGTCGCTCACTTCTTGCCCCTATTCGTGCTTTCTTACGAGAGACTTTTACCACCTGACCTATATTGCTATCTGATAAGAATGATAAAGCCGTGAGGAAAGGGAGTAGTACAGGTTAAAAAAAAAAAAAAAAAAAAAAAAAAAGGTGGACCTGGTGTCTTGCGCTTTGTGCTCGCTGGCACCATTGGAATTGAAAATCTTTGCTGATCTATGGCCGTCCGCACTTCAACCTGTCGAAAGTGCACATCATGATAGATGTACACAGTTTGCACACGTGCAGATTGGGGAAACCAGTATGATGCGTGATTTGCTGTTACTGTTGTCCAGTGCAGTAGCCATGTCCCTGCGGTAGGCTTCAAAGCATAATCGTAGAGCTCAGCCTGAGCATATACATGATGCCAGAGCGAAGCCCGTATACGTGATTGAGGATCCAGAGTGACATTCGCAGCATGCTCGATTGCCACACTTCCAATTTCGAAATCAGAAATGAATACATCGCAACTGAGTTCCTGAACTGGCTTGGTAATAACAGCGTTGAATTGATGCCCTTCAAGCAATTTCACTGGCACCGGGTGTTCAGGTTGGACTCTTAATCATTGGTATATTTTATTTTTTTTTTTTTTGGGTTAGAATTCTTCAATTTGATTAGAAAAAATTTTGTTGAAGTATGGTTTACCGAAGGCCGGGATACTCAGCCACCAGGTCACGAAGCACTGCGTGGAACTCCTGCTTGTAGATAATCTCCTTTGGCCCAGGAGGTGCTTGTGAGAATGTATCGTTTTTCTTTTTCTTTTCAGCCGCTGAGATTTGCCCCGGGCACATCCTGCGAACCACTTCCCGAATCAACGTGGGGACATCAATCTTCCCATCATCCAAAAGTGGAACAATACGGAGAGGATCGTGCTTCCAGAGGAGACCCAACAACCATCGTCGCACAAATGGCGAAGCAAATACCCGCACTCCACCCTCTGCCAATTTCAGGATATTAGCACGGCGCAGCACACTGAATTCAAACGGTTCAAGCATTGAGAGATCTTCAAGGGTATGAAGCTGAACCCATAAAGGATAAGCAGCAAAGGGTTAGGTTAGCTTATTTTTTTAAAAAATATATATATATATATATATATATATAAAAATTTGTTTGGAGAGAGGGAGTGGAAAGGAAACACTCACCAGTTGGTCAAGGACATCAGCATTGGTATCTTTCTCGAGGAAATCAATAATCCGTGCAAAGTTGGGTTGCTCCTGCACATAACTGAAGAAGTTTCTGGAAGAGGTCTCGGCCATCCAGTGTGCGAATGAGGGAGGCGTTTCAAGACGCTGACGCATATCGTGATAACACTTTCCAAAGAGCTGCTCCAATCCCGGTGCACCATTCGTTTGTTTATAGATGTTCGCTTTGATGCGGGCATCGATCTTGATCCCTTCCTGTAACTCGTACTGTGTGAAGAGTTCGTTGTGCTCTTCAAGTGTGAAATAGGGAGCAAGTACAGGATTGAGAGTATTGAAGGGAGAATTGCCAAGGGTGTCGCGCAGGTACTCCTGAACAACATTCGTGATCGCCAGCGCTGCATGCAAGCATGACTTCTCTTTCATGAGTTGCCGTTGACGCTTCAGCGCGCTCAGAAAAGACAACAACTGCTCACGCTCGTTTTGCTTCATCTTCCCAAGATTATCCACATCATCGAGCAGCAGGATGACGTCCTTTCCCCCGAATAGGACATTGCGATTGGCAGCAGCAAAGCAGGATTGGATATCGCTTGGTGATGTCGCGGCTTGATCAACACCAAGTTGGTCTAGAATAATGGCCACAATATCACCGTATGGTTTTTCCATGTTCAACCCATGGCAATCCACACTGTATATTTTAGGTCGTGGAGGGGAGGTGTTAATTTGTGCAATGGTGCCTGACGGATTTGTTACAGTTTGTTTTGTTGGAGAGGGGGGTTGTGCTTGTATTATTTGCTGTGTGCGTGTCTGAGAGGATGTCCATACTAAATTGGCAGAACGTCCTGTCCCTTAAGAGTTGTCACTAACGCGATTGCCCGAGTGGACTTGCCGCTTTGGCTCGGGGCTAACATCGTCAGCCATGACCCGTTTAGAAGAGGGCGAACCAAATTTTCTTCATTCCAGAGAGAAGGATCGACGTAGAAGAAGTGTTCGGGGTCTATAGTGGTGTTCACACAAAAGGAACGCTTTGCTGGTGGAGTTGTTTGGTCTTCCATCCTTTCACTTTTTGGTCGTGCGTGTTCACAGAGAGAGAGAGAGGAGAGGAAAAAAAAAAACCCTGTGGTGTTCCAAGAAATGAGTTTTGAAACTCCGACCGATTTCAGAGGGAGGACGACGCGCTCTAAAGAAATGCTTGCAGAGACGAGATAAGGAAGCTGTCAATGAACACAAAGGAACCAACTTTACTTACCAAGCAGCAGCCCAACTGACGTGACCTCCTTTCTTTGCTATTCAGAACCGATCTTTTCATTGGTTGCTGGGCCAAGATGAAACCTGTACCCAGGGAATAAGATGATGGCACACACCCTATCTCTATGTGCGGACTGACTAGAAGAGAGTCCACAACCCTGCCTTAAACCACAGCATCATCACTTGACCCTCAGGAATCTCTCCATCTTGCAACACCACCATTGTTTTTGGGGGCATCCCTTGCTAAGTCCCAGTCCATAGTCGGTGGCCTCCTCAATGGAGTACACTAGTTCGGTAGTAGCAATCTCTAATACCCTCTATATCACAGAGAAGGTTTGAGCCACGAGGTTCTTTTAAGCGAGTGGCGCCACACACGAGGGATCTGGTGAAATGGCTTTGGGGAGGGGATATCAACTGTGTCAGAAGTCGAGTGCGGAGGCCAAAGCCGAGTGCAAGAGATGTGCAGCTGACCTTAAACAACCCGGCACAGATGGTTTAGAACTGCAAAGGACCGTAGGGGTCTCTCCAGGCAGCTGTAGCCCGTGTGAAAAATATCACGGAAAAGGCGGCATGCTTACTAAGGCTCTGCATCTGACTTGCGTTTGCATTTCTTTCTTCTATCCTTTGGAGATCCGTCGTAGCCTCCTTCTTGTTGTTTGGTGGATTAAGTGAGGAGGGGCGTTTGGAAGGGGTGACCGAAAAAAAGAGGCACGATCACTCCAGGACAAGGAGACCGTGAGGTTCAGAGTTGTGTCGCGGTCTTCGGTGAGAGCGGCCTCCATTTGATACCGCCAAGAAGAGGGACCTTTCGTAGCTCCATTGCCTTCCATGTGTTTTTTTGGTTTGGTTTTTGTGCCTCCACAAATCGGTCTCGTCCCTTGAGTTATTCTTTGGGGGGGGGGGGAAGTGGAAAGCCTGCCTGTTTTTCCAGTGAAGAAGGAGGAAAAAAACCCTCTTTTTCCAGAAAAGACTAGCAAAGGGGGGGTGTGGGAGCTTTTATTTGTTGTTTGGTAGCTTCTTCACTGGAACCACACAACATCGTCAGTCGTCATTCACCAAATCGTTATTGGATCTGGGCCAGAATCTTCGAGCAATGGTGTAGGATTCTCAAGGAAGTTGGTGGCATGCTGTGCTAGAGCTGCGTGGCGTGCACCCCTTTCGGCTTCGAGCACCCGAGGATTCTAGAAGAACTTATTCATTCAAAAAAAAAAAAAAAAAAAAAAAAAAAAAAAGAAGAGGAAAAATTCAACAACCTCTGCACTGCAGGTTTCTATTTTTCCTGCACAGTTCTTCTTCGTGTTCGGCTATCTCCTGTTCGCGAGAGCGGATTTCTTCTTCACGTTTACGGAACGCCTCTAGCTGCTTTAAGGCACGGGAGGGACGAACCTTGCGCGAAATACGCTGGGCAGAAGATCAAACAAAGCGGTTAGGTTGTGAAGTAAGAAAGGGATCTTGAAGGAGACCTTGCTGCCTTGGCTCGCCTGGCGCACACCGGTGCTGGAACCGTTTGCAACATTTTCATCGTTGGCATGAGAAGAATGATCCGCCGAAGTAGCGCACTTTGACGTATACATGCGCTGTTGCTTGCTTGTTGAGGGCTCAGGAAAAGTGAAAAAAGAACGGGAAAGTAGCCGTTTGGTTTGAAGTTTCCTCAACAAAGGTTCCCGCCAAAATGGGTTCGTTCCTTCTTGGAAATTCACAATGAGCACGTGTGGACAGGCTGGACAGGTAATATTGCCTCTTTATTGTCCTCGTGCCCTTTCCTCAACCAGACCCCCCTCCTTCTACTGAAGAGAAAGGCCCAATCCTTATAGTACTCTCGAATGGTTTAAGAAAAGTAGAAGGAGTGTAAGTATAAAAGCAATAAAGTAAGAAAAATAAATGAAAACATATCAACAGCAAACTGGAAGTGCAGCCATCTATCGCACACGAGGAAGCCACCTCCATCCTGAGTCGGCACAGGCTTTATGGTTTGCGGAGATACATCCACGCCTCAGGGAGACCCAATTTTCCTTTTCAGCCAAAGAAAGATGTCAGTTTCAATGTTGTGGATCTGGCAGGCTATGGGTGTTACCTTTTGCTGAAATCACTGCATGATGACCACAGCCATCCAGTCGTTAGCTCTGACCTCTTCCCTATTCCAATTTTTGTCCACATTGTGTATCGTGTCGCTTGCGGAGATCTTGTTGCGGAATGGTATTGCCCAAGCGATCCCGATGGATTTGTCTGCTCACACCTCTGTGAATCCTTTTGGCGATGGTTTATTCTTCAACGTGGGGAAAATCTTGCAGATTATTACTTACCTTCCACATTCTGTGTTTCTCCACTTTGCGTGACTGTCGAGCGCCAGAAGATCAACAATCAACGACAGAGATGCCGCAGGCCTCCTTCAGCCCCAGGTGCGAACTGTGGTTGTGGGACCCAGCCACCATGCCGCTACTTTTCCCCTGAGGAGTATCAGATGATGGATACATTGTGGGCACAATACCACAATACCTGGTTCCACAAGACACCCTTTGAAAGCCACTCAGATGGGATGCATCTGGGTGATGGGTGGTACCTTTTGACACCAGCGCATTTTCGGCTTTTTGCAGATGATAATGATGTTGAGTCCAATGATGAAGTACTTGCAATGATTTTGACTGCTGAGGAAGAAGCTCTCACGGAAGCGGTGAAAGAACACACTCATTCTGTAGTCCTCCCTGCTCAGTCAGTGCATACTGGTTCTCTCCTGTACGCTTACCTACACCAGTGAGCGTGCTGTGGTCTGTCCTTCTACGCTTTGCTTGCTTAGAAAAATAATAAACTTTTCCGTTAGTTGTGTTAGAAATTGCCTCGTGCCTTCACGAAACAGGGCTGGACAGGACGGACAGGCGCTTTTGCTTGCGTGAGAAAAAAAATTTTTTTGCGTGCGGACTTAGAAATTTCTTGGCCCCACTCTGAGCGAGAGGGCGGTGAATCATTGTTGAAAGAGCAAAGTTCTAAAGAATGCTCTTGTTTCCTCTCCTCGTGTCTCCTTCCGGAACGCCTTCCTGGCCCATATCTTTTACGGTGCAATTGCTAAACAACAAAGACTTTGGGGGGGCAGGGGCTATGCGCCGGGGCGGTCAAGGAGGTGTTGGGTAGTTGCCACGTGCTTGGAATCACTGTGGATGGTCGCCCTGCCCTGTCCGTTCGAGGATGCATCAAAGGGGCGTCGGTCACGGTGAACTGCGGGAAGATGAACACCGTCAGCAGGAGCGGCAACCCGAACAGCGCGCTCACTGCAAAGTACATCTGCCATTTGTCCCGCATGGATTTTTTTTGCCCATGACTTGGTGCCTCCGCCACGATGAAGGGGGGGGGGGTTGTCCATTAGTTTACCTTCTATGGTCTGTATGAGCTGCGGTTGTTGAGATAGTACGCTCACCACCCCCTTGTTTCGCCGAGAACGTCGATGTAGTGGTCTTGCTTCTCCAGGCGCAGGTGAGCAGTCGGCCCTTGTAACATCGAAAACCACCTTCCGGGCAACGCGGGGTCGTCCTCCGCTCCTTCGGAAGCAATTTTTCTACCTTCGCATGGTCATTCAAGAGGCAATTGCGATTCGAATTCGACACGACATCTTTTTGTCCTTGCGTATGCGGAGGAGGAACTTGGGCCAGTTGAAGTCTCGACTCTGCTCTTAATGATCATCGAACACAGCAACAGTTGCGCAACAGTCTTTGCCAAAACATACCTCTCTCCCAACACAATGCGAACAGCATTCTGCGGCAACTTCAGCAGACAGTTCCAAGGGGAGTCTCCCTCTTGTCACAAGCGCCATTCTGTGCGAATGAGGGAAACGTGGTGTGCCTGGACTACTAACGGGTCGTCCTGCAGTTCCCCATCTGGCAAACGGCAATAATCGCCAAGAGGATAGCTGGGGCACGTGGAGTTTTGAAATTTGTGTGCCGGTTATCTACGATGAGGGTTTTTTTTTCCCCCGGAACCGAAAAGTACAGGCGGCGGAAAGTTTCTACGTTTTCTTTGGGGTTTTACAAAAGAAGAAAGATACGACGAAAAGTATGAACGGCCAAGTCTCTCGCCCTTCTTGTCGCGAACCTTGCTGCGACACCAAGCCTCTGTCTGCCAGTAGGCGCGATAGTTTCATTCACACCTTGTACCTGCGTGCTCGCGACCTGGTAGGATTTCTTTCCAAATTTACGGTCAAATCCATCGTCTGACCTACCTTTTTTTTTTTTTTTTTTTTTTTTTTTT
>Ga0209935_1001628_pt1 | contig 33327 bp, 48 predicted proteins | sample ThiBio_1000_plan_2_FD_183958 | JGI IMG/M metagenome (GOLD analysis project Ga0209935, IMG submission 183958) | Wastewater bioreactor microbial communities from Cape Town, South Africa - Thiocy_cont_1000_plan (SPAdes) | ecosystem: Engineered > Bioreactor > Thiocyanate-remediating >...
GCGGTAAGATCGCTTTCGGTAGTGTGATGCACGGTCATTGTCCCAGCGGTGACCGAAACCGCCACGTCATCTACACCAGGAATCCGCCGCACGGCCGTATCGATCTTGCTGGCGCAACCGGCGCAATCCATGCCTTCCACGCGGTATTTCGTCTGTTGCCTGGTCGCAGCCATGATGAACCTCTTGCATCTCCTGGTCGCAACGCTACATCCTCTAGCGACTAGAGGAGCAAGCCAAAAATGTCAGAAGGCGCGACCATCGGCGAAGCGGCCCGTCAAAGCGGTGTGAAGATTCCAACCATCCGCTACTACGAGCAGATCGGCCTGCTCGCGGCGCCTGGTCGTACGCAGAGTCGGCGACGGATCTACGAAAAGGCTGACCTGAGACGCCTGGCCTTCATCCGCCATTCCCGTGAATTGGGTTTTGAGGTCGATGCGATCCGCACGTTGCTGTCGCTCCAGGACAATCCGGACCAGTCCTGCGTCACAGCCGACGAAACCGCCCGCGCTCGTCTGGCCGAGGTAGAGCAGCGCATTGCCGGCTTGCAGGCGCTAAGGACGGAGCTGCAGCGCATGATCGACGGGTGCGCCAAAGGACAGGTTTGCAACTGCCGCGTAATTGAAACCCTTGCCGACCGGTCGCACACGCACGGTCGATTGGCCTAGCCGATTGCTTCCTCGAGGATGAGCAGCAGCAGAAAGCCTACAAAAAACATCGCCGTCACCCAGGGCTGGTCGGGGATTTCGTGAGCCTCGACCAACAGCTCCTCGGTTACAAGATAGAGCAGAGCAATCAGTCCGAACGCGAAGAATCCGTCAGCACATCTCCCGAGAGCCGCGATACGGGTAGGGCTAGTAGTGCGCCGACCGGCAGCAACAGCGACAAGGCGCCGGTCAAAAGGATGATCTGCCAGCGCGACCGTTCGGCTTCGCCGATCTTGGCCGCCACCGTGAGACCGAGAAAGAGCACCTCGATCGTCAAAGCGATGATGAGCAGCAGGCCGACCTTCGCAGCGGCGGCAAAACCGATGCCGAGCACCAGTCCATCGATCAGGATATCGAGCCTGCCAATGCCAACAGGCCAACGGCGCCGCCCACCCGTTCCTCAACCCTTTTGAGGGCCAGCATCAAGGCGATGCCCATGGCGCCGCCAATCGCAACCGCCCAAAGCGAGCCGCCGTGCCTGAGATCAGGCAGAACTTCTCGGGCGGCCGCCGCGAAGATCACGCCTCGGCAAAATGCTAGATCGCGCTCACCAGGACAGGCCCAGGCTGCCGAAAAGCCGCCAGTGTGGCGCCCGCGACTACGGCTACGACTGGGACCAGCGTGTAGAGCAGCCAACTCAAATCCATGGGCCCCCTTCTATGAAACCAACTGTCGAAAACTCACATCTACCGCACTTTGGAATCACCAACCGCTGTTCTCGCCTTTTGTGAACTTTCACGTTTTCGTGCGTAGGCGCCGGTGTCGCAGCATTGGAATCCGGCTTGCAAATGCCGCTTTTTGAGGCCAGCCTGTTCGGATGATGGCACACTGGTCGCCAAAACACGTCCTTGTCATGCTGCTCTCGGTCTTCCTGACTGCGGCGTTCAGCCTTTCCGGCGCTCAGGCCAGCGTGATGTCGGCCAGGATGACAATGGCGACCGACAGCGACATGGTCATGCGGTCCGACACTGGTAGGGCCAAGATGTCCGATGTGGCAACCGCCGCGGATAGGGATTGCAAGGCCTGTCTCAAAGGCACGAGCGACACCGGCAACCCGATGCCCTGTCCGCCGACCTGTATCGGACCGGCCCTGGCGGTGCTACCGCAAGGCTTCGCCGTGACGGTTCTCCGGGCGCAGCAACCGACGCCATCGCTATACCTGCTCTTTCCCGGGCATGTCCACCTTCCCGACCCATCCCCTCCAAGACCCAGCGATCACGCCTGACGGCACGTTTCCTGCCTTGAGCAGGTGACTGCTGCGTTCGATCGTCTTTGCGCGCGTTCCGCGTGCCGAGATCAATTCGCACATGGCAATGACGACAATCGACGGCGCTCAGCGCCATCGGTCGTCCAAAGGTCGAAGAGTGAATACCGATTTCAGTTTTAAAGTTTCGCGCCGGCGCTTTCTGCAAGCGGCGGCAGCCGCCGCTGCGGCGGCTGCAATGCGGCCGTTGTCGTTGCGTGCGTCCGGCATCGATGAGCATCGGATCAAGGCAGCGCCGAACCATGCCCTGTTGACCGGCGACGGCGATCCGGGGACCGCTGTCTGGACCTACAACGGCACGGTCCCCGGCCCGGTGCTGCGTCTGCGGCAGGGCGACCCGGCTCGCATCGTCATCGAGAACGGACTGGACGAGGACACCACGGTTCACTGCCATGGCATTCGGCTGCCGAATACGATGGACGGCGTGCCGGGTCTCACCCAACCGCCGATCAAGCCGGGCGAAAGCTTCGTCTATGAGTTCACGCCGCCTGACGCCGGCACCTTCTGGTACCATCCGCACGCCGACAGCCTGGTGCAGCTCGGCCGCGGGCTTGCGGGGGCGCTCGTCGTCGAGGAACGCGAGCCCCTCTCAGTCGATCGTGACTTCCTATGGATGCTGCAGGACTGGCGGCTGACGAAGGACGGGCAAATCGCTCCCGGCTTCGGCAACATGATGGATGCAGCGATGTCGGGCCGCGTCGGCAACATCGTCACAGTCAACGGCGCGCCGGCAGCGGAGCAGCCGGCGCGGGCAGGCGAGCGTGTCAGGCTCAGGTTGGCCAATGGCTCGCTGGCCCGCATCATGGCGTTGCGCTTTGAAGGCCATCGCCCTGTCGTCATTGCGGTAGACGGCCAGCCCTGCGATCCGCATGAGCCAGAAGGCGGCCGTCTTGTGCTGGCGCCGGCGATGCGCACCGACATCGTGCTAGACATGCAGGGCGATCCGGGCAAACGCTACGCCGTTATCGACGACTTCTATGACGGCCTCGCCTACGCCCTGGCCACGTTCGCCTATGATGCCGGACCACCGCTCCGGGCCCATCCTCTCGATGCGCCTCTCGGCCTTCCACGCAACCCTCTCCCGGAGCCCGATCTCGCCAAGGCCGAACGGCAGGAAATCGTGCTGCAAGGCGGCATGATGGGCGGCGGCAAGCTGACCGGTGTCGGCGGCATGATGGGCATGGCCACGCCCGGCATGAACGGCATGGCTGCCTGGGCGATCAACGGCATGTCGATGACCGGCGACGGCCATTCAGGAATGGCGCCGCTGTTCACGCTCAAGCGCGGTGCGACCTGTCATCTCACCATGCGCAACGAAACCGCCTGGTGGCACCCCATGCACGTCCACGGCTTCAGCATGAAACTGCTTTCCCGCAACGGCGCGCCAGTGCCGCACCGGCAATGGCAGGACACGGTCCTGCTCGCCCCCAAGGATACGATCGAATGCGCCTTCGTCGCCGACAATCCCGGCGACTGGATGCTGCACTGTCATGTGGCAGACCATCAGATGGCCGGCCTCATGACTGTCTTCCGAGTGACCTGAACCTTTTCGTCCAACTAAGGAGAATGGCAATGAAACTGACTTATCGCCTCGCCGCCCTTGCCGCGCTGATCGCAACGCCGCTGCCGGCCTTCGCCGCAACGATCAACGCCGTCATGTACAAGAACCCGAGCTGCAGCTGCTGCGAGTCCTACGCCGCCTATCTGGAACAGAACGGTTTCAAGGTCGACATCAAGCCTGTCAACAATCTCTCCCAGATCAGTGGCGACGCCGGCGTGCCGGCCGATCTCGAAGGCTGCCACACGCTGATGGTCGACGGTTACGTGGTCGATGGCCTGGTTCCGGTCGATGTCGTCAGGAAGCTCTTGACGGAACGGCCCGCCATCACCGGCATCACGCTGGCCGACATGCCGACGGGCGCCCCCGGCATGGGCGGCGAGAAGACCGGAACCTGGACGATCTACGCCTTCACCAAGGACGGCAAGGCGCCCACCGTCTACGCGACAGAGTGAGGCGCCTGTCATGATCTTGGGCGACATCTCCGGCTGCGGCGTCCAGGCCTGGCTTGCCATGGCCTCCATCTCCGTCGCAGGCTTCCTTGTCCTGCTGGTTCTGTTGCTCGCCGTCGCCGCGCTTGGAAGATATTTGCTGACGGGTCGTCGAACCGCGAGTGGCCGAGACTGTCATGACCAGCGGTGACATCGTTCGATCCGATGCGGAGTCCTCTACCCGGCATGCCGTGCCACGACGGCTGCTGCTCTTCCTGCCTATGGCGGTTTTCGTCGGACTTGCCATCTTCCTTTCCTGGGGACTTACCCGCAATGCATCGGACATCCCCTCGGTGCTGATCGGCAAGGCCGTGCCTGAGTTCAGCTTGCCGCCGGTCCAAGGCCGCACCCTGGGGCTGTCGAGCAGCGACCTTCGGGGCGAGGTTGCGCTGGTCAACGTGTTTGCGTCGTGGTGCGTGGCCTGCCGCGAGGAACATCCCGTGTTCATGCAGCTGGCGGCAGCCAAGAAGGTGCCGCTGCATGGGATCAATTACAAGGATAGGCCCGGCGACGCCGCGCGATGGCTCGACACGATGGGCGATCCCTACACGCGCACCGGCGCGGACCTGAACGGCCGCGTCGCCATCGACTGGGGCGTTTACGGCGTGCCGGAGACCTTCGTGGTGAGCGCCGACGGCCGCCTCGCCTACAAGCACATCGGCGCGGTGACACAAGAGGCGCTCGACAAGACGATCCTGCCGCTTGTCGCGCGCCTGAGGGCCGAGGCGAAGGAGAAGAAGCCATGAAGATGCTCGCTCTCGCGCTCTTCGGTGCATTGCTCGCGGCGGCGCAGCCCGCAGCCGCCGTCGAGCCGCCACAGAACTTTGCTGTTCACGAGGCGCCGCAGCCGTTGCCGGATATTCGGTTCCAAGGCAATGGCGGGCAACCCAGAACGCTCGCCGATTTTTCCGGCAAGGTCGTCTTGCTCAACATCTGGGCGACCTGGTGCGCGCCTTGCCGGAAAGAGATGCCGACGCTTGACCGCCTTCAGGCCGAACTGGGCGGACCAGATTTCGAGGTCGTAGCCCTGTCGATGGACCGAGCCGGGCCGGAAGCCGTCACGAAATTCTTTGGCGAGATCGGCGTCAAGCATCTTGCCCTCAACATCGACGCGTCGAGCAAGACGATGTTCGCACTCGGCGTCTTCGGACTGCCGACAACCTTGCTGATCGACCGCGACGGGAGGGAAATCGGCCGGCTGGTCGGTCCGGCCGAATGGGATGCGCCCGACATGGTCGAGTTCCTCCGCAGTCGCATCAACTGAGAAAGGAATCGACATGTCCAACACAGAATCGTCCCCAAACTTGAAGGCTCCGCCTGTCCGCAACGTCCTTCACGTCGTCCGCTCCTATCTCAACGGCACTCGAAGCCTGGTCGTCGCCGGCGGGGTCGTGGTCGTCGCCGGCCTTGCCTTCAACTGGGCATGGCTGGTCGCCGCTGGGATTGCTCCTCTGCTTCTTGCCACTTTGCCTTGCGCCGCGATGTGCGCGCTCGGCCTTTGCATGACCCGATTGACTGGCCGATCATGCTCCACCGACGCTGCGTCGCGGAAGGGTATCGCTTCCTCGCCCACCAATACTCCGGAAGTCGAGCCCGCATCATCGCCTGCGGCCGGCGTGCTGGATATGCCGCGGCAAGTTTCGGCGGCGACCGGTGCATCTTCACTCCGCCACCCTGAAACCACCCGCAAAAGGAGCATCAACCATGCATAACTTCACCAAGGCCCTCGTCGTGGCCGCTACGCTGCTCATGAATCCTGCCACGGCGCCAGCTCTCTATGCCCAGGAGCCCAACGCGCCGAAGCAGCCCGACCCGATGATGCAAAACGGCATGACCGGTCAAGGCGCAATGACGGGTGAGCGTGGGATGATGGGCATGGGCGGAATGATGGATCAGGGTGGAATGCCCGCCATGCTGAACATGATGGCCATGATGAATCAGGCAAACATGATGATGAGCATGATGAATCAGATGAGTCAGATGATGGAAAGCTGCAACAAAGCGATGCAGGCCATGAAGGATAACGGCGGCGCCATGACTGGCGAGCAGCCGAAGCAGGCGCCGGCCAAGCCGGAAAGCAAGGGCTGATCCCTGCGGGCTGGCTGTTCACAGATGTGCAGTCAGCCCAAGCTCGGCACATTCGTGGGGATGATGGAGATATATGGAGATATGATGCGTTCATTCACACTCTGGATCGTCGCGCTGGCGCTGATCGCTTCTTTTGCGTCCGCGTCCCAGGCACACTCGCTCGATGAAGTCGATGCCATGCTCCAAGGCGATGAGAAATACTTCCAGACGATCGACAAGCCCGCGCCCGATTTCACATTGCGAACAGCTGACGGGCGCGTTGTACGGCTCCATGATCTGCGCGGCAAGGTCGTTGTTGTTCATTTCATTTACACATCGTGTCCCGACGTGTGTCCGCTCCATGCCGAAAAGATCGCCGAGATTCAGAAAATGGTGAACGACACGCCGATGAAAGGCCGGGTTACCTTCGTGACCATTACCACCGATCCGACGAGAGACACGCCGGACGTCTTGCGCAAATACGGGCCGGCGCACGGGCTCGACCCCGTCAACTGGCTGTTCCTGACCACGATCCCGGATCAACCGGAGGACACCACCCGCAAGCTGGCGGAAGCGTTCGGCCACACATTCAGCAAGTCCGAAGACGGCATCCAGGCACACGGCATCGTCACGCATGTGATCGACAAGGAGGGGCGATGGCGCGCGAATTTCCACGGCCTGAACTTCGCGTCAGTCAATCTCGTCACTTTCGTCAATGCGCTCACCAACAATGTCGAGCGCCCACACCATGAACAGCAAGAAGGCTGGCTGGTCAAATTGAAGGATTTCTTCTGATGCATACCGCCGTTGGGAACGTGCCGGCTGCCCGGAGGAACAAGGAAAGGGAAATCCTATGATCCATGATGCAACGCGATCGAGCAAAACCATAGGAAAAATGGCCCGTGCGTTCATGGTGGCTGTCGCTGCGGCTTGGCTCGTGCTCGGCTCAGGACTCCACAATCAGGCGATTGCCGGGGGCGAAATGTCCCAGGACCGGTTTGATCAGCGCGTCCATGACTACATCCTCGCCCATCCAGAAATCATTATGCAGGCCCTGCAGAGCCTGGACGCCCGCCAGCGGGAGGCCGAGGCCAAAGAGGTAAAGGCTGCACTGGCGGCCAAGGCCGACGATATTTTCCGCGATCCAGCAAGCCCCGTCGGAGGCAACGCGCAAGGCAACGTCAGCATGGCCGAGTTCTTCGACTACAATTGCCCCTATTGCCGCCAGGTGGCGCCGATCATGGCGCAAGCGGCGGCCGACGACCCGCAGCTCAGGATCGTCTACAAGGAATTCCCCATCCTCGGCCCTGATTCCGTATTTGCCGCCAAGGCGGCCTTGGCCGCCGAACGCCAGGGCAAGTATGCGGAGTTCCACAAGGCCCTTTATGACGTCAAAAGCCGAGTGACCGAGGCGGTCGTTCTCAAGGTCGCGGCAGAAATCGGCCTCGACGTACCCCGCCTGAAGGCCGATATGCAGCTTCCGGACATCCAGGCGGCGATAGACCGAAACGTGGAGTTGGCCCAGGCGCTCAAAATCAACGGAACGCCGGGTTTCGTGGTCGGCGATCAGATATTCCCTGGAGCCACGGACCTTGCCACGATGAAGAAACTGATTGAGCAGGCAAGGGCTGGCAAATGACTCGGATATCGCCTCCAAGTCGGCGGACCGTTGTTTTCGGCGGCGTTTTTGGCGCGGTAACGGTTGCTGGTGTCCTCAAGAATTCGGGTTTGGCAATCGCTGCTGAAGACCGCGGCATGGTGCGCCGCTTCGAAGATCTGAGCCGAAACGGCAACAGCACCTGCTCAGGCAAATTCCTGGAATCGATCGCGACAATGCCGAGCACATCGCGGATCAAGGGTTCGTGTTGCAGCCCTATGGAAATGAAGCGCTATGTCCAGCAGGTGAACGGCCTCACCAAATACCGCGACATCGCGATGATCCCGAGCGATCCATACGATATTCCGGCGGGCATCGCGCAAAAGATGATGCCTTACTACGATTTGAAACTCGCCGGCGCCGAGCAGCAGGCCTACGATTATGCAATGGCCAATTCCAACGAGAAAGGACCATGCTGCTGCCAATGCTGGCGGTGGAAAATGTACGGCGGACTGGCGAAGTTCCTAATCCGCGAGCACGGCTTTGATGGACGGCAGATCGTCGAAATCTGGGACCTATCGGACGGTTGCGGCGGTACGAAGTAGCATTGCCACGGCTAACCACGCTCAAAGATGAGTGGTGGGAACGCGACAGCCGCGCCAGCGCGACGGCATTTTATGTTTTGCATCTTCGCACTTCCAATCCCCTCGATTGCCGAGCGCCGATGGAGGCACATGATGATGGACGGAATGGGTTGGATGATGGGGGGAATGGGGCTGCTATCGATTTTGGGCCTGGTCGCGATCGTCCTCGTGATTGCGGCGCTCGTCAAATATCTGCTGCGTTAATCGCGATCAGGCTGGCCAGCGATGGAACGATCACGAGAGCTTGTGTTCAGCGGACACGCAGCTCACGGCGTTGAACACCGATTGAAACTCATGATCAAAGCCTGCGCTAGGGAAACGTTTGCGAATGCTGCATCATCGAGGCGCTGGCGGACATGCATGCCACCGACCGCCATATAGCCAAACTCAAGCGTCGGGGCATCTTTGAACCGGTAGCCTAGTGAGCCTAACTGCGCGGGTGCTCATGACCGTCGAGTACGTTCAGAGAATCTGACATGAGCTGTGCCCAACGCCGACATGTGCTCGAATAACTCGCTTTCGAGGGGGAATTCGATCTTGTTGGCGTCGACAACGACAAGGTTCCGTGATGTCGAACGCAATAGCGGCGTGCAGCGCGTATGGCCGATCGACCGGGTCTTGGCCTCAACGATATACGCCCCCGGCCCATGCGCGGCGGCATGGTGAATTTCGCCCGTCACGCTCGGCTCAACCCCGTCGAGCATCCGGGTAAAACCGACCGCGCCGACCGCCAGACGATGCCGAAGAGCGCAACGATGGCTCAGCAGTCCGGCGATAGCGTCGTTGGACTGCAAACGGGGCCCGCCTTTGGCGCGAATAGCGGCTTTGAGCAGCCCCATCGCCTTCTTTCAGTTGGCTCATTTTTCGCTTGCTCCTCTAGTCACTAGAGGTCGTAGCTTGCCCACGCAAGCAAGGAAAGTTCATTGCGATGGCGCACGATCATCAAATCCCTGGGGATCACGACCATGATGCGGGCCGACGTGAACATGATCACGGCCTGCCACACGTCCACGCTCCGGCCACCTTTGGCAAGGCCTTCGCTGTCGGGATTGCCTTGAACGCCGGTTTCGTCGTGATCGAGGTCGTGTTCGGCCTTGCTAGCCATTCGGTCGCCCTACTGGCGGACGCGGGACACAATTTTTCTGACGTGCTCGGGCTGGGTGTTGCCTGGGCGGCTATCATTTTAGCCAAGCGCAGACCCACGAACCGGTTCACCTTTGGCCTTGGCGGCACCTCGATCCTCGCGGCTCTGTTCAATGCCGTGTTTCTACTAATGGCCGTCGGAGGCCTCACTTGGGAGGCGATCCAGCGGTTCGCTCAGCCAGAGGCAGTTGGGGGCGAGACGGTAATGATCGTTGCCGCCTGCGGCATCGTCCTCAACGGATTCTGTGCTTGGCTATTTTCCGCAGGAAGCAAAGGCGATCTGAACGTACGCGGCGCCTTCATGCACATGGCGGCGGATGCCTTGGTATCTTCCGGGGTGGTCGTTGGCGGCGGCATTATCCTGCTGACCGGCTGGCACTGGATCGACCCGGTGATGAGTCTCATCATCAACGCCGTGATTGTGTGGGGTACATGGAGTCTGTTGGTCGGCTCCATAACCATGTCTCTGAATGCGGTGCCTACCGGCATCGATCTCCCCAAGTTGCGCGAATATTTGCTCAGTCTGCCGGGCGTTCGGGGAGTTCACGACCTGCATGTCTGGTCATTGAGCACCACAGAGACCGCACTCACCTGCCATTTGGTGACGCCGGACGGCCATCCCGGTGACGCCATCCTTACACATGCCGCCGAAGAGCTGAATAAGCATTTCGGGATCGGCCACGTCACCTTTCAGCCCGAACTCGAAGAGCCTTCGGCCGAGCATCTGGCTCAAGTGCACAACCATTGAGCGGTCGCAACATGCCCTTTCATCTAAGAATCCAGATCAGGCCAACCCATCCATCTTCATGTGGCTCCATCGGCCGCCCGGCAATCGCAGAGATCGGGCGCGCGCATCAAAATGGCCAGCTTTGGCGCCGCTGCCACATTTGCTCGAAGCGAGCGATGAAACGACCAAGCGAGTTCGTTATCGTCACCGGAAGCAGCGACTACCCGGACTTCGACTCATTACGCCGGTCTCGCGCAGCCCTCGTACATAAAAGCCATGGGTCTCGGCCCCTTGGCGTATCCCATCTCGATCCGCGCCACATCAAAGCCGCCCGATTCGATCAGCGAACGAATCGGCCTGTTCAAGTGACATCCGCCGCCGATGCGCTTCCAGGCCGGCGTCAAAAAGTCTTGCCATCTGCGCACGCTTTCGTCGGATGAAAGGCCGTGCTCGACAAAGAGCAACCGGCCTCCTGGCGCAAGCACGCGGCGCGCCTCGCGAAGCGCCTGGACGGCATTGGGAATAGTGCACAAGGTCCAGGTGGTCACGACGGCGTCGATGCTGGCATCATCCAGCGGGATTGCTTCGGCGGAGCCCTCGACCAAAGTCACGGGTATAGACGACGCCATAGCCGCCTCTCTGGCCATCGCGATCAATTTGGGTGCTGGTTCGAGCCCGATAATCTCTCGCACATGTGGTGAGTAGAAAGGCAGGTTCAGGCCGGACCCGATGCCGATTTCGAGCACACGGCCGTCCGCGGCGGCGATCGCGCGCTTTCGGTATGGCACAAGCTCGCGGTTTCGCATCGCCAGGTTCACCAGACGCGGCAAGACGTATTCTTGATAGAAACCCACAGACTCGCTCCCGGATTGCCCGTCAGCCGCTGCGACTTGCAGAATGTCGAAACGGTTCTAAGCCCAAGTCGCAGCCAATCTTATCCAAGCACGTCATTGTGTTTCCTTCCAGGCGATCACCGGAGGTTTGTCGGAGTCTGGCAATAGCTACCATTCCCGTCCATCGAGGATCTCTGCAGGAACCCGCGCGGAGCCACGCCCATCTGCGCCAGCAATTGGAGCAGCCTTTCGCGCGAAGGCGGCGTTTTCAGGTACTCGACCACCTCCACCTACTCGCCGGATTGTCGGATCACGGCCAGCGCGTGGTGTGAGGGCTCGCAGTCTGCGTTTTGTCTGTAGGCACGTCCAGCGCGCCGCCGAGGTTACAAAGGACAAACGTGACGGGACCCTCTTTCCCTCCGGTTGGCCGTCACCCGATCTGGAACCTGAAGGAACGATTAGAAGGGTGGCAAGATGGCGTAGGTGCCGTATTCAGGGCACAGCCTCGAAGACGGCCCCGTAGTGATATGGAGAAAGGTTGATAATCCGGACCGTTCGGTATCCTGACGGCTCGATAACGGCCCTGACGGCGTCAGACGACATGCGCATCTCTGTCCGCGGCCCGCGTGGCTTGCCCAGCACGGTTGTTTCCTCTCGTTGAAGAGGAAGCCAGTTCACGATGCCGAAAAGGCCCTGCCGCCGCAGCGCGGTTCGAACCGCGCGCGCCAGTCCGGTTTGGTCGGGCACGCCGTGGAAGGTGTTGGCCATCAACGCATAATCAACCGGTTCGGGAAGAAGCTCCGAAATCTTCCGTGCGTCGGCGCAAATCCATTGGCGTGTCGACACGCCTTGCCGGGCGACTTCGGCCTTGGCCTGCTTGAGCATCTCCGGGTCGAGATCGAGCGCGTAAACTTTGCCGCCGACGCGTTTCGCCAACGGCGCGGTGAAGTACCCATCGCCGCAGCATAGGTCGAGGACGGTCATGTCGGGCTGAATGCCGAGTTGCCGCAGGACACTTGCTGGATCGGGCCAAAGCGCTACCCACCAATCGCGGTCGGGCATGGTCGTTGCTGGAAACCGCGTGCTCATGGGATCGCTCAGCCGTCCGCCGCAGGGGCATCCGAGGTCGGGCAGCGGCAGCGCGCCAAGGGTGATCCCCAGCATTCCGTCATCCGCTCGCCTGAGGCAAAGCTCAGGTCTCCGTTCAAGCTAGTGCGGGCAAGGAGTGTCTCAAGGACACGGTCCTGGTGAATCGAGAGCAGGAATCCACGGTCCTTCTGATCTCCAGAAAATCCGCAGCCCGTGATGAACGGGCGGGCGCTATCTGAAACAGTGCCTTGGCGCTGGCGAGGAGAAGCACCTCGGGATGCTGAGTGGCCAAACATCGGCGGATCTCTTCGGCGCTCTTGGCGGATCATCAACTATTCAACTAATTGCTTGAATAGTTATCTGATGCTACGCTTCTGTCAATGACAAGCCCGAAAAGCCAACTTTTCGAGAAATTTGCGGATCTCGCGCGGGTGCTTGGGCACGCGCATCGGCTGGAATTGCTCGAACATGCCTCGCAGGGCGAACGCTCGGTCGAGCGCCTCGCGCAGCTTGCTGGCCTTTCGGTCGCCAATGCCTCACAGCACTTGCGGCATCTGCACAGCGGCGGCTTCGTCCAGTCCCGCCGCGACGGTAACCGGGTCCTCTACCGACTCGGCGACGGCCCTATCCTGGAGCTGCTCTCCGCCTTGCGGTGCTATGCGGAGCGCAGCCGCGCAGAGGTCCGGGAGATCGTCGCGGACCACTTCGCCCAACTCGACCGCCTGGAGCCGGTCTCCCGCGAGGAGTTGCTTGGCCGGCTCCAGGACAGCAGCGTAATCCTGCTCGATGTTCGTCCGAAGGACGAGTTCGCGCTCGGCCATCTGCCGGGTGCGCTCAACATGCCGCTCAACGAGTTGGAGCGGAGGCTGTCAGAGCTTCCGAAAGATCAGGAGATCATCGCCTATTGCCGCGGTCCTTACTGCATTCTCTCCTTCGAGGCTGTCGCTACCCTCCGCGCCAATGGCTATAAGATTCGAAGGCTCGAGGACGGCTTTCCCGAGTGGAAGGCGGCTGGTCTCCCGGTCGAGGCGGCTGCGTGACAAAGCAGACATCTGACGAGCCAGGAGAAGACGCCGACGCGAAGGCCAGCATCGGGTGGCCGATTCTCTCCGGTAAAGATCACAGGGCGCGATCGGTATTCCGACCGGAAGCGCTGCTGCGAGAGGCTCGGCGGCAGAAGGGTCTCGCGCTTATGCCGGTGCCCGACATATGCGTGCTCGATCCAGACGGGGACATTGTCCGCCATCTCAAGCAGACCAATGGGGGTCATCTCCACGAAGGATGGGCGTGTTACCACACAGAGCTCCTGACGTTCGACCTTGAGGGATTTGGACGAGTTGGAATTGTCGGCTGCGCAGTCGGAGCTTCGTTCGCCGTCCTGGTCGCGGAGCAGCTGTTCGCATCGGGCTGCGAGCTGCTTATCAGCGTGACTTCGGCGGGGCGGATCACCGATCACGGCCCGACGCCTTACTTCATATTGATCGATCGGGCGCTTCGGGATGAAGGGACGAGCTATCACTATCTGCCGCCTTCCACCTTCTCCGAAGCACCAAACCAATCGCTGCTTGCCGACGTGGAGCGTTCGCCTGCCGCTCACGGTGACATCGTCATTCATCGTGGTGCGACATGAACGACGGACGCGCCCTATCGCGAGACTGAAATCGCGATTGAGACCGCGCGGGCTCACGGCGCACTGGCTGTCGAGATGGAAGCCGCTGCACTCTATGCCTTCGGCGTGGCGACCAGGCGGTCGGTGGTCTGTTTCGCGCATGTCACCAACAGCATGGCGCAGACCGAGGGGGATTTCGACAAAGGTGAGGAGAATGGCGTCGGCGCAACGCTCGAGGTTGTGCGAGCGGCAGCGCTCGTTTGGAGGCAGATGACGACATGATCCTTCCGCCCGATCATCCACGACCCATGTCCGCATCAAAATCCCGCCATTCTCGTCGGCGCGTTCGAATTGCCGGAGCTAGTCGCACCCTTCCGCCTGCAAGGCGGACGTCCATCGACTTTTGTGTGGAGAAGCCGGCGAAATCCGGGTCTGGTAAAAGTCGGCATAGCCGGAAGTGGCCTCGCCCTTGACCGGAACCGGCCCCTTAAGAAGGCAATCGCCGCATCGACATCATCGGCCGTGTAACGGAAGCTCGCAGTAACCATATGAAATCCTCCTCAAGTCAGACCGAGCGCGGTGGCGGTAGCAGCCAATAACGCAACAACGATCCACGGCGGGACCTTCCACACGGTGAGCAGCAGGAAGCCGGCAAGGGCGAGCGCGAAGTCGCGCGGCGCGAGAACGGCGCTGGTCCACACCGGACTGTAGAGGGCGGCTGCCAGAATGCCGACGACAGCCGCGTCGGCGCCCCGCATGGCCGCCTGCGCGGCCGGTCGGGTGCGGAACGCGTCCCAGAACGGCAAGGCGCCGATCAGAAGGAGAAAGCCGGGGAGGAAAATCGCGGCGAGCGCGACCGCCGCGCCGGCGAAGCCGTTCGGTTGCGGTCCCATCACGGCTCCGAGATACGCGGCGAAAGTGAAAAGCGGCCCCAGCACGGCCTGCGCAGCGCCGTACCCAGCCAGGAAAGCGCTGTCGCTTACCCAGCCTGAAGGAACGACTTCGGCCTGCAGCAACGGCAGCACGACGTGACCGCCGCCGAAAACGAGAGAGCCGGCGCGGAAGAATGAATCGAACAGTGCAATTCCCTGCGATCTGCCGGCGAGGATCGGCAGCACCACAAGCAGCAGGACAAACAGCGCAAGTGCGGCAATGCCAACGGGCTTGGTCACCCTGAAATGCAAATGCCCGCCCGTAGGGACGGCTCCGCCTTTGCACAGCCATAAGCCTGCGACACCGCCGACAACGATCGCGGCTATCTGCCCGATCGAGCCCGCGGCGAAGATGACGATCAGCACCGCCGCCAGGGCGATGCTGGCACGTTCGCGGTCCGGCGTAAGCGTCCTTGCCATGCCCCAGACCGCCTGAGCGACGACGGCAACGGCAACGATCTTGAGGCCATGAAGAAGGCCCGCTCCCGTCGGCCCGGAGAAGGCGCTCGCCCCAAGGGCGAACAAGACGAGCAGGGCAGCCGACGGAAGGGTGAACGCCGACCATGCCGCGAGCGCCCCGAGCGGACCGCCGCGCAGCAACCCGAGCGCGAAGCCGACCTGGCTGCTCGCGGGTCCGGGAAGGAACTGGCAGAGCGCGACGAGGTCGGCATAGCCTTCCTCATCGATCCATTTGCGGCGGACGACGAGCTCGTCGCGGAAATAGCCGAGATGGGCGATTGGTCCGCCGAACGACGTCACGCCGAGTTTCAAAAAAGCGCGAAAGACTTCGCCCGCGGTTCCCCGGTGTGCATTCTCAGCGACCGTCATTCGGATACGACCTCACGAAACAGCTCCCGGATCTTGTCTTGCGCGACCGCCAAGGCTTCGAGCCCGAAGGGCGTTGCCCGGTAGACGCGCCGATGCGATCGGCCGGCGCGCTCCGTGCGCGATTGAAGATAGCCCTTACGCTCCATGGCATGGAGCATCGGATAGAGTGTGCCCGGACTAACGCGGTAGCCGTGGTGCGCCAGTTCCTCGATCATCCATTGCCCATAAAGATCGCCCTCGGCGGCATGATGCAGGACGTGCAATCGTATGAAGCCCGACAACAGTTCCTGATGCTCCATGTTTTTGACCGTCCAAAAATATTGATGAAATCGAGTTTCGATATCGTGAACCGATTGTATGGTTCGTTGGTTAGTTTCGCAACCCGCCCGAGATGACGGCGGGCCAAGCCGCAAAACCAACCGACGGAGTATTCCCATGGCCAGTGAAATGGACCGCGACCCCCGCCACCACACCCAGAACATGCAAGCTGGGCTGCAGGACATAATGGACCATCTGCGCGAGGACATCGAAAAGGTGGACGAGCCACAGCTGAAGGCGATGTTCGAAACCGCCGCCGAGGTGCTCGGTGGGTTGAAGAAGGCGTTCAGCGACTACGAGAAGAAAAACGAGAGTGCGTGGCGTTAGACGGTAGTGCGAGAACCAGTCGGGCAAAATAGACCAAATCCGCTTTTCCAAACCGCGTGCCGTTGGCTTCTTCGCCGATGGCCTGCCGGAATCGTAGGAAAAGCGGATTTGATGCCTGCGGTTCTTGCTCCGACGAAATGCCAGGACATTTAATGGTTGTGATCGTGCGCATGGTCGTGGAGATGATCACGTCCGGCATGTTCTGTTGCAAACCGGATGTTTGCCGCGGCAAGGGCAGGCATGTGCTCGAACAGCTCATTTTCGAGGGTTAATGCTATCTTGTTGGCGGCCGACAGCGGCAAGGATCCGTCGACGTCGATTGTCACGTCCGCGTGCAGCTTGTGGCCGATCCATCGGGCCTTTGCTTCGGTGACATGCGCTCCCGGCACATGCGCGGCGGCATGGTGGATTTCGTCCATGACACCGGGCTCGATTCCGTCCAGCATCCGCGTCAGGACGGAGCGCGCCGACTGCCAGACGATGCCGAAAATGGCGATGGTGATCAGCAGCCCAATGATCGGATCGGCAAGCGGGAAGCCAAGCCACACGCCGATCGCGCCGGCGACGACGGCCAAACTGGTCAGCCCGTCGGTACGGGCATGATAGCCGTCGGCGACAAGGGCGGCGCTGTTGATCTCCCGGCCGACGCGGATGCGGAACACGGCGACCGCCTCGTTTCCGAGGAAGCCGAGGATACCCGCCGCAGCCAGCCAGCCGAGATAGCTTATAGCCTGTGGGTTGATCAGGCGGTCGATGGCCTCGTAGCCGGCGACGATGGCGCTGAACAGGATGATCAGCACGATGATGATGCCAGCTAGGTCCTCGACGCGCCCGAGGCCGTAAGTGAAGGTCTTCGTCGGCTTGCGGCGCGCTAGAATGAACGCGATCCACAGCGGGATCGCCGTGGTGGCGTCGCCGATATTATGGATAGTGTCGGCAAGCAGCGCAACGCTTCCTGAAAGCACGACGACGGCCATTTGCAGAACGGCCGTGATCGCCAGGATGACGAAGGACCATTTGATCGCCCAGATGCCCCGATCGGTGGTGGCGATCGTTGCGTCGATCACCCCATGGGTGTGGCCGTGAGGTCCGTGATTGTGCCCACCATGGCCGTGCCCGCCATGCGGATGATCGTGCACGCCGAAACCGAGCCAGCCAAGCACAGAGTTCACCATGATCCTCGACCTCACTTCAGATAAGTGCGCACGACGTCGATGAGCTCGGCCGCGCCTCTGGCGCGGTCCGCATCCGGATCGTGGTCTGGGTCGGCGACATGGTAGCGAATGTGGTCTTCCATCAGTTCAGCCGTCAGGCCATTGATGGCGCCGCGCATCGAGGCGACGAGCATGAGCACGTCAGCGCAGCCGATTTCCGCCTCCAGCGCCCGCTCCACGGCCTCTGCTTGACCGCGGATCCGCCGGATGCGCCCGATCAGCTTGTTCTTGTCTTTTATCGTGTGTGACATTCCGGCCTCATCGTCCAGCGAAGGCCAAGATAATGTAGTGGGGTAGGGTATATGTCGAGATGAAAGATGATTCCTGCGACTCCAAGATCGCGATAGTTCAGAAGCTGCTGCGCGCGGATTGCGAGCGCCTAACGTGCCGAAGGAAACAGCTCCATCGTCAGCCCGGCAACCCGGTAGGTCACCAACCCGAACCACTCGTGCGCGGCGAGATCGGTCGTGGCGAGCCCGATGGCGATGGATTTGGTCGCCCGTTTGAGATCATCCGTTCCGCGCGTCCGGTAGTCGACCGGATATGGGATCACGTCGAATCCCGCTGCACGAAAACATCCGACCGCCCTAGGCATGTGGCTCGCCGACGTCACAAGCAGCCAACGGTCGCCTGGCTTCGGCTGAAGAGCGGATTTGCTTTCGGTGCCGTTCTCGCACGTGTTTCGCGATCGTTCCTCCATCTCGATGCGCTGTGGCGGCACGCCCAGCGACACCAGGATTTCGCGGGCGACCTGAGATTCCGACAGCTTGCCGTTCCCGCCCATGATATGGCTGGCTCCACCCGAGAGAAATATCCTTGCATCCGGATAGCGCCGACTGAGATCGACGGTCGCGGTCAGCCGTTCTCCCGCCTCGTTCATCGCCAGGACGCCGCGCTCGCTGCTGATATGGGTGTCGACAGCTCCGCCAAGAAGGATGATCCCGGTGACGGGCCTATCGATCACCGGCTGGGGAAAGCGGTCCTCGAGCACTATCAAGGCAGCCGGTCCAAGAGGGCCCCAGCCGCAGATGGCCAGCAGCAAAACCGACGCTAATATGCATGCCCGTCCCCATCGAGACCATCCGACAAGCAAAGCGAAAACACCGACCAGTGCGAGCAGTACCATAAGGTTGGAGGGAGTCAGGAAGAATTCGACCAGTTTCGAGATGAAGAAAAACATCAAATCCCCGCGCATGCCGTTGATGAATGGAAGCCTTCAACGATGACTGACATCCCTGGCCGACGCTGGCATTTCGGCATCCGTCTGCTGCGCTGGCTGGCCGTGTCGGCGCTCGCCGCGCAGATTGCGACCGCGTTCGAGCCGGTGGACGGGCCCGGCATGGCGACGAGGAAATGGCTTCCGCCCCACTTGTCGATGGGCGTGATCATCGTTGCCATGACTGTCCTTCGGCTTTGTTGACGTGTCTTCACCAAGGCGCCTTTACAGCGGATGCCGCGACCCGCGCGTATCGCGAGCGAGCGCTTTCGTCCACATGTCTCTATACGCGAAGATCCTTGCCGTCCTGATAATGGGATGGCTGGGTCATGGGCCGGATGCCCTTCATGCCTCCCGCGCGGCTTCAGGAGCCTGCCGTGCCGCCGGCCCCGTCCCTCGGCGAGCTTTCGGCCAGGACTTTCGCCATGCTCCATGCCAACTCGTCTGCATACCGCTTGGATTCGGCGGCGTTCACGTCCTGGCGGCGCTGGCGCAAGCCGCATTCTTTTAGCAAGGCATGATGCGCCGCATGGAAACCATGCTCGAATCCTTACGAAATTGTATCTGGACTGACCTTGTTCCGCCGCAGGCTGTCGCTCAAAACCGTGCCGGAGAAAGCGGAAGAGGTCATTTCCATGGCGGAGACAAATCGCGACGCCTACACCAGCACGGCGAAGACGCTGCATTGGCTCATTCTGGCGCTGCTGATCGTCCAGTTCATCCTGGCCTGGACCATGCCGGACATTCGCCGCGATACACCCGTCACCACGCTGATAGGCTTCCACTTTTCGTTCGGCGTGCTGATCCTGTTCGTTGCTGTGGTCAGGCTCGCCTGGCGCCTGACGCATGGCGAGCCGGAACCGGAAGACCGCATTCCACCATGGCAGGCGGCCTCCGCACGCGTCGTGCACTGGCTTCTCTATCTTCTGTTGTTCGTCTTACCAGTTCTCGGCTGGATCAACGCCTGCTGGCGCGGCATGCCGGTCTCCTTCTTTGGCGTGTTCGAGATGCCAAGGATCGTGGCCACGCGCGCGCCCGGCTGGGCCTGGACAGGCGATATCCACGGGCTGCTCGCGAACTATGCCCTGCTGGCGCTGGTCGGATTGCATGTCGCCGCGGCTCTCTACCACTTTTTCGTGCGCGGCGATCGTGTGTTGCAGCGGATGCTGCCCCGCACCTAGCGGCTACGGACCATGCCGGCTATGTTTCGGTTGCCCGTTGCTATCAGGCTCGCCGGTGGTCAGGGTGGTCAATGTGGCGCCTGATCCGCCGGGGCTTGGGCGGCCCCGCTTTGTGCCCGCTGGAAAGGCTTCGATGATCGGACAATGCGGGCGATCGTCTCCCTGGCAGTGCTCCGCCAGATGTCGCAGCGTCTTCGACATGTCGCGAAGCTCACGCGTTTGCGTCCAGTTCCGCCACATGTTCCATGACGATGCGCTTGACGTCGGCGCTCGCCCGCGAGCGGTCGCTCCACAGCGCGAGCAGATTAATCATCTGCGCAACCGAAAAGCCGAGATCTCGGGCCCACCGGACGAAGCGGAGCGTATGGACGTGGTCTTCGGAATAGACCCGGTATCGCTATTCTAGCTGATGACTCCTACCGAGCGGTGATTTCCGACGCGACAGGGCTACATGGCCCTGATCGCCCGTGCTAAGATCGAATATACAGCATGGCTTTGTCTACGTCTTAGTCTTGCTCGGAGCCGGACTTTGCGGAGCGCTCCGTCATGACGTGGACCCCTGCCCTTCCTTGCTCGGCCCCGGCTTTCCCTTCGGGACGCTCACCGTCAAAATCGTCGGATCGCTCGTCATGGGCCTGTAGGTCGGCTGCTTCGCAGTCAAAACCGATCCGGGCAGCATGGCGGCTGGTCGTGACCACGGGCGTTCTCGGCGCCTAAACGATCTTCTCAGCCTTTTCGCTCGAAGTAGCTTTCATGTATGAACATGAAGAAACCGGAACGGCCTGAGTTTCCGTGCTTGCCTCGGTCGTGATCTCGGTGGCCCATGTTCACGGGCCTCCTCGTCATTCGCCAACCGCCTGAATCGGAGGAAACGTCATGAATGCTTATGTTGTCTCGTGGCAGTTCTGGGCGGTGATGTCAGCCATCTTTGCGGCCCTCACCGCGATCTTCGCGAAAATCGGGGTCGAAAATGTCAATTCCGATTTCGCCACCTTCATCCGCACCATCCTCATCCTGATCGTCCTTGGCGCGATACTCACAGCGACCCGGCAATTCCAGTCTCTCAGCACAATCTCCGGCCGAAGTTACCTATTCCTGACGCTCTCCGGCATCGCGACCGGCGGCTCATGGATTTGTTATTTCCGAGCGCTCAACTGGGCGATGCCGCACGGGTAGCGCCGATCGACAAACTAAGTGTTGTGCTGGTTGCGGTCTTCGGCGTGGTCTTCCTTAAGGAGCATCTATCCTTACCGAACTGGCTTGGCGTCGCCCTCGTTACGGCAGGCGCTATCCTCGTCGCTTACAAGGGCTGAGACTATGGAGCTGGCACTAACTTGACGCGGCGCCTATGGGCATCATGGCGCTAAGCTTCGGTTTCGGCGGGCCGTTCGGCGTTGCCGGCGCGCTCTATCACATGCTCAACCACTCGCTGAACAAGTTGCTGATGTTATTCGGCGCCGGCAATGCGATGCGTGCCTATCGCCTCCAACCTGTGAGGTTCCCGCCATGAGCGATGTCATCGTCGTGCGCATTATATCCACAAAACCGAGCACGGCCGGCGGACCACACTGCAGCAGGAAATCCTAAACCTTCCGCATGATCAGCAGGGGGTTCAAGGCGTGACGGTGTTTCGCCGCATAGCCGCATTCGGCGTAAGCGGCACAGTGCATGCCGCGGACCTCTTGCGGCTCACTGCGACCTGCCGATCGTCATCGAATTCTACGGTGACTGAGGCGGCCATGAAGCTGCTCCATGACCTCGTGCCGGCCATGAAGCTGCTCCATGACCTCGTGCCGGTCGGCCACATGATCCACTGGCGCGCGAGCTGTGGCGACCTCTCGCAAGAGCGGCCGCCGGATTGAAGTTTACGTTTCTGAAGCAGTTAGGCGCAGCCGGCCTGGCTTATCTGCCATCCTAGATGCGCCAAATGCGACGTTCGATGATAGGTCGGCTCGGCTTGATCCAATTTCATACCAAATCAACCAAATTCCCGCAGCATCGTTGTATAGCAGGAACTACACTCGTGGTTTAGGTCTATTTGCTCACGCAAATCATTTGCATCCGAATTTATCCTTTATTTCTTGATATCTACTTGAACTTCATCGCGGATTAAGCACCGCTTTCCGACGTATCCGAGGGACTTGTCTTTATCCTTTATAGTATGGGACATCTCGATCCTCACGGTTTGTCGTGATCGTTATGATCCTAGCAAAATATTTGAAGAGAGATTCGAAGCGATCAGGATGAACCCCGGCCCGGCGGCCGCCTGGCGGCAAGAACTGGCTTCGGGATCGCAAAATCATAGATAGGGCCGCATCGGTTGGGGACGTTCGCGGACAAGCAAGAGGCGCCCATCCCAGTCGGCATTGGCGACTACGCCCGGGCGAGAAACGAGACGACCTGATTGAAGAGCTTCGGCCAGGATGTCCCGTGGTCTATTCATGGCTGGCTGCGTGAACGCCAGGGTGAACAGCGAGAGCGGGCGCTCGAGGCGCTCCTCGACCACCGATCCGACCCAGACCGGCGAAGGGGTTCCGTTGACGAGATCCAGGTCGAAGGCCCATAGACGAAGCACAAGACGGGATTCCTTCAACGCGGCGCCGCTTTCCAGGATGAGGGTCAAGTCCGGAAGCTCGCCGTTCGACAGACGGGGAACGACTGGAAGGGCGGCGGCGTCGACACTTGTTGTCAGCCATGACAGGAAATTGACCGGAGTCCATGGGGGCGGCGAGCGCCACCCCTTGCGCAGCAGCATCTCACGGAGCGACGGTAGGCTTCCGGCATATTGGGCGGTCAGCGGCTCCTCGACCTCGCCGGTCAGATCAATGCGCCACACCGGAAGTCCCTGCCAGCCCGTCGCCCACCAGGTCTCGGCAGGCATGGTCGGCGTCGTTTCCCATATCGCATAGCGGTCGACATCGAAGGCGTGATGCCGGTAGATGTTGACGCCGCCGGCGAGGGCGAGCGTGGCGCACCCGATGATAAGCAGCTCGGACGCACCGACCCGTTCGGCCGGCTTGCGCAGGTAGGAAAAGCCGAGCGCCGTGAGCCAGACCGTTCCGAACGCCAAGCCTCCGGCCACGTCGGAGAACCAATGCGCGCCGAGATAGAGACGCGAAAAGGCGATCAGGAACGTCAACAATGTGGCGCCCAAGGCGATGGGAAGGCGCCATGCGGCAGACAGTTCGCGCGCGATCAGGAAGGCGAGGAAGCCGTAGAGGACGATGTTGACGGTGCTATGGCCGCTTGGAAAGGAGAAAACGCTCCAGCCGGTGTAGAGCAGATCGCCGGGCCGCGCGCGATGAAGCGCGACTTTGATGACGGTGTTGAGGAGGGAGGCCCCGGCGACCGCCGCTAGCCAGTAGGCTCCCGTGCGCCAGGCGCGCTTCCAAGCCAGCCATAGGAACACGGCGACTGTGACTGCTGTAACAACGAACGTGTCGCCGAGCTCGGTGATGGTGATCATCACCGTATCGCCGGCACGTGAGCGAAGATCCTGAAGGGCGCTGTAGATCGAGGTGTCCGCCCGCACCAAAGGATCGCCGCTGACGACGTCCTCGAGAATGCCGAAGAACAACCAGGCGGCGCCGACCAGCACGAGAGCCAGCAGCGCCAGCCCCTTGGTATCGGGCCGTGACGGATCGAGTAGGCTGAGGACGATACGCGCCCACCACGCCTGATTGCCGCGAAGCCGCAGGCGCGCTTGTTCCGCCACGCCCGACAGAAACGGCATGCCACGACGAAGCGCGAAGCGCACGGCATGAACGACGACCCAGGCCAGGACGGCGAGCAGGACAACTAGGACTGCGAGCGGCTTGGCGGCCGAGCCGAACAGGCTGAACGAAGCGCCGATGAGCACGCCCGGTAAGATGTGCGCGGGCGCCCAGGCGAATGCAGACAGGATATTCGCGAAATAGAACCGCCTCGGCGACATCCGAAGCATGCCGGCCAGGAGCGGTATGAAGGCGCGCACCCCCGGGGCGAAGCGCGCGAGAAAGACGCTCTTGTCACCGTGCCGGGCGAAGAACGCCTCGCTGCGTGCGATCAGCGCCGGGTTGCGGTCGAGCGGCCAAGCGTGGAGGATCTCGCGATGATAGCGATGGCCGACCCAGAACGAAACGCCGTCGCCGACGATCGCGCCTGCCGTAACGGCTGCGAGCAGCGGCCAGAGCGTTACCACTCCCGTAGGCACGAGAGCGCTGACCGCCACGATTACTGCGGTGCCCGGCACGACGACGCCGATGACCGGGATGGATTCCGAAAGCGCCAGCAGCAGCACCGCCGCATAGGCGAGATGCGGGTGCGTCGCGATGAACGCCGTGACGGCGGCAAGAAATGATGTCACCATTCCCGGCGCCTACAGGATGTCGGTAATCCGCCGGTCCGCTCGCGTTCCTTCCCGGTAGAAGGCGCGAACCGCCATGGCCGCGATCGTTCCAATCAGCGCACCGCCGAGGACGTCGCTCACGAAATGTGTGCCGACGTAGACGCGCGGGATCATCACCAGCGCGCCGGCCGCGAGGAACCAGAACCCAAGCCGGCGCATCCTGTGCAACAGGAAGGCGGCTGCGATGGCAAAGGCCGCCGTTGCATGATCCGAAGGAATTACGAGATCGACACTGGGTGCCAGTAGGCGATGCGTGATGCCGGCGTCGTGGGGCCGCATCCGATGCACGAACAACAGGACTAGCTGGCTAAGGGCGAGGCCGAGCAAGAACGAAAGGCCGGCGGCAACAAGAACATGCCGCGTGTGCTCGCGATCGCCTCGCCGCCACCCTCGTCCGGCAACCGCCAGCACAAGCAGAGGGACGCCGATGATCGAAACCCAGATCGTCACAAGGGCGATCGGGACGATCGATCCGGCAACGCTGTCGATTGCATGTGTCATTGTTACATCAAGTTCGTACATGAACAGACCTCGTTTATAATATGCGCGTCAGGTTCCCATCTCCACGTGCTCCTAGGCGGCATTGATTGGGCCGGTGCCGCATCAAGCACTATTCCGCAGTCGACCGCGAAAGGACAACAGGCCACCTGTGGCCATCAAGGCGAAGCCGCCGCCGGCGAGGAAGGTGCCCTGCGGCCCTGCTACGCCCCAGAGGGCGCCGGCTATGACGCTGGCCAGCAGCATTGCAAAGCCGGTGACCAGGTTGAACATGCCGAATGCGGTGCCACGCAGTTCCGACCGCACGGCGTCGGCGACCAGCGTCGCGAACAATCCCTGAGTGAAGCCCATGTGCAGGCCCCAAAGCATGACGTCGATGCCGATCCCCATAATGCCGGGAGAGAAGGCGAGAACGAGATCGGCAAGCACAAGCAGCGTCAAACCAATTATCAGGATCGTTATCCGGTCCATCCGGTCGGCCAGGATGCCGACAGGATAGGCGGAGAGCGTAGGCAAGGCTCATGATCACCAGCACGATCGGAACGACCGCCAACGGCAGGCCGATCGACTGCGCCCGCAGGATGAGAAAGCTTCGCTGAAGCGGGCGAATGTGAATACCGTTGCCACTGCCACCACGCACCAGAATCTGGCTCCAAGACGGCACAGTTCGTCACGATGAAGATGCACGCGAATTCCCCGCAGCCTCGGCGGTCGTTTCGGTTCTTTTACGGCGACCACGATCAGCACAACCGATAGAAACGCTGGGATGACGGCCACCCAGAACACGGTCTGAAAATGGCCCGCGGTCAGCCACATCAGGGCGATGGCGAGAAGCGGGCCGAGGAAAGCGCCGATCGTGTCGAGCGATTGGCGTAGGCCGAAGCTCGCCCCGCGCAGATGCGGCGGAGCGATATCTGCGACCAGCGCATCGCGCGGCGCGCCTCGAATACCCTTGCCGACCCGGTCAAGGAAGCGCGCCGCCACAAGCCAGTCTATCGACGCGGCCAGCGGAAAGATCGGCTTGGTCAAGGCTGCAAGGCCGTAACCCAGAGCCGCTAGCAACTTGCGTTTGCCTAGCCAGTCGCTGAGCGCTCCAGAAAAGACCTTCGTTATCGCGGCAGTCGCTTCGGCGACTCCTTCTATTATGCCAACGGCAAGCGTCGAGGCACCAAACCCCGTCACGAGATAGACGGGCAGCAGCGCATGGATCATCTCTGACGAAATGTCCATCAGCAGCGACACGAAGCCGAGCGCCCAAACGCCGGGGGGAATGCCCCCTCGGATTCGGGACGGATAGTCGACGTCCGTCACCTTCTTGGCTGGCGCATCGTCTCGCTCGTCCATGTCATCGGTTCTTGTCATGGACGATGAAGACGCATCGGGCATAGCCATCGAGCAGAGCCTCGCAGGCGCGCAGCCGCTTTGCAACCATTTCAACAAGGGATGCACGACGGAAGTCGAGATTTCTGATCTTTCCAGCCTGCCATTGGGGCTTCTTCAGGTCGGCGTCTTCCTCTTCGAGTTCCGCGTTGTTGATGGCTATCTTCTTGGTGATTTCGGCATCGAAACCGGCACAGCGCCCGGAATTCGCGATATCGATCGCCGCGGCCCTGCTTGAAGCGGGAGACGATCTTGTCCTCCTGGACGCGCTCGATGGCAATGGTCTGACACGCTCGCCGCTCATGTCGGACACCTCCTTCTTAATCATCTTCAGTCGGCGGACGTGATCGTCTGTCTTCCGCAGCAGGCAAGCGCCGTTCTGGAGATGGACTGCGCCCGTGCCCTTCAGCCCGCGTCAAAACGCAATGCGCCTCACAGCCGGTTCCGGCGGCACCTTGTAAGTCAGCAAAAGTCACGATGGAGGAACATAACGCTCTTTATTGTTACGACCATTACGATTCAAGCGCGCTAGCACCCGACGGGCAAGCGAGTGGAAGTGATTGACAGCGTTGGCAACCGTGGGCTGTCAGACGCGAAGAAGTTTGCGAAACTGTAAGGCGAAGACTAGCCCCGGGGTGAACCGCATTTGGCAATCTCCGCTCGATTTCGGATCGCAAATGGAGAGTTTCGTTGCAACGCTTTATTGAAGAACATGCCACGAAGGTGCCAGCGGTGACGCTCGGCTTTTGGATAATCAAGATCCTCGCCACCACCTTGGGCGAGACCGGAGGCGATACGGTCACCATGACCTTCGACTGGGGCTATCTCGCCGGCACGGCGCTGTTCCTGGGCATCCTTGTTGTCCTCGTTGCCACCCAAATTGTCGCCCGCAAATTCCATCCGGCGCTCTACTGGGCGACCATCGTCGCCTCGACCACCTTCGGAACGACCATGGCGGACTTCGCGGATCGCTCGCTCGGCATCGGCTATACGGGCGGTTCGTCACTTCTTTTGGCGCTGCTGCTTGCCACGCTGGGTCTATGGTACTGGTTCCAAGGCTCGATTTCGGTGAACACGGTGAAGACCCCACGCGTCGAAATTTTCTACTGGGCCGCAATTACTTTCTCGCAAACACTTGGGACCGCGCTCGGTGACTGGCTGGCTGATACAGGCGGTCTCGGCTACGTCGGTGGCGCAGTTGTCTTCGCGGCCGCGCTGGCCTTGGTCGTCGCCGCCTACTATTGGACCGTCCTTTCGCGGGTCGCGCTTTTCTGGGTAGCCTTCATCCTTACCCGGCCGCTCGGCGCAACGGTGGGCGACTTTCTTGACAAGCCTGTCAATCTTGGCGGGCTCGACCTGAGCCGGCCGCTGGCATCGGCGGTGATCGCGGGCGCTATTGTGGCTTTGATCCTGGTTTTGCCGCAACGAGCAGCGATCCGTTCGGCTGCGCCCGAAGCCGCGGAATAGGTAAGCAGCCAAGGCTTAACCCATCGGAAACTCAACAACTACGCCCAGTCCCGGCCGAGCGTCCTCTAGCCGGACGCTTGCGCCGTGAAGTTCGGCCACGGCCTTGACCAGGCTAAGGCCGAGACCTGTGCCCGGCGAGGTGCGGCTGCGCTCCAACCTGTATAGACGACGAAACACCTTCTCCCGTTCATCGGCCGGTATCCCCGGCCCATTATCTTCGACCACCGTGACGACGATGCCAGGGCGGTGGCGTACCACGAGCCTCAGGCGGGCGTCGGCGGGGCAGTGACGGATCGCGTTCTCTAACAAGTTGGCATACATCTGCATTAGAAGTTCACGATCGCCGCGCAGCATCGGCGTGCCAGGCGGAATATCGACGGTAAGGGTAAGCCCTGCATCTTCGATGGCCCCAGCGTAAAGTTCCGCCGTCGCCATGATGGCCTCTGCCGGATCGACTTCGGAGAAGCGAGCGCGCCGGGCTCCAGCTTCGATTTGCGCGATGCGCAGCAATGCCTCAAATGTGAGATTGATGCTGTCCGCCTCTAGAATGGCCGCGTCCAGGTCTTCCGCGATCCTCGGAGGCAATCTGGGCCTACGCCGCGCCTCTTCCAGATTGATACGCAACCGGTTGAGTGGTGTCTTCAAATCGTGCGCAATGTCGGTCGATACCTGTCGCATGCCCTCGACATTGATTTCCAACCTGGCGAGCGCCTCGTTGATGTCGTGGGACAGGCCGTCGATATCATCGCCCTTGCCGAGCAGTGGGATGCGGGCGGCGAGCTTGCCATGGGCAATGTAGCCCATTGTCTCGCTGACCGCCCGAAAGCGCCGCCGCGCGCGCAGGGCAATCATCGTGCCACCGCCAAGCGCCACCAAGACGACGAAAATGGAAGCCCATCCGAAACTGGCAAGCGTCGTGTGTTCCAGCGCTTCGATATCCTCGTAGCTTTCACCAACGATAAGGCGATTTCCGTGCACCTTGCCTGAATAAAGACGGAAGGTGAGATACTTACCCAGACCAAGGACTTTTCCGGGAATTGTGGACCAGCCGTCAGGCGCGTCGATGGGTTTGATGTTACCGGCCAGGACAGATCCGTCGGGGGCTGTGGCGAGGTAGAGATTGTTATCGTGATGTGTCGCGGCGATGTTGGCGCGTAGGGCCTCGATAAAATCCCCGTCATCCTCGTCGTCGGTAGCAGCGATGACAGCGAATGCTTGTAGGATCGCCTCATCGTGCCGCCGGTACATGTCCCAGCGGATCAGCCAAAAGGCACTAAACCCGGTAAGCAGAATTGCTATCAAAAAAAGGACCGCGAATGTAACCGCCAGTCGGAACGGGGTGCTCCGCGCCAGGTTATCGCGGCGCATGCAGCGAGTAGCCGATATTGCGTATCGTATGCAGCAGAGGCTGTGTGAAAGGTTTATCGACCTTGGACCTGAGACGACTGATATGTGATTCTACGACGCTGGTGCCTGGATCAAAATGGATACCCCAAACCCGGTCGAGCAGCATGGTGCGTGTGAGCACGCGGCCTTCCGCCCGCATCAATACCTCAAGCAGTGTGAATTCGCGAGGCTGCAGGTCAATCGGCTTTCCAGCGCGGCTCACCCGGCGGCGGATCAAATCCACCCTGAGGTCGGCCGTCTCTAGCACGGTCCTCTCATTGGCGGCGGGCGGACGGCGCGCGAGTGCGTTCACACGCGCCAGCAGTTCCGAGAATGCAAACGGCTTGACCAGATAGTCGTCCGCGCCCGCTTCCAGACCCTCCACTCGGTCGTCGATCCCGCCAACGGAGGTCAGAAATAGAACCGGCGTCCGGTTGCCGGCCGAGCGCATGGCCTTGACCAGCGACAGACCGTCTAACGTCGGGATCATGCGGTCGACGACGATCACGTCGTAGGCTTCGCGCAGCGCATGGAACAGCCCATCTTGGCCGTCTTCAATCACATCGCAGACATGGCCCTCTTCGCCCAACCCCCGCGCCACGAAGGAGCCTGTCTTCTTGTCGTCCTCGATGAGGAGCAGTCGCATCGTCGTTCCCAGTCTCCTATACGGACGAAAACCTCTTCGCCTCCTAGCATCGAATTATACATCCCTATTCTGCCATTTCTATCTCTGCACCTTACTGATTGGTAAGGCCCGTGTGAGACTTCGACAAGATGCTGCGCTTATCGAGGCCGAGGATATCTTATCACGAGGTCTTATCCATTGTTGTCGAAGACCGTACTTGCCGCTCCAGTGCTCCTCGCTCTTGCAGGTTGCGTTTCCGCCGCCGGAGGAAAGTCCGACATTGACTTCGATATCGAGCGCTCCGCGCCCGCTTATGTGACAATAGCGGGCGCGGAGCAGACCGCGTCGGAAACGGTGATCCACGGCGAGGCCGCGCTCCCGATGAGCGACCGCACGGGCGGCTTCACCGGCGGCGTAGAGGCCAGCATCTACGAGCCCGGTCGACCGCCGCTCGTTTTCCGCGATGTGAAGGTCGTGCCGCGCCCTCGGCCGAAGGTGCTTGGTGGCGAAGCTTATTTCATCATCCATACGGGGCATCTTCTGGCACCGGGCACGACGGTGAAACTGGTGTACCGAAACGGCTGAACTGCGGCGCAAGAAGCGCCCAATATCCGACCGGGCAGGAAACTCACGGCAGCCCTGGTCGCGATGAGAGCAGTCAATACCAATACACTCGCTTAGAGCCCCGACGATCACGATGATTGAAAAATCAGCTGGATCCAGCATTCGTCCGTTGTTGCCTTGGCCCGAACGATCAATGCGAAGAGAAATGAACAATCATGGATGCTAAAATAACCCGCTGGATAAATTCCCTGGCCGGCGCGCATCCCACTCTCGACACCGTCATGGTCGCTGCGACACAACTGGGCGTTCCGCTCATGGTGTTCTTTGTAGCTGCGCAATGGTGGAGCAGGAATGACCGAACGCATGTCCGACATGTCGCCCTTGTCGCGGGCCTCTCCTTCCTTCTCGGTCTCGCGATCAATCAGGCAATTCTTTTAGTCGTGCACCGCATTCGACCATATGATGCAGGCCTCACCCACCTTATCATTGCCCCAAGCACTGATTGGTCCTTCCCATCCGACCACGCCACGGCGTCCATCGCCGTCCTATCGGCTTTTGCCTTCCAGCGCCTTCCCTGCCGCGCGATAGCCCTACTGGGCCTCGCGGCGCTCATATGCTGGTCGAGAGTCTACGTAGGGACACACTATGTAACCGACGTCATAGGCGGCGCCATTACCGGCGTCATCGGCGCAGCGGTGGTCCGGTTCGCGTTCCGCGAGGGCAGCCGGCTGGACAAGTTCGCCACGGGCATCTTTTGATTGATGCCTGCCGGGCTCGACTGTCGCTGGCTGAGGTTCTCCAGCGGTGCGCGTGTGCCGTTGCAAGTGGCGGCGACCCTCATCGACCAGCGTACGACTTGGCTCAAGCTTTCTATGTCGATTACGAGCGGCGAAAACTGACAATTGTCGCTTTGGTGCCGTCACGGTTGCGTCCGACGGCCAACAACGTACTCGCCAGATGGGGAGCAGGAGCAGAATGGCTGCAGGCATGTGGCCGATCGCGTGCAATTGGTAGGCAAGACCGTGGTGGTCGCTAGTCACGTCTAATTGACCGGAGCGCACGGATTAGAAGTCCTTCCGCGTGCCGCCGGCACGAGGCCCAGTGGTTGCGTGAATGCCGCCCTCGCTTGCTTGCTGGACAGGTCGCCCACCGCCACGAGCCTCGCCAAGACATGACGCTCTCGGGCTCGAGCGGCACGAGGGTTCATGCGCGGATTGTCGATCGAAGGCGCGTTGAGAACGCCTGCCAGCATCGCCGCCTGGGGCCAATTGAGATCTGAAGGACGCCTGCCAAAATAGCCGCAACTCGCGGTTCCGACACCGTAATATCCTCCTCCGAAATAGACCGTCTCGCTATACATCCTTAGAATTTCCGGCTTGGTGTACGCAAAGTTCAGCTTAACGGCGAGCACGACCTGTTCCAATTCGGCCACTAAGCCGCCGTTTCGTGGCGTGTACAGAAGCTTTGCCAGCTGCTGCTCAATGGTACTGCCGCCTTGATCGCGCCAGCCCAGGACCATGCCCACTACAGCCCGCATGACCGCGGTTGGGTCTATGCCTGGATCCAGACGAGAGTAGAATCGATGGTCTTCGGTAGCGATAAGCGCCTTCGCGAAACGTTCCGGCGGCGGTGGGGCTGGGAAATTCGCTCGATGCTGCGCTGTTTGTGCTCGCACGAGAGCGCTCGCCCGGCTCGCGGGCGGCGTCACCAGGAACAACAAGCCGAGCAAGACGATGGGCGCGAGCGCCAAGGCAAAGAGAAATCCGCTCAGCCGGGTAAAGGCGAAGAGTTCGCGTCCGCGCGCCGTCCGCAGTCTCTTGGCATGCAACGTTTTCACCGGTCGCAGAGCTCAACCTGCCATCGTGGGTGGACGTTGGCGATGGAGGTCATTTCGCGGATTTGGTGGGATTGGACTGACTGACATCGCGTCTTCCCTGGACTTAAGAACAGCAGCTGACATGCTCCCCAGGATGCTCAGCTCCAAGTCCTCGCTCGCAACGTCGGAAAGCGAGCTGCGAGCGGACAGAGATCACGTGGCGAATCCACTCCGTTATATCGTGGCCCTGCCCGCAGTTCGGTCGGCCCTCATACCCTCGAAGCCGAACCTTACCATATCGTATGAACGAGTCGAACTGGAGGTAATGCTGGAGATACATGATAGCGGTCGTTGCGTTCAGATGGAAAGGTGACGTCCGATGGAAAACAGACCCCGCAGAATGTTCCGAGCATCTCCGATGCTGGTAGCCAGCCTGCTTTTGACGCTGGCGGCAGCATGGCCGGTCGGGATGGCCGCTGCCGCAGAGAAAGCCATCCCAGCTGAAAAGAACCCCCCTGGCGATATCCCGGATACTCAGGTCTTCATCGACTACGTCGCCCCCCAGGGATTCACCCTCAAAGTACCGGAAGGCTGGGCACGGTCCGACAAGTCAGATGGTGCGAGCTTCGTCGACAAGCTCGACGGTGTGGTTGTTGCAGTCTCGAAGGCCGACGCGGCGCCAAGCGTTGCAAGCGTGAAGGCCAAATACATCCCGGAACTCGAAAAGTTGGAGCGCGCCGTGAAAGTCAGCGCGGTCAAGCCGGCTAAACTGCCCGCAGGGGCAGCCATCCGCGTCGTCTATACGTCGAATTCCGAGCCCAACGCGGTCACGAACAAACAGGTTCGGCTCGAGAACGAGCGCTACCTCTACTTCAGCGATGGCAAGCTGGTCACTCTCGAGTTCTACGCGCCGAAAGGAGCGGACAATGTCGACCAGTGGCAGCTGATGTCAAAATCCTTCCGATGGAAATAGGAAATGCATGTTCTGGAGGCGTGGGAGCTCTACCGGTTCTTCCATATCGGCGATGATGAGACGGCCGCGCTGCGTGGCGTCAACCTGCATGTCGGCCTTGGAGAAATCGTCGCCGTAGTCGGTCCGTCCGGCAGCGGCAAGTCCACACTGCTGTCTTGCATTACCGGGCTGGATGAGCCGGACGGCGGGCACGTAGCTGTCGCGGGCGTTCGCCTGACCCGGCGTTCCGAGACCGTGCGGGCACGGATGCGCGCCGCGCATTTCGGTATCCTGCTCCAGTCGGGAAACCTTTTCCCGCACCTGACCGTGGAACAGAACATCCGCTTGCAGATGCTCATGGCCGAGAAGTCGGATCAAAATCGCATCATCCTCCTGTTGGACAGTGTCGGGCTTGCGCATCGCGCGAGCGCGTTGCCGATCGAACTTTCCGGCGGCGAGACGGCGCGCGCAGGCCTGGCGGTCGCCCTGGCGGCCGACCCGCCGATACTG
>Ga0209935_1001635_pt1 | contig 33201 bp, 55 predicted proteins | sample ThiBio_1000_plan_2_FD_183958 | JGI IMG/M metagenome (GOLD analysis project Ga0209935, IMG submission 183958) | Wastewater bioreactor microbial communities from Cape Town, South Africa - Thiocy_cont_1000_plan (SPAdes) | ecosystem: Engineered > Bioreactor > Thiocyanate-remediating >...
CGAGTGGGTGGTCGAGGCAGTGGTATCAGTGGTGTGATGCACCGGCTTATCGCGCCAGTACGAGCTCGCTGGAATGCTAGAGTCGAGAGTGGTGCTAGCGTGCTGCCGGCACGAACGAGGCGAGTGTGGCGGATGTGCAAGAGAGATGACGCCCGTGCCAGGCACAGCCCCGTGCTCGAGCAATAGTGCCTCGAGCTCGCGGTTGCCCAGAACACGAGCCCAATCGAGTGCCGTCGAACCAGTGTTGTCTCTGGCGACGACGAGCGCATTGCCGATCGATGATTCGAGGAGCAGCTTGACGACTTGGACATGACCGCGATCCACAGCGTACATCAACGGAACTCGACCAAACGAGTCAGGTTCGAGTACAAGCTCGGGAGAACGATCGAGAAGATACGAGAGACTCTTGGTGTCGCCAGATGACGCATAGTGGCCAGGTGAGATGGCCCATGGTCGCGTTGTCATTGCTGGTGGGCGGGGGTTGGTGGCGAGTGAGGGAGGGAGTGCTGTTCTTTGTTCCTTCATCGATTGGTTCTTGTTGCTTCTTGTTGCTCGTTGCTTGCTTGCTTGCTTGCTTGCTTGGTGTCTCTCTCGTGACTCGTGTCTCGTGTGTGTGAGAGAGCTTCATATCTTCATCTCTTTTGTTTGAGCAGTTTGGAGCTTGTAACATCTCTTTGTCGTTGTGAGAGAGAGAGAGAGAGAGAGAGAGATTGAAGTGGAAGAGATGGGAGACGATCCTCTTGATGGCGCTGGTCGAATCAAGCTCTCGATCGGCACCAAGCAACAAGGAGATACTGATGGCCAGTTCAAGCGAGCGTCAGGCTTGGCATTCGACCATCATCGAGGTCTCTTGTTCGTCGTCGATACCAACAACCATCGAATCCAAGTATTCTCGTGCGATGATGATGGCTCGTTCAAGTTCACGTTCGGCGGGAAAGGCAACGAACCAGGCCAGCTCCAGTATCCATTTGGCATCGCGACCGATCACGATCATGATCGCATCCTCACAGTGGAATCCGGCAATGATCGAGTACAATCATGGTCATTGAGCGACCAATCGTTCTTGTCGTGCATCGGTCACCATGGATCAGGAGATCTCGAGTTCGACTTTCCTCGAGGCATTGCGATCGACAAGCATCATCGCATCATCATCACCGATAAATACAACCATCGATTGGTGTTCTTGTCGTCGATCGATCTCTCGTTCTTGTTCTCCATCGGCAAGCATGGATCGCAGCCTGGCGAGTTCAGCATGCCATCAGGCATTGCGATCGATGATGATCGATGCCGAATCATCGTCGCTGATTCCAACAATCATCGAGTGCAAGTATTGTCGTCGATCGATGGCTCGTTCTTGTTCGAGTTCGGCTCCGAAGGCAATCAACCATGCCAGTTCAAGCATCCTCTTGGAGTGTGCATCGCCAACCAAGGCCGAATCATCGTCGCCGACTTCTTCACTTATCGGCTTCAAGCATTCACTCACGAGGGCCATCACATCTCATCCTTCGATTGTGACTCCGAGCCTCCAAGTCGAGTCGCATTCGACGAGCATCGAGGTCTCATCGCCTTCACGGCAGGCCATCGAGTGCATGTGATTGGAGCCAATCAATGGCTTGCCGATACCAAGTTCGCTTGGCGACCAGATCGTCATCGATATGCTCCTCGATGGATCAAGCAAGCAGTGTCGACGATGACGATGATTCGATCGCTGGTCGAGGAGTGCTCGGCGATGTCGATGATTCCGAACGAGCTCTTGTTCGAGATCTTCTCGTTCCTTTGATGATGATGAATCTGTCGATGTCATGGAGCCGCCTCGAGCGAGTGATATCAATCCATGCTCTTTCGCACATGCTCACACATCAATCCACACCATACGACAAACTCTCACTCACACACACACACACACACACACACACACACACACAAGAACACGATTGAACGAATGAAAGCTGACTGTGAGCAATCATCATCAGTCGCTCGCTCATTCGTTTGTTGGCTTGGCGCTTCGCACACCTTGCTTGGTCTCGTTGCTGCTTCGTGTCGTGTGCACTCTCTCTCGGGCGCGCGTTGTGTCGGTGTCGCCGCTTGTATCTTGTGAAGTGTATACTTTGCGATATGGGAGACGATCCTCTTGTTGATGATGCTCGAATCAAGCTCTCAATCGGCACCAAGCAACAAGGAGATGCTGATGGCCAGTTCACCTGGCCTCGAGGCTTGGAGTTCGACCATCGTCGAGGTCTCTTGCTCGTGGTCGACAACTTCAACGATCTAGTGCAAGTATTCTCGTGCGATGATGATGGCGGCGGCTCGTTCGTGTCCAAGTTCGGCGAGCATGGCACCCAACCAGGCCAACTCCAGTATCCATTTGGCATTGCGATCGATCACGATCATGATCGCATCCTCATCAGTGATAGCGCCAATGATCGAGTACAATCATGGTCTCTGAGCGACCAATCGCTCTTGTCGTGCATCGGCAAGCGTGGATCAGGAGATCTCGAGTTCGCGAATCCTCGAGGCATTGCGATCGACGAGTATCATCGTCGCATCATCATCGCCGATACCTACAACAATCGATTGGTGTTCTTGTCGTCGATCGATCTCTCGTTCTTGTTCTGCATTGGCGGCAAGCAAGGATCGCAAGCTAGAGACCTCGGTATAGCATCAGGCGTTGCGATCGATGATGATCGACATCGAATCATCGTCTCTGATACCAAGAATCATCGAGTGCAAGTACTGTCGTCGATCGATGGCTCGTTCTTGTTCGAGTTCGGCTCCGAAGGCAATCAACCATGCCAGTTCAAGCATCCTCAAGGAGTATGCATCGCCAATCAAGGCCGAATCATCGTCGCCGACCACTACAACAATCGGTTGCAAGCATTCACTCACGAGGGCCATCACATCTCATCCTTCGATTGTGGTCCCCGGTATCCATTCGCAGTCGCGTTCGAAGAGCATCGAGGTCTCATCGCCTTCTCGGCAGACCATCGAGTGCATGTGATTGAAGCCAATCAATGGTTTGCCGACACGTTCACATGGCGACCAGATCGTCATCGATATGCTCCTCGATGGATCAAGCAAGCGGTGTCGACGATGACGATGATTCGATCGCTGGTCGATGAGTGTTCGGCGATGTCGATGATTCCGAACGAGCTCTTGTTCGAGATCTTCTCGTTCCTTTGATGATGATGAATCTGTCGATGTCATGGAGCCGCCTCGAGCGAGTGATATCAATCCATGCTCTTTCGCACATGCTCACACATCAATCCACACCATACGACAAAAACACACACACGCACACAAGAACACGATTGAACGAATGAAAGCTGTGAGCAATCATCATCAGTCGCTCGCTCATTCGTTTGTTGGCTTGGCGCTTCGCACACCTTGCTTGGTCTCGTTGCTGCTTCGTGTCGTGTGCGCTCCCTCTCTCTCGCGCGTTGTGTCGGTGTCGTCGCTTGTATCTTGTGGAGCGTATACTTTGCGATATGGGAGACGATCCTCTTGTTGATGATGCTCGAATCAAGCTCTCGATCGGCACCAAGCAACAAGGCAATGCTGATGGCCTGTTCGCCTGGCCTCGAGGCTTGGAGTTCGACCATCGTCGAGGTCTCTTGCTCGTGGTCGACACCAACAACCATCGAGTGCAAGTATTCTCGTGTGATGGCGGCTCGTTCGTGTCCAAGTTCGGCGAGCATGGCACCCAACCAGGCCAGTTCCGGCATCCATTTGGCATCGCGATTGATCACGATCATGATCGCATCCTCATCACTGAATACTTCAATCATCGAGTACAATCATGGTCTCTGAGCGACCAATCGCTCTTGTCGTGCATCGGAGAGCATGGATCAGGAGATCTCGAGTTCCAGCATCCTCAAGGCATCGCGATCGACAAGCATCACCATCGAATCATCATCGTCGATACCTACAACCATCGATTGGTGTTCTTGTCATCGATCGATCTCTCGTTCTTGTTCTCGATTGGCGGCAAGCAAGGATTGCAACCTGGCGAGTTCTACTCTCCATCAAGCATCGCGATCGATGATGATCGACATCGAATCATCGTCTCTGATACCTTTACTCATCGAGTGCAAGTACTGTCGTCGATCGATGGCTCGTTCTTGTTCGAGTTCGGCTCCGAAGGCGACCAACCATGCCAGTTCAACTGTCCTCAAGGAGTATGCATCGACAACCAAGGCCGAATCATCGTCGCCGACAACTGCAACCATCGATTGCAAGCATTCACTCACGAGGGCCATCACATCTCATCCTTCGATTGTGGTCGCGAGCCTCCAGGTGGAGTTGCGTTCGACGAGCATCGAGGTCTCATCGCCTTCTCGGCAGGCAGTCGAGTGCATGTGATTGGAGCCAATCGATGGCTTGCCGACACGTTCGCATGGCGACCAGATCGTCATCGATATGCTCCTCGATGGATCAAGCAAGCAGTGTCGACGATGACGATGATTCGATCGCTGGTCGATGACTCGGCGATGTCGATGATTCCGAACGAGCTGCTGTTCGAGATCTTCTCGTTCCTTTGATGATGCTCTTGATGACGACGACGATAGAACCATCGATATCATGGCGCCTTGAAGCATTGATGCCGACTCTCACCAATGTGGGTGGTCGCGGGCATGCTGTGTTGCTCTGAGAGTGTGATGTGATACACATAATCCTCAGTTTCGATGAATGAATGAATGCAATCTCAATCAGATGCTCTCTCTCTCTCTCGCGAATCAAACACAAACAAATGGCCGATCAAGTCTTCATTTCGATTGCTTCAAACAGGTCTTTGGGGTTGGGGTTTGGGCATCAGAAGCTGAGATGCATCGAGTGCCAGCAGCACCAGGAGGCTCGCTTAGTCGTTGTTGTTTGGCTGCCACCTCACCCATCCACCCATCGATCGCTCGCGCATTCTTACATTCGTGTCCTATATCTCTCGAGTACTCGACATACTCACGACGGCATATCTCGTGCCAGTACTACTGCCTGCATAGGATAGAGAGTCTTTGAGCAACACCACACGCGCGCACTCACACACACACGCACAGGATGCAGCTTGGATGTCGACATGTTCGTGGCATGTGCCTCGCCGTGGCGCTGCTAGCGATGCTTCTCATCGGTGCCACGGTAGCCATCGGCTCGAGTAGCACCTTTGCCAATCGTGCTGACGGCTCGCTAGACACGTTTGTCAAGTTCGGAGCCACCAATCCTCCTGTGCCGGTCGACGCCGATGTCGGTGACGCGCAAGCTCGCGATATCGATGATGCCGCTGCCCCGGTGGCTCGCGCGCGCGGGCCACGTCGTGCCTCGCCGCCGGCAGAGTGCCGCGTCGAAGAAGGCGAGCACGAGGAAGAGGCGCAGAGCTTCCGAGTGCTGCTGCTGTTGGCGATCCTGATCACGTGTCTATTGACGGCCTTCTCGCTACGTCAAGCGGGCTCGGTGTATCTCCACGAGTCGGGCGCATCGATTCTACTCGGCATGGCAGTCGGCGCCGTGATCTGGATCGCGGCACAGTTCAATCTCACGCTCCAGGAGGTCGTCGAGTTCGAGCCGTCGTTCTTCTTGTTGTTCTTGCTGCCGCCGATCATCTTCGAGTCTGGATACAACATGAACAAGGTACCTCGCGAGCCAGCGCGACGAGGACCGCGAGCGCGCGTGTGCTGTTCCTAACCGACGGATGGATGGCTCATGTCGTCGCTCTCATCATGATCATCATGGATCACGACGATGATTGATTGCAACCATGGCACACGCTTGCAATGCACATGATGCAGGTCATGTTCTTCAAGAACATTGTGAGTATTCTGGCGTTCGCCTTGATCGGCACCGTGATCAGCACGGCGGTCGTGGGCGTGGGATTGTGGCTCGTTCGCTCGTGGTTCTTCACCGAGGCGCAGCACATCTCGATGACCGAATGCCTGGTGTTCGGTGCCTTGATCTCGGCCACCGATCCTGTCACGGTGCTGGCCATCTTCAAGGCGCTCAACGTCGACTTCAATCTGTACTCGAATTGCTTCGGAGAGAGTGTGCTCAACGATGCCGTGGCCATCGTGTTGTACGGCACGTTGATCACGTTCCTCGATGAGCCGCTCACGGTCGCCTCGGTCTCGTGGGGAGTCGCACAGTTCTGCATCATCTTCCTTGGCTCGATCCTCGTCGGCGTCGTGGTTGCACTTCTCTCGGCATTGGTACCCGCTGCTTACTCTTGTGCAAGCAGCGATCGCCTCACTCACTCACTTGCTTGCTTGCTTGCTTGCAATCTACACAGTTGTTCAAGTACACGAGCATGTACACGCATCCAGTGCTCGAGTCGGGCATGTTGGTGTTGTACGCGTATTCGTCGTACTTGTTGGCACAAGGCCTCGGTCTCTCGGGCATCGTGTCGATCCTGTTCTGTGGAATTGTCATGGCTCACTACACGCGCAAGAACGTCTCGCCTTCGACCAAGCATCTCAGTATCGAGCTGTGCGAGTTGCTGGCCTTCATGTCCGAGACCTTTGTGTTTGCCTACTTGGGTCTGTCGATCTTTAGCTTGTATACGGTGTACGATTGGTCGTTCACCTTGTTTGCTATTGTACGTATTGGACATTCAATCCACCCTCCCTCACTCACGATATCTCACTCACGATATCTCACTCACTCACTCACTCACTCACTCACTCACTCACCGAAATGTGCCATCGTTCAATAGGTATTCTGCTTGCTTGGCCGTGCGTTGAACGTCTTTCCGATTGCATTCATTGTGAACTTTGTTCGTGGCAACTCGGACACGCTTCCCATCACGCATCAAGTGATGATGTGGTTCTCGGGCCTGCGTGGTGCCATTGCCTTTACGTTGTCGATCGACTACTACGCTGTCTCCAAGTGCCGACCGGACCGCAATCCCGAGGTGATTGTCACGACGACGTTGATCATCGTCTTGATCACGGTGCTTCTTCTGGGTGGCTTGACGTCCAAGGCGTTGTCGATCCTCAACATCAAGACTGGCGAGAAGGTACTCTTCGATGCGATGCCGTACGCCAGCGTGTGATCATCTGCATACTCAGCGAACGTTCGCGCCATTGCGCAGGGCCAAGACACGTACATGGGCGATGGTAATTGGTTCGTGCGGTTGGATCGTAACGTGCTGAAGCCGCTCTTTACGCGCAAGCGGCAGCCCGGAACACCGGCGCACCACGACGGCGGCTCCTCTGGCCATGACGAGCAGGCTGCTCACGAGGAGACTCATTCAGTCAGCAACCAATCGCGAGGACTCGAGCCCGAGGAGCAAGTGATCGAGCTCAACACGATATCCGTCACCAGCGAGTAGACCATCGAGCGTTTCCTCGCACCTATCTATCTATGCACACGCACTCACATTCATTCGAACGGCGCTCGCTCGTTCGTTCGTTCGTTCTCTCTCAGAGATCCACCTGCTATCCATCCATCGATCAATCGATCGAAATATCGATTTGTAATACAATACAAACGAACGGCTTACTCGGCCGTTCTCCAGGAGCTTTTATACTTGGAGAACACAAGCGAACAAGACGATAAACTATTAGCAGGGAGCAGCACGAGGATTGTTGCTCCTCATGGTAGTTGGTTGTGGTACGGGATGGGGAGCTATAAGTTACAAGTGCGGTGGTGCACGCTATTGCACAACAACGACAACGACGACGTCAACGTCAATAGGAGCTCAGACGCAGAGAGTGAGAGAATGGCAGTTAGACTTGCTTGAGGATCGAGGGAGTAGCAGGTGACGACGGGAAGGCGACCGGATCGGTCGAGAGATGCGTGAGCGAGGTGCCACACGAATCGGCCCATCGGATGTGAACGCGATCGGTCTTGGCGGCCGGAGGCGGCGCTCGTTGCATCGAGAGACGCTCTAGTCGCATCTTCTCGAGGCGGGCGCGCATGTCGTCGAGTTGCTGCAGCTTATCTTGTAACTGCCAGAGAGTCCGACGTCGACCACAGTAACAGTGCGCACAAGACAAGGGCACCGACAAGTAAACCAATCAGCATCCACTGTGTCGTGTCAGGCACGAGCGTGCGACAGTACGCAAGCCATGTACGCGATGGGAGGGAGGAGAGAATCAAGCGCCAGCGCCAACGACGACGACGATGCAGCTCAGATGACGTACCAGGTCCTGTGTCGTGCCAGAGGTCTGGCCGGCGTTCTCCTTGTCGGGCACGAACGCAATGTTGAAGGTGCTCTGCGCCGGCATCAAGCCAGTGCGTTGCTTGTCGATGAAGGCACGCATACGAGCCTGCACTTGCTCCTCGTTCGCTTGCTGCGGAATGGCCGAGGTCAGCGGCGCGTGAGCGGCATCCTTGGCTCGGATGGTCGAGAAGATCGAAGTGCGAAGGGCCGATGGCGACACGAGCTGCTGGTCGTCGTCGGACACCGTGTTGAAGTGGAGATCGCGGTCGGTAGTGGGCACCGACGGATACTCGAGCGCCGTGTGGAAGGCCTTGTTGGCTGCCATGGTCGTGAGGAACTCGGTCTTGCGACGCGAGTCCTCGTAGTTGGCGACCGTTCGGAGCTCGCTCTCGACGCGCTCGCGGTGGAGCTGCTCTTGGCGGAGTCGCTCAGCTTCCTCGGCAGCAAGGCGCTCCTCTTCAGCGATACGAGCTCGCTCAGCCTCCTCGGCAGCAAGGCGCTCCTCTTCAGCGATGCGAGCTCGCTCAGCCTCCTCGGCAGCAAGGCGCTCTTCCTCGGCGATGCGGAGTCGCTCAGCCTCCTCGGCAGCAAGACGCTCTTCCTCGGCGATACGAGCTCGCTCAGCTTCCTCGGCAGCAAGGCGCTCCTCTTCAGCGATGCGGAGTCGCTCAGCCTCCTCGGCAGCAAGGCGCTCTTCCTCGGCGATGCGGAGTCGCTCAGCCTCCTCGGCAGCAAGGCGCTCTTCTTCGGCGATGCGGAGTCGCTCAGCTTCCTCGGCAGCAAGGCGCTCTTCCTCTTCTTGACGATGCAACGCTTCTTCCTCCTCGCGGTGAAGGCGCTCTTCCTCGGCGACGCGGGCACGCTCGGCCTCCTCTTCGCGCTGGAGCTCCTCCTCGTTCATGTACTCGTCATCGTCATCATCCTCCTCGACCACGAGCTGCTTTTTGGCATTGGCGTTCTCCTTACCAGTACGTTGCAACAACTCGGCAGGCAACATCGTGTGTCGACGGTCGCCGAGTCGCGCTCGTGCCTTGCGCTCTCGGTCGGTCACGGGGCCAAAGAAGACCTCGTTCTCGTCATCGCCCGGCGTGGGCGGTGCATCTTGTGGCGCGGTACGCGCCTGAAGCGGTGTGCGGGGCTCTGCCATCTCGCAAGGTTCGAACTCCAGAGACAAAGCACACGAGCGGCGAGACAGGCGCCAAGTAGGCAAGCGGGAGAGAGTAGGAGAGCGGGGCGAGGCGCGTGCAGCAGCGGGCGATGAGAGACAGCGCGCCTCGGCTGCGGGAGAGAGACGTTGATTCGGCGCGAGCGCGCGACCAACGTGCGAAAAGGGCGGGAAAATGTCGTGCCCCGGTTTATCGAGTGGCATGGTTATTGGTGTGTGTGCTGACTAAAAGTTCTCGAGGAGGAGGTAGCCGGATGAGCGGGTTCGATCGGCGTGATGGAAGGTCGCTACTCGGTGCAGGAGATTGGCAGTCGAGCTCTCCTTGAACGAGGCGATGCGAAGAGGAACGAACATCCATGTGCCGGCCGTGTTCTTGGTGAATCTGTTCACCAAAATGGAGTTCGTGTCAATCGGGTGGTCGCACAAGCTAAGCCATGCGATGCGTACTTGGCCAAAATGTAGGCTCGTAACTCTCCCTTCTCGGCCATCACGTATGATGCAAGTGGTTCGGTGCAAACAAACGAGTTGTCCAAGTTTCCTGACGTCAAGGCATTGATCTTGAACGACGTGTGGATGATGGGTAGATCCTCGACCGCATTGGCAACAATCAAGACACTCGCAGTCTCGGCCGGGAGTTGCGTAAAGTCCACCACCATCGTCGCAATGGCTCTGAGAGTGCCCAAGTCGGTCCGTGAGACACTGCTTGTGTTGGCGATGAAGCTCGAGTACTTGCATACCCGTGGCTGGAGAGGAAGAGTCCGCTATCAGTCGGCCGTTCGCGACACACCGAGAGACAGCTGGTATCGGCGCTGTTGAATCCCACAGCACATAGCTCCAGTGCTCCGCTCTCAGATTCGAGTGTGACAACGAGCGCCTCGGGAAGCTCGAATGTTTCCTCGAGTTCCGTATGGCCCTCTGAGACATTGCGCGCATATTAGCAATCGGTTGAATCGGGAGTAGATCGACGAAATGGCCTTCACATACCGGCTTGCTTCGCCAGGGCCTCGTGCCTTCCTGCACACCCACACAAACACGACCCAAAGCACGTCAGCAATGGCACAGCAGCTGCGAGATTGGCAGATCGTACGCTTGCGTCGCTCCGAGGCATGGTGAATGAGAGCCGAGACCTTGTGTAGCGGCGCCTTGGCTGCGTGAAGGCCATGCTACATTTTATCGTCGAGTAAGTAAAGGGATCGCGCGAAGGCGGCAGTGCTGCCTACCTGCGCTGCGCCAGCAACGAGCGCAGCCGTATATCCGCCAGCTGCCACGACAGCGCCCTGAGCAACGAACGACGTGCCGTCAATACAGGAGCGCACGATTGGGTCTGGCTGAGAGGCCAGCAGCCGCGTACTGCAGGAATCAAGATTGGAGATGCCACCATGGCAGCGGTTCCGAGCTTTTTGTGCTCGTGCCTTGCCTCGCGGCCCAGCGAGAAGGAGCTGCCCATTGGTCGAGTGAGCCTGAGCCGCAGGTGCACGAAGGGAGCCTTCTTCAGAATCGACGACGTACTAGGTCGCCGTGAGGCCGACTTCACCAGCGTGGAGTCCTCCCGAGACTGCCTTTGAGAGAGCCCGGTCGATGAGTCCCTCCTTGACTGGCGTTGGAGCAGCGGCGTTGTAGCTGCTGTGGCGATACAGCCAACCGTGCATAAAGATGAAGTACCGCTTCAATCCTCCCACTCGCGTCATGAACTCCTCGCTGGTAAATTGGCTCGGAACATCGACTTTGTGTTGCCTACACGGGAGTAGTGCGTGTGCGTGCGTGGTTACCATCCACATCCTCATCCTCATCCTGGGAGCGTCGAGAGTTGATGCGTACGATGTAAACTCGAGAACCAAGGTCCGCCACAATTCAGGCGCACTGGCAGCATGATGCCACGCACGACAGAGGCTCCCCACTCGAACAAGCGTACGGGCGCTATCGACTGGACAGCCAGGAAGGAGCAATTGACGGAAGATCAAGATCAACATTTCCTCTGGCATCAAGGCCAAGATGGCAGGTGACTCGGGTGTCGCTTGAGGCGTCACTGTGCAGACACGACTGAGAAATGAGCCAGCGAATTGCGCACCACCTCTACTACGACTGACGACGTTGCTTGTAATGCGGCACATACACGAGTCAAGCTTTGCGTGGAGCTTATCAGCAATATCGGCAGGCAGCGGGTCGTCAGGGTATCGCGCTCGATCGAACAGCAGGCTCAGGTGGACCGGATTGTCGTCGGGCTCAAGGGCAAACGTGTCCCAGGCTTGGCGGAAGAGTTTCGACGGCAGGCGGCGGGCCTTCACCATGGCGCACAGCGCACGCATCACTTGGTGCTTGTCGTATCGCTCGGGCTGGCGCGCCATGATGGTGAGGAGGTGGCCCTGAATGGTGTCGCTCTGCGTGTCGCCGTAGCCGTCGATCGTCAGCGCGCAATGGAGCGACGGTACGTTCCACAGCAGGTCGCCGCGAGCCGACGAGCTCGCGCCGGCGATGGCCGCGCGGCGGCACCTGGGGTTGTAGTCGGCGCCGAGGTCCAGCAGCGGATTGGCGCCCTCGCGCACCAGACGCTCCAGCTCGCCGAGAAGCGGCCAGCCGTTGTTGGAGAGAATGTGCTTGACGAGATCGAGTGAGTGCTCGCGCTCGAGTTCGGCGTCAACGGCAGCGGCGAGCCACGGCACCGTGTGGTCCAGGTGGACGTTGGAGTGCGCGTCGTGTCGTCGCTTCAGCTCGGTGACGAATTGGTGGAAGACGGGATGAAGAGGCTCGTTGGCCGCGATCACCTGGCGGCCGTGGCGGATGTTGTCGCCATCGTCGGGCGACTCTGCACCATCGACGTGCAGGAGGTCGTCGAACGTAACGACACCGACAGCGTGCAGCGTCGCCAGCAACACCTGCAGCTGCGTGTCCTGCTCGGCAGTGAAGCCCAGGTCACGAACGAGGCTCTCGGTGAGGTCCGCCATATACGGGGGAGGGGCAGCGTTCTACGCAACGCACACGAGCAAGGCGAGGCGAGGAGGGATATGAGCGGGCCGACAGAGTGCCACCGGAGTTGCTCGCGTGTGATTGGTCGCCCACGATTACCCTCCGCCTCGGATTATTAACTCAGACACCAATCCAAACCAAACCAACGCAACTAACGCAGCAGAGGCTAACGAGCCTGCAAGCAATGTCATCTAGATCGAGGCTCAGCAGCTTGTGGTGTGGCTTGTACGTTGCGTACAAGGCCGGTTTGGTTTACAGATGGTGCGACGTAATGGTACTGCTACTGGTGAAGTCAGGCTGCGTGGACCGACGACGAATTGCTGCTGGCAAGTCATCTGGTGACGGTGATGGATAGTTGGCGTTGGCGTTGTGCGTCACGCATTGCGTGGGTACAGTGGTGGTGGTACTGGAGGAGGTTGTGGTGGTGGGATTGAGGGGATGGCGGCTTACTTGATGCCCGGGATGCCGACGATGGTGCGGCTGCGGTAGTCGACGTAGCGCTGGCCAAAGAACTCGACGAGCTTCTCCTCCTCGTCCTCGATGCGGTCGGCAAAGAACTTGTACGACGCATACGCGAAGCCGGCGATGCAGATCGGGTTGCCGAGGATGATTTGCGTGCCGACCGTGTACCAGAACCAGCCCATGTAGCCCGGGTGGCGGAACTTGCTGCACAGCAAGAGCGCGAGAGCGTGAGCGAGAGAGCTGCATAGCTACACCGTTCTGCGGCCAGCAAACAGTCAGACACGTACGAGTAGATTCCATGCGTAACGAGCTCATGCTGCTCGCGCTTCGTGTCCTGCACAATGTGCGTAAAGTTGTGTCGCGCAGTGACCATGCCGACGATGCGGATCACCATGCCGGCGAACGTGATCAGGACGCCGAGGTACACGACGAAGGTACCCTTGAGGAACGGCAAGTACCACGACTCGAAGAGGTACTCGACGATGCAAGCGATGGCGGCGAGCGTGTACTCATCGCTGTGGTTGATAAGGAATGCTGCAGGGCGGTCCAGCGAGCGAGAGAGCGAGACAGAGCGTGCGCGTATCAGTCAAACGGTTCAGTGATGGCTGGGTGGATTCGCGCGCCGTATTGACACCACGAATCGAGCGTACAATTGGCAGTCAAGTCGCGCGGGTTGAAGAGCGCCACGAGCACGAACTCGGAGAAGTGGAAGAACGACAGGAACGCGAGGTACCAGCCAAAGTCCCACAGGCCCGACGAGCTGAACGCCAGCGAGAGGCCGAACATACACGTCAGGCCGAGCACGAAGGCCAGGGCCGACACGACGCCGCGACCGCTCTCCTTGAACTCGGGGCCGCCGTAGAGAGCCACGCGCGTCAGGGCATCGTGCCATTGGGCGCGGGGGCCGTCGAGGAACGAGAGCGCCGACATATCTGATGATGTGGTTGTGTGAGTGGTTGTGAGTGAGAGTGAGGAGCAGAACACAGAGGACGCGGAGGCAATGTCGGATTAAGCCCGCGCGGGAGCTCGCAATTGGATTTTTGGCGCGTTCTTGGGCGTTCGTCCTTCTCTCTGGTGCTTCTGCCTCGTGTGCTCTTTCCGCTTTCGGTGCGCGTGGGCTGTTGTAGAGCAGCAGAAGGAGAGAAGCCTCTCTGATCGCAAGCCTTCGCCATCTCTCCATCGCCTCCACGCCACTTCCACCTTGGCCTCCCCGCTCGCGCGTCTATCGCTCGCTTTGCTCCTTTGCTCCATCGTGCTTCATCACTACCAGCGTTCGCCATTTGCTTCTTCTCGCTCTTCTCGCTCTCCTTCCGTCGATCGCCGACTGGTTTCCTGCTGCGCGATTCAATTCCTCGCCGTCGTCGACCGCCAGCGTCGTTGCTGCCTCCAAACCGCGCCCGACCGCCAGCGTAGCGCCTCTGATTGCCCTGCTGCTGTTACTGCTACATAAGCCCACTCGACCCGCCTCGCGAGGCTACCCTCCCTCCCTCCCTTCCTCCCCGCTCTCGCTCCCGTCTCGACGATGGCCGCCCGCAGCTACTCGCGCGACTACGACGCCGTGAAGCGCAACTACTTTGCGGCACTCAACATCGGCAAGCCGAATGCCACCACCACTCGCACGCCCAAGGCCAGCAGTGGCGCCATCGGCGGTGGCATTCGCGGCGCCGTTGGGCCCATGTCGCCCATGGCGCCGGCCGCCTCGGCCTCGAGCTCGCTCACCATCCCGTCGCTGGTGGGCGCCATGCGCGACAGCAGCGACGATTTGTTCTTTGGCTACCCCGAGATGGACGACCACCCGGTGCCCTCGACGCCCACGACGCCGTCGCGCCCTGTGCCCGGCTCGACCACCGACGACGAGATCGACGTCGCCTACTCGTGCCCGATCCCCATCAAGCGCGGAGGCATGTTCGATGACGAGGACGATGCTGCTGTACGTCGAACGCCTCTCTCTCTCTCTCTCTCTCGTGCGCTGCCGCTCTGCCGCTCGGTCTTCGTATTCTTATGTACGCAACGACACAATCACGTGCATTCTATTCTCGCAGTCCTTCGTTCCACCTCATCTGCTAGGAGGCACCGACGACACGTTCTCGGTGCGCGAGTACCGACGAAAGAAGCACGCGCTCACGAAGCTCTAGCCGCTCTGCTCGAGTGCTACCAGCGGCGTCGTCTTCGCCACTGCTACCACCACTACCACCAGTACTACTACGACTACGTTGCCCCTTGCTACCTTCTTCTCTCGCTCTCTTGTTTCGGCTTCATTCTTCATCATCTTCATGATCAGTTTCTCTCGCTCTCTCTCGTTTCGTTTAGTTTCGTTTTCTTCTGTTGCGGTCTGTACATACCGTGGTCGGGTGCTCGATTGATGCACCCAACCATACTCGAATTCTCGCACTCGTTTCGTCTCGTTCTATTTCCCCCTTGCTCGAGTGAAGAAGGCTGGTAGCGTAGCAGTCTATATCGTGTCATCATTGCCCTCGCTCCTCCAACCCCCAACGTCGTATATTTACTTTCCAGCTTCTCGCACTAGCGTTCTATCGTTCCCTTCCTTGTTCTATCTCGTTCTCGTGATCTCGTTCAGTATTCTGCTCTTTCCGTCGCCGCCTGATGGGCCGGTGGTACAAGTGTGAGGCGTGGGCCTTTCACTCGAACCACGTGCGACTTGCCAACTAGCAGCATATTCGGCGCTCTTCACCGTTCTCTTGTGTTACTACTACCTTCCTCATCATCATCATCATCATCACCATCATCATCACCATCCTGCCCACCACTGTAAGATACGCCTGTGCTTATGTGTTACGCCCACCTTCACAGCCAGCCCCTACCTATATGAACATAGTCCAATCCTCACAAACCCTCTGCAACCCCTGCAATCGTCAAAGATCCTTCGTATCAATAATACAAGACATCCCGAGTCTCCTGTAACCAGCTCTTGGCACCTCGGTGGCGCTTTCATTCGGGGCGCGGAACAGCGGCGCCACTGGCGGCTGCAGTTGCTGCAGGCGCTGGCTGGTAAGACTTGAAGCCGCTCGTTGCCGAGAAGATGCGCAGCTCGGCCAGGCACGCGTCAAAGTCGCCCAACACACGCGCCACCAGGTTCAAGCGAATCAACAACTTGAGCGCTGCGATGCACAACACGAGCACGCAGCACTGGAGCACGTTCACGAGTGTAACGATCGGGAACAGCGGCAGTATGATTCGCGCCACCTGGCACACACAAATATATGCCGATGGAAACGAGTTAGGTGAGCTGGCTCACGCGTTCGCAAGGTATCGTCGTACCAAGCTGGCCAACGGCAATGGCACAAAGCCAAGTCGCCTGGTCACAATGTGTGAGCTCTGCATCGCAGATGCTGATACGATTCCCGCGTCACTGCAATCAATCACTCGCTCACGTCATGAGTCGAAATGCCAGTTCCTCCCTCTTTCTCGTGGCTTCTCTCTCTGGCCATCGTCACGTACGGGTCAAAGACCACCAAGTCGGCTCGCAGGATGCGCAAGAACTTGTCATAGACGCGGAACGAAAAGTTGTTGAACTTACTCACGAAGCCATGCTTGATCCAATCAACCAGTATCTCCGAGGCGAACACCAACACGCATGCGCCGAGAATCTCGCTCGCCCACGAGAGCGTAAAGTTCCACGTCGAATCCGATGCGTTGTGCACGACGATGATCAACAGAAAGACCGAGATTTGGAATCGTTCAATGATGTCTGTGTGTGTGTGTGTGTCGTTGACGACGTTCGTTAGGCACAAGCTATCCGATAGCAGATCGCAAGCCAATCACAATCACCAATCACCAATCACCAAGCACACACACACACACACATACCACTGCATGTGATCTGGAACAAATTCTCCTGCGTGAACTTCTTGAAGACGCTGCCCTTGAGCTCGACAAAGTTGTTCGATACCATCAAGGCGAACAACGTACTGCTGTAGCCATTGATGGCCACGTTGAGCGTGATCACTTGACAGAACAACACGAATGCGTGTATCACTGTGCCGCCATCGATGCGGGGACAATCATCGTCAGCCACATCGCTACATCGAACAAGGCATGTGCTGCGTAGATCGTCGTACTCGAGTAGCACAAGGCGATGATAAAGTGTGCCAGCAATCGAAGCGGTGCTATCAAGCGAGATCGAGCTGCTCGAGTATCAGGCGGCGACGCAGGTTCCGACTCAGCTGCTGCTGCCACACTGCCAGCCGACCACAGTAATGACTCAAAGATATCTTGTCCGAATGAACAACAGAGCTTGTCAAAGATCTATATCATGCATCGTGCATCATTGGGTTGGATTCTTGACGATGAGTGAACCAATCGAATCTGAAGCCCGTCACATGGCGCACGGACCTCGAGCACATTGTAGACGACGAACAACTTGATGGTCTGCTGGCCTCGAATAAAGTGATACCACATCGAGGTGTCGAGCAGGAACAAGACGGCGCTCACCGACACGAAGATTGCGAGTCGCATGAGATCGAACAACGTGCCGGCGTGTGGATATCTCTTGGTGATCGGCGCTCGCAGCAAGGTCACGATGCCCAAGAACGAGCGCAATGGAACGAGCGAGTAGAATGACAGGAACGCATCGAGGCAGATCCAGTAGCCATGGAACATGAGCTGCTCCACATCGATCGAGCATCAGTGAGGCTGTTGCGATTGCGATTGAGGCACCTCGCGTCGGGTCGCACGAACCTTCTCGACCTTGAATGGCACTCGAAAGAGCGTCAGGAGATGGTCTTGCTTCTGCTGTATATGCGACATATCGGACACGTGGGAGGTGTAGAAGTCTCGATGCGACGAGCTCTCGTCGCGCACGAAGGCCAAGAGCGACTTGCTGGCGACCTCGGTGCGAGGTATGATCGATGCTGGCGAGCTCTCGAAGCCTTCACTCGATGAAGCTGCCATGATTGATGCTGTTGGATTGATGCTGTTGGATTGATGATTGATTGGAGTGGATTGTTGGATTGATGATTGGATTGGATCGATGGTTGGATCGATGATTGGATTGATAACTGGGTTGATGCTATTGGATTGTTGGATTGATGATTGGGTTGATGCTATTGGATTGTTGGATCGATGGTTGGATTGATGTTAAGGTTGATGCTATTGGATTGTTGGATTGATGATTGGATTGATGATTGGATTGGATCGATAGCGTGAGGAGGTGCGTGAGGATGAGGGCGAGAGAGGGATGGCGACGCCGCATCGACGCGAGATCGACATCGTTTGCTTGGTTGCTCGCTCGTGTGTGCGTGTCTCTGGCCCTCGTCTATCTCTATGTGAAGAGCTCCTCACCGAGGGCTCATTGACACTACCGTATCCAACATGATCATGATGGCGTCGTCGGCGAGGCCGTTACCGGCCGCCGCCGCGGCAGTATCGACCTCTGCGCAGTCGTCCAACGAATCCGACATGACGATGACTGCGACCTCGACCACTGGTATGGCACCAGTCGAAAGCAACCGACGGCGACGCAGGCTCACGACTACCGCTGCCGCAAGACGAGATGTAGCCATGCATACTCCACGGGCGTATGTAGATCATGATCCAGCATGCGGTGTGCTCGGTACTGGCACTGACGCATCAGATGACATAGCGTGTTACAACTACGCGAGAAGATCATAGGCACACACGAACTCGTGGCCGTGTGTACACATACCAAGACCGAGATCGAATATCTACGCGAGCTACATGCGCAAGATGTCGAGCGTATACGGCAGATGTATGAGCTACTTCAGCGGAAGCAGCGCCAAACCGATGATCTCGTTACGCAGGTCAATGCGCTCATCGCACAAGCAGGTGCGCCATGAGAGTCCGATCGCGTGTGTGTGCGTGTGGCTCGACACACGATGACTGACCTGGCCTTCTGGATACGTGAATCTATCTATCGTCATCAAGATCGTGACAAATGTCGTGCCGAAGAGGCTGATCGAAGGTCGCTCTCGTACCAACAACAAGCACAACACACGGCCGCGCAGCTACAAGGCGCCAAGGTTTGTCGCGCACCAACCGATCAATCGCTCGGTGAGATATCGTTCGTATCGACTGACTGTCTCGCAGTCGTTCGCAAGACAACTGCAAGCGCAGATCGATTCGTTGGACCGCGTCTCGGATCTGCAGGAGGAGAATCGCGAGTTGCAGTTGCAGCTCCAACGAGAACAGGAGCGCCACCGATATGCTGCCGCAGAGACGCGTCGTGTCACGCAGCAACTAGCCACCGCCAAGTCCAAGATCGAGCAACTGCGTGCCAAGAATGCGTACGACTCAATCGGCCAACAACGTGGCGCTACGGTACACACCACTTACTAACACATTGCGAGAATAGCGCCCTCGAGACCGCACTCGCACTGGCCAAGCAAGAGTCGCTGCTTGATGGCCGCCACGCTCGCAACCTGCCGCTGCTCGAGCGCCCTGTGTCATCGCCCTCTCCACCGTCTCCGCCTCCAGCTTCGCCGATCCTCCCTTCCAGCGCATTCGATGATTCGATCGATTGTGAACCCATCGTACGATCGCCCATCGTCGGATCGGAAGAATCAATGTCGGCCTCTAGCAACCACCGCGAGTCACCCGTCTCGACACCAACCTCCTCACGCAAGTCTCGATCCACCAAGCACACGCGTAACTCGAAAACACGCTCTCGAGAGCGTCGCGAGTTGAATGAGTCGATCGCCGACTTGTTGAGCGTCGCAGCATCGTCATCCGAGTTGCAGAGCACACTTGCATTGTCGAACGCCCCTCCAACGGCCACGCCAGCCGAATCGAACACCACGCCACCTACCACACGAAGAAGAACCACGCGAAGAACTGACGATGATGGCAAGGCTTCGGTCCAGCTCGACTCTCACACAATAGACATTGGCGATCGACAGCACACTGACACGAGCCACAGCAAGTCCAAGAAGCAGCCTGCTGCAGCTGTGGTTCAGCCGCCTGAGCAACCTCGTGCACCAACGACCAAGAAGCTCAAGGCTGAGTCGACTGAATCATTCTACGAGCGCGTGTTCGAACCGTTACTGCACTCGGACGCTGCCAATCCAATCGGTGTCTCACATCTTCGGGCGTGTAGCAAGTCGATTTCACGAGCGAGCGCCATCTACGACCAACCTGTGCTGATTCGTGTTCTGCTTCGATGCATCGATCGTTTGGCCGACTCGATGAGCCACGAAATCGAGGCTGGTCTTACACTCGAGCACAGCATCTCCATCGATACGATCGATTCGAGCATCGGGGCTCTATGCACTCCTCTCGCACATGCCATCGTAGGTTTGCCTCACGATTTGGATGACGTACGTAACCACAACCGCAGGGCGCGTATTCATTCATTCCCCGGTGCTGACCCACTTCTCTGTATCGATGCGCCTAGCTCTCGTTCTATCCCGCCATGATGCAGCACTTATTGCATTCGGTACTCGAATATCATCTCCCGACCGATCTACCTGCTTCAGCCGTCGTATTTCGATGCTGGATGTTTGCGAGCCTTGGTGCCGCCAGCGGTGACCTCGAGCGGCTCCTGACGGGCCTCTACGCCTTGACGAGCGAGCTGGCAGTGCAGGTGAACAGCAACAAGCAGCAGTGTTCGGCTCTCGTGGTCGGTATCGCGGTCGTATATGCTGCATCGGGTTTGCATTCAGCTTACGCGTCAGCAACGACGCTCCCTTCGTACTGGCTTCGAGCCGTTCGCGTCGTGTGCACAAGTCTGCTCGATCCGCTTCGAGCTGGAGTGCCTGATCTTCCACACTGCATCGAGGCAGCTGCGGAGCTACTGCGGCCTTCTCCTACCGACGGCCAATCCTCGGCGATCGGCTTCATGTGTCAGCTCGTACAACGGCTCCTGCAAGAGCAGCAGCAAAGTGCAGACTTGATGGAGCTTGAGGACCAGCCAAGCGAGAGTGACGCCGACGAGAGCGCTGGCTACCTTCATCTTGTGGCACTGTTGGCGAGCGCTGTGGTACCGACCGAATGTCTGAAGCAAGTGATTGACGTTCATGTGTGGCCGAACGGCGAATCTCCTCAAGGCTCTCTGACGGCGTTGCGAATAACGCGTACGTGCGTGGTTAGCGCGGGTTAGAGAGATGATCCAGACGCTCACTCGGCTGCACAGGTGTACTGGTGAGTGGATTCGTGGCAGATTCGAGAGATGCCTCTGCGACGGACGAAGTGCTTGGTCGAATTGCAGAGCTCTTGGTGCCGCTACTCGAACAGCCGCAGCCGAGCAGCAATGCCGCTGCAGATGTAAAAGTGCAAGCGGCTGCTGCCGAGTGCCTGATGTACATGGCATCACAGCGCGGAGGTGCTGCTGGGTTGCACACTCGGTTGGCTCAAGTGCTCTGCCGATGGCACGCTGGCCAAGCAGCTCTCCAAGAGGCGCGACTCGAATAAAGTAGAGTGGAACATGGCACGCCAGTGTTTGCAAGGTGGAGTCGTGTGCGAGTGATGATGACAAGGGCGTGCGTATGCGGTGGGCGAGTGAGTGTGCGATGCTTAGATCTTGTCGAGCGCCTGCGACAGATCGGCCAGCAGGTCCTCGACGTCCTCGACGCCGCACGACAAGCGCACGAGCGAGTCATCGATACCGAGAGCCGCTCGCTGGTCGGGAGGCACCGAGGCGTGCGTCATGATGGCCGGGTGCTCGATGAGGCTCTCGACACCGCCGAGGCTCTCGGCCAGCAGCCAGAGCTTGACGGCCTCGAGGAAGGTGCGCGACTCGGCGAGGCCGCCCTTGAGCCAGATGGTGATCATGCCGCCGAAGCCGGTGGCCTGCTTCTTGGCGAGCTCGTGCTGCGGATGGCTCGCGAGGCCCGGGTAGCACACGCGCTCGACCTTGGGATGCGCCTCGAGGAAGGCCGCAATCTGCTTGGCGTTCTCCTCGTGGCGCTGCATGCGCAGGTGCAGGGTCTTGGTGCCGCGCATGGCCATGTACGAGTCGAACGGGCCGGGGATGGCGCCCATGCCGTTCTGGATGAACTTGAGACGGCGGAACAGCTCCTCGTCGTTCAACGCAACGACGCCCATGATCTAGACAGAGCAGCGTGTGTCAGCTCACTCGATGGCAAGCGGGCTGGTTGGCTGGCAGCAACAGCAGCACGTACGACATCCGAGTGGCCGTTCAGGTACTTGGAGACCGAGTGCAGCGAGATGTCGGCGCCCAGCTCGAGCGGGCGCTGAAAGTACGGCGACAGGAAGGTGTTGTCGACCACGACGATGACGTTCGGCGTGCGGTGCGCGATTGCCGAGAGCTCCTCGATGTCGAGCACCTGCATCGTCGGGTTGGTGGGCGTCTCGAGCCACACCAGCTACTCACCAACGACACTCGGTCAGGCACGACTCGGGCGAGTTGCTCGACGAACGTCGATGCGTCGACGAGTCGTGTGCGCGTGCAAGGAGCGCGATGCGTACCTTGGTCTTCTCGCTGATGGCGCTCTCGAGGTTGGCGGTCACGCGCATGTCGATGAGCTTGAACGAGAGGTTCGAGTACGGCGCGCTGACGCGATGGAAGAAGCGGTTCGTGCCGCCGTACATGTCGGCGTGCGCAATGACCTCATCGCCCGACTTGAGCAGATGCAGCACCGACGACGTGGCAGCGAGGCCCGACGAGAACGCAACACCGAACTTGCCGTTCTCGAGCGCCGCGACGTTGGCCTCGAAGGCGTTGCGAGTAGGGTTACCGGTGCGAGCATACTCGTAGCCCTACAGATGAGTGTGAGCGAGAGATAGAGATATCAACAGCAGCGCCAGCATCGTACCGTGTGCACGCCAGGCGACTTCTGATAGAAGGTGCTGGCGAGACTGATGGGAGTCATGACAGCGCCCGTGACAGGATCGGGCTCTTGGCCGGCATGGATCGCCAGCGTGCCGAAGCTCTTGAAGTGCGGGATGGCCATGATTGTAAGACGAGGGTGTGGTTGTAGTTGCTGTTGTTGCGGCTGCGACAGGGCGACGAAGAGAAGAGGAGGCGCAAGAGAGCGAAGCTCCACCACACTCAACCTGAGGCGCCTTCCCCTCTGCTCGGGCCATATCTGCCCGCGCCGAGCTGTTCCGGAGACGCGCGCGTATTTGGGAATTGTGGATTGTTCGGTTGGGATTGGTGTGGAATGCTCTACGTCCTGACCGTGGGCTCTCTCGAGAGAGTGAGTGAGAGGCGGGCATCCGTTAGTGGGGTTGTGGGATCATCTCCTCTTTTATGATCAAGTCGAGAGCGGTATGGTATGGCAAGCCAATCGCCTCAACGAATGGTGTCATCGTGGCGCATCCGAAGGACCTTGGGCCGTTCGTGCTCGCTCTCTAAAGAGGCGGCAAACGAGCGCCAGCGATGGCGAGGCACTTGTCGCCCGTGGTGTCGGTGTACTTGGCACCGATGAGCGAGTGCATGAGCTGCGAGGTCGGGTAGCGGAAGTGCGGCTTGTCTGCCGTCGCGGCCTCGACAATCACCTGCGCCACCTCGTCGGCGCTCTGGCCGTACTGGTCGTACGCGGTGGCCACGGCAGCTCTGTACGACGCCAGCATCGGTGCGTAGTCGGCGTCGATCTTGGACGAAGCGGCAGCGGCTCCTGTGGCGGCAGCAGCGGCCGCCGAGCCTACCGACGCCTCGACGTTGGCGACGAACTCGGTGCGTACGGGTCCGGGCTCGATGAGCGAGCAGTGGATGCCGAAGCGCTGCACCACTGGCGCCAGCGACTCGAACATGTTCTCGACCGCGGCCTTGGCACCGCAGTAGTGGTCGTTGAAGGCCTGGCCCATGACGCCGCCGACGCTCGTGACCGTGACGATGCGGCCGGTGCGTGCCTCGCGCATCGAGGGCAGCACGGCCTTGGTGAGACGCACGACGCCAAAGTAGTTGATGTCGAACACTCGCTGCGCGTCGGCCATCGATGTCTGCTCGAACGTGCCAAGGAAGCCAGCGCCGGCGTTGTTGACCAGCAGATCGATGCGGCCGTAGCGCTCGAGCACGCCTGCCACGCCTGCCGCCACCGACTCGTCGCTCTGGACGTCGAGAGCGCGCACGTCGACCGTGACGCCAGCCTCAGCCGCAGCGGTATCGAGCGCCGAGCGCTTGGTGAGGTCGCGCATCGTGGCGACGACGAGGAAGCCGGCCTTGACGAGTTGTACCGACGTGCGGAGGCCGATACCGCTTGAGGTTCCGCTCACGAGAGCAACCTTCTGTGCCAACATCCTGGATGAGTTGCTGCGAACGAGAGAAATGGGGGAAGAGGTGAGGCGTGGGCAAGGAGGCAGCAGGGAACGAAGAGAAGCGAGTGAGGCAGAGCGTGAGTCACGCTCACCCACTCGATCGTCGTGGGTCCGGCGAATTTCCGGCGGGTCGCTTGATCGAGCGGTGGATGCGCCAGAGCAATCAACGAGGGTCGGTGCTGTTCCTCGAAGTGCGCTAGAGGCCGAGAATATCTCCGCCTCACTCGCTCATTTGCTTGCTTGCTTGCTCGTTCGCGTTGGTGGTGGTCGTGGTGGTCGTCGTGGTGCTGGTCGGGTTGTCGGGCGTGAGGTGGCCGGGATGCCCAACGCATATGACGAACAACGACGCAAGTCGCCCGTGACGCCGTGGTTGAATGGCGCCTTCGGGCTGGTCGCGAGCCTCGGCACCAACTTCGTGTTGTACCCGCTGGACCTCATTAAAGTGCGGCTGCAAGGTACAACGACGACAACGATGGCTGCTGCCTTGAGCGAGAGTACATCACGGCATCGAGAATCGATCTCACGCTGCAGTGTTTGTTCAGCCAAGGCTCCGCGCGAGCGTGTGGGCTTGGATGCCGCGAGTAACTCGGGCACCATTGCGCGACGCGGCGCCATGCGCGCCATGGTACGCGAGGTAGCGTCGTCGGCCGGCGCACGCGGCTTCTTCGTCGGCGTGGCACCTGGACTCGTGGGTCCGGCACTCGCGTGGGGATCATATCTCGTGGCGTACGAGTACTTTACCAAGTCGCAGGTGCTCACGCGGCCGCTGCGCGAGCGCGAGTACTACACGGCGGCGCGCTTGCTCGAGGGCTTCGTGCCGGGCCTCATCATGACGCTCGTCACCAACCCGGTGTTCGTCATCAAGACGCGCCTGCAGACGGCGCCGCTGCAGAGCGGCCTACGACCGACGCTGTCGTGTATGTAGCGGGCAACCGATCGACGTGGCGTTGCCAGCTGCCCCCTGAGACGACTCACGTGTCGCGCGTGTGCGCGTGCGCGCTTGCTTGCTTGCGTGCAGCCACGATCCACTCGGTCGTGCGACAGGAGGGCCTGCGCGGCATGTACAAGGGCATGAGCGCCGCGCTGCCGCTGGCATTCCACGCCGCCGTGCATTGGACGATCTACCTGCAGATGCGCGAGGCGTTGCAGTGGTTCACTGGCCGACCGCACGACACATCGCTCGTACGCGCATCGATGATTGAGCGCCACCATCAGGAACAGCAGCGTCTCGCTCACACTCGCTCGCTCGATTCACAGAGAAGCTGGGAGCTCCTGGCGCTCACGGGCTCGAGCAAGCTGATTGCCAGCAGCATCACGTATCCGCTGCACGTCGTCAAGACCTGCTTGCAGAGCCGAGCGGAACGAACGCGCTTCGTCGATCTGCTGCGCGACATTGTGCGTATCAATGGCGCTCGTGGCTTCTACATCGGCTTCGTGCCGCATCTGATGCGCACCGTGCCGAGCTCGACCATCACCATGTTCTTGGTCGAGACCTTCCGCGACTTGTACATTCGATTGGCGACGACGACGCCGAGTAAGTAGCAGTGTAGTGCTGCCATCACGTCCATCGTTATGGTGTGTTTGTACAGTATCGAGCCGTTTAGGTGGCGCTTCCATCGATAGATAAACAGAAAGAGAGAGACAGATAGAATACAACAACACGCGAGCATCCAACGTGCGATCAAGCACCATGGCTACCGTGATGGGAGGGTTACGCTACTACACTGGTACAGTATCATCTGAGGTCGGTACGGATTCGATCACGATCTAATGATATCGATCGATTACGACAACACGCGCACACGTTAGTGCTCGAGATCTCTCTCGATAACCACGCAATCGCTCTCGCGTACGTGTAGCAGTCCATTACGGAATGGATTACGCCATCGAAGACCTTTGGCGTTGTAGACAGTTTGATTCTGCTGCTCGATGAAGCGCTCGATCTCGTGCTGCGTGCGCACGTACATGCTGTCGTAGCAGTGGTACAGCGTGAAGCACGACAGACACCCTATGGTCGACTCGAGACACGTGGCGACCGTGTATCGGTCTGCCTGTCGAAACAACTCGTTGATGGTGTCGATCGTGAGTCGGAACTCGGCTTCGGTCACACGATCGCGTAGTAACTCGGGCAGCGTGTCGTCGAAGCGCGTGATGAGACTGTTGCGATAGTCACGCTCGAGGTACACGCGCTCGCTCATGGTCGCTCTCGTTGGACAAGCTTATCTCGGGAGCTTCCTTGGGGGGTTCCTTGGGAGTCAGAGAGATGGTGGGTGTGTGTGTGTGTGTGTGTGTGTGGGTTGTGGTTTGCTGATGGAGAGCGAGTGGCCTGGAGGCGAGCGATGCGTGCGATAGCGAGACAGCAAGCAACTGATGATATCTATGGTACATTCACGACATGTTCGACATCGCCGACAGCAGCAGCACGGAGGAACCTCTCTGATGAAACTATCACGATGACTTGAGCAGGCCATGCGATCGAAGGAATCCCACGTACTGCACCACGGTGTGATGCGGTGTGTACATGGACGGTAGCGACGCCATGCCTTGGTATTCCGCCTGGCAGAGCACCAGCTGCTCGGCGAGACCCAGACACGATAGCAGCTCGGCCGCCAGCTTGGTGCAATGCTGCTGTCCTCCGACGACCGTGCATGGTTTGTACTCGACCTGAATGGCGCACGATAGACCACGTCACGAGGGTGTGAGAGGGCTGCTCGAGTGCCTGCGCACAGCCTCCTCGTCCGTACATCGAGCACCGGCACTTTGGATTGATGGTTCAGCGTCGGCACTCCGAAGCGAACCGTGAAGTCGCCCAGCTCGAACGCAAGGCCCTTGATCGTGACAGTCTGTCGCACACCATACCAGCGCCATTTGTCCTTGATCTCGAGCAGATCACTCGAGCCCTCGATGATCTGGTCGCGAGCCAGCTGCGAATGTGCGTGCGAGTGTGCGATGTGCTCGAATGTCAATCGCCGATCGTGGCCTCGTGACGACAGCAGCCACACGCACGAACCATGTAGCGCTTGTCAGCGTAGTCGAAGCTCACAACGAAGAACTCCTTGGCAGCTCCAGTCGGCAGTTCGGCTTCATTCACGTGACCGAGCAGGTCAGATGCAAGTTCTCATCGTGTTGTATCAGCATCAGGCAGCTGCAGGCGTACTTGGCTTGCCGACGAAGAGCGACACCGATAGACCCCATGGGCTCGCTGTATCAACGACCTGTGATCCTCCAAGAGTCACGAGTGCGCGTTGTAGCTCCTCTTGTGATCCAGAACGCCAAGAATACAGGCTACACGACAATGATGATGATGATGACATTGGTTCGTTCGTTGGTTCATTGAGATCGATCGAGCGTGAGGAGCGACACCGACGAACCATCGAGCACCGACTCCGACTGAGACGAGCGACATCTCACGCTCGTTCGGTCAGTAGATAGTTATATGTAGAGTGAATGAATCGATATATATCGGTGAATGGATGGTTGCTTCTTGATGATGGTGATTGCGTGATGATGATGTGGCGGTGCTGGTGGCTGGGAACGAATGGCGACCTGATCGAGATCGACGACGTCGACATCAGTCGCATCATCGCTCGCTCGCTTCAACAACACAACCCACAACCCACAACCCACAACCATCCTCATCATCGAGTTGGTTTTGGTTGTCGAGTAAGCTGGTGTATCAATAGTATCAGTGTTTGGGTTTCAGTATCATCATCAACGCGAGCGCTGCGATATCGAGAGCGAGATCACGAATGTTCAGTTGGTTGTGGCAGCGCAAGCTCCCGATCCTCGCCGGAGCTGCTGCGATCGGCGGCACCGTGTGGTACATTGGACGATGGACCACGCAACGACAGATGGAGCTCTCCAAGTGGCGGCAGCTACAGCAACAACGGGAGACCATGTTCGACACGTCACAGGAGACTGCGTACTCGAACGCGGTCGCGTTGTTGGGTCGCATACACACGTGCATCCTGCAGGAGGCGCCGCTGCCGAGCACCGATGATCTGCGTTCGTCGTTGAGCTCGAGTCGCGAGGAGAAGGTCACCAAATGGCTCGAGGTCATGCAAGGCAGTACGTGATGAATAGATGAATGAGTGGGTCGATCGCGAGCGTAAGAGAGCGCGCTATCGGATGGCTGACTGATAGATACGATATGCTACTCGACCATCTTGGTGCTCGCAACCTCGATGCTCTCACGATGATGGCCATTCCTACGACGCATCAACATCAACATCAACGATGAAATCATCACAGCCTTCACGCGTTCTTTGGCGTGCGTGTACGGCGTAACGCTGGCGCTCTTGCTCGTGCGCATCCAGACCACGATCGTGTCGCGCTATATGCTCCTCAACATCCAGCTCCAAAACGACCGCCAGCCATCGACGACCTTCCAACTGAGTGTCGATACACAACGACGCTTCTTTGCGTTGCGTGACTACTTGCTGCAGTCGGGCATGCCGTTGCTGGTGTGCCACATTCGTCGTGCTGTGAAGGAGTCCACCAAGTCGTACGGTGCTCGCGCTGCACTCTGTTCTAAGGGCGCTATGACACCTTGCTGATCGATCACACACTGCCACGGCTGCCATATATCGATCAACCGATCGAGTACAGGTGCTCGTTGACGTCGCAACACACGCTCGCCGACTTGCAGCGCTTGATCGAGCAGATGCGCGAAGGAATCGAGATCGACATGGAGCTCCCCGACTCGGCCGGCAACACCTTCAGCGTCCCGGCTCTGAGCCAATTCATGCTGGCACCCGAGGACACCGAGAACACCGAGACCTCCGACAATGAGGAGCTGACGCTGTTGCTGAACGAGACGCGCAACATCATTGAGAGGTACGCACGCTAAGTGGAATACGGCATTCAAGAGAAGATTGGCGCTGACTGACAGACACTACGACCCACCAGCCCGGAGTTTGGCGGCATTCTCGCGAGCGGCCTCGATGTGGCCTTCACCGAATTGTACAAGTCGCTGATGAGCGCCTTCCAGACGCCCCAGGTTGATGCGAACGGTTCAGCCACTGGCGAGCAGACGACGACGACTGCCAGCGATGCATCGCACCGTGCACCGCCACCGACGGCGCTGCCACTCGCCAAGATCTCGACGGCGCTCAAGAAGAACCTCACGCTGCTGTTGCAAGAGTCCCAGCAGAACCCGCTGGTTCACGAGGTCTTCCACATGCAAGGAGCCGAGTCGTTCGCGCTGAGCCTGTTCACTGGCGGCGTGGTGGCTGAGTGAGCGAGGTGGTGGTGACCCACCGTTACCCGCCGAGAGCTTTCCCGCGCTTTCCGACCCAAACCGCTGCTCTCGCGCGCCCACCACAATCACACCAACCCAACCACGCTCACATCAACTGCGACACCGCCACATGCGTCTGGTGGTTGGTGTGGTTCGATCCATCTCCTCACGTTCTCTTCCTTGATACCTCTCTCGCTCGTAGCACGTTGTAATGAAGAAGCAAAAGAGTAAGACCACCGCTGCAGCCAAGGAAGCTCGTGCTCTCGCATCTGCGCTGCCCGAAGCCAACGACGCCAGCAGCTCCAGCAGCAGCTCGAACGGCGTCCATAACGACGATGGCCGCATCGTTGTATCAGCCAATAGCGTGTGGAACATCAAGTTAGTGCACACGTTGGCCGAGCTCGAGAGCCCCGAGAGCACGTTCCATCCCGAGTTCACGCACGTCTTCTTCGACGACGACGAGGAGATCGAGGGCTTCGGTACGCCGGCACACGCGTGCTCGCAGCGCCTCGCCACACCCTGACTCTCTCGTGTGTGCGAGCGTATTACAGAGTCAGTATCGATCGATACGTACTTTCTTGCTGCTTCGTGTTTCCCGTACGTGCGCATCGAGGCCAAGGTGGCCCCCGGCTATCACACCAAGCAGCAGGCGCAGGCTGCCGAGGCGCTCCGCAAGAACAGCCGCATCCTCAAGTCGCTGCCGTCCAAACGCCCTGCATTGATGCGAGTCTGCACGGACATTGATGGTATTCTGAGCGAGTATCTACCGCCAGTCTACACGAATAGCATCGAGCAGTTCACTGAGGTATGGATGAGTGATTGCATTACCGAGTGCTGCCGCACATTGGCTCACGCAAGACTCGTGGCAGCGCCTCGCGCAAGAGATATCCTTCGTTCCGCCTGGAACCAAGGTCTACGAGTGTCCACGAGACGATGGCACGGCACTCGAGATCTATTGGGTATGTTTGAGCATGCTGCTTGATGATGGTAGAGCTCTGCTAACCGAACAACACCACCACCACAAGGGCAACCTAACCGAGCCAGCAATCCGCGCCTACCACGCCTTGATTCGTATCTTCTCGTTGTGGACCATCGACGGAGCGCAATACTTTGATGACGATGACGATCGCTGGGAGGTGTATCTGTTGTTCGAGCGTGACGATCGCGTCCATCACGACGGCTCGCGATGCAAGTACACGTCGGTCGGCTACTGCACGGTGTATCGGTTCTTTGCGCCACCGCAGCACATTCGGCTGCGCATCAGCCAGTTCTTGATGTACCCGCCGTACCAGAAGCGAGGCTACGGCCGTGTGCTGCTCAACGGCATCTACCAGCATTGCTACTCGCGACCCGAGATCACCGAGGTGCCGGTCGAGGATCCGTCGCCGCAGTTCCAGCGCTTGCGCGACATGGTCGATCTGCTCAACATCTACAGCGACGGCTCGTTCACGCCCGACATGGTGAGCGACACGATCCCGGCGCAAGTCATGGATGCCATTCAGCGCAAGCGCAAGCTCTGGCGAGGACAGATCCGTCGCTGCTACGAGATTCATCGATTGCGCTTCACGCCGGTCGATGATATCGAGGCCTTCACGAACTATCGACTCTGGATCAAGAAGCGCATCTTCAAGGAGGTAGCGTCGCTCGTATGCGCACGACATCTCGAGGTCTTGAATGGTTGTTGACGCGTGTGCGATTTGGATTGCGTCTACAGCATTTTGGGTCTCAGATCTGGCGCGTTGGAGGCGAAGACTCGACCGCTGAGGACGAGGCTGCCAAGCGCAAGCAGGAGATTGATCGCGTATGGAAGGAGGACCTCGAAGAGTACCGTGCGCTGTTGTTGAAGCTCCAGTTGGCGCTGTAGGTCCTCGAACGCTCTCGCCGGCCAGCATTAATCCTGTTGTACAAACGATAAAAGCCATTCGTGCACCATGATATGAATAATCGCGTGAATGCATAGAATGATTGATTGAATATGAATGCATGATGTTGGAGGCTGAGCTGGAGCTATCAAAATGGTTATGCGCAAATCACAATGGTACGACATGACAGCAACGAATAGCGAATGAGGGATGGAGAGAGAGAGAGAGAGAGAGAGAGAGAGAGAGCTGAATGAGTGAGAGGATGGCATCGTGTGCTGTCGTGTGTGTGGGCTCTACAGATCGTTCGACAAGTAGGCACGCTGGAAACCATGGCGCCTCTTCAGACGAGCGAGATAGTTGGCGAGGATACTATCAGGCTCGACCCAGCCGAGCATCGAGGCAAAGTATATCGTGTGGCCGACCATGACATCGGCCATCGAAAAGTGCTCGCCGATGATGTAGTGGTGCTGCTGCAGCGCCGGCTCGAAGCGCTGCTTGACGGCGTCGAACCACTTGCTCTTGTTGCTCTCGATGATGTCGGCGTTGCTGGCGGCGCCCGAGAGCACGAACTGGTGCAGGTAGGCCTCGAGCAGCAGCGGGTCGCACGTGGCGGCCGTGAAGAAGAACCACAACCGGAAGCGAGCGCGCTCCTTGGCGTTGGACTGCGCCGGCGGATAGAGGCGGTAGTGGTGGTCGTAGCGGTCTAACAGGTACAGCAGAATGTTGCCGCTCTCGATCAGCTCGATGCCGTCGTCCGAGAAGGTCGGCATGACGTTGGCGGTCGGATGGAACAGATGCGACTCGGCCGAGTTGACGAGGCTGCCGCGCTGGTCGGCCAACTCGATGTCGTTGGTCGTGACATGGAGCGGGATGCCGAGCTCGTGTGCCGCCCAGATCACTCGCGATGAAGGACCTACAATGATCGTGAGCATGATGGGTGGATGGATGGAGCGCCGTGCTCGACGAACCTTCGTGCACATGCTTGAGCGTCGGGATGGCCTTGCCCGTGAGCGACTCGTAGAGGTCGTAGAGGTTCTGCTGCAACGCCACATGATGGAATCGCAACAAGTCGGCTGAAGTACCCGAGCTGAATTCAACCTCCCTTGAATCACAAGAGCACTGCCATGATCAGAATCATGTCGATAGAGCGAGAGCGAGAGAGCGATCTCAATGATACCAGCGAACGAAGGTGTGGTTGTCCTCAGTGACCGACAGGCAGCTCAAGGTCGAGATCTGTGCTGCTACCTCACTCTCGGGCTCCGAACCAATCAACTCCCATGATGAACGCATGTTCTACTCATTCATACGTGAGCCATCTATCAATACAGCTCGATCTTGATCGAGTAAGGTGGTGATCGACCTACCGCTTCATCGAGCTCGAGCAAACGATGTCGCATCCACTGACCATCGGCCCAACGCATCAAGCGCACGGCACCGATCGATAGATCGGAGCCTGACTCGATATCGACAGCCACAACATCCCTGCCAATGCACAAGAGTTTAGAGAACGAAGCCACGCGGCAGAGACGCTTGCGCGTGCGTGTGTTCCAGAGAGCGTACTTGATGATGCCGAGCGGGAACGAGAAGCGACGCACTGCCTGCCACACGTCCGCCGGCGGCACCGGTACGACGATACTAGCTCGAGCAGACGATGCCATGGGTGGTGATTTACTTGGTGTCTCTCCGTCGACTACCCACGCAGCACGATGCGGTAGTTGATGGTGTTCGGATTGATCGATGTCGATCGATGCAGCGGCGAGGAGGCAAAGATGCAAAAAGAGTGAAACAGAGGGAGAAAAAGTCGTCGCATCGGCCGAGCCTCAAGAGCCGCTCCTACTCGATGCGCTTTCTCTTTTTTCGCTGCTGCCCGCGTTGCTGTCGCGTCGTCGTTCTCTTCGTCAAGCAAGCAAGATCGCCTGGAAGTACCTCGTCTGATGGCTGGATTCAAGGGAAAGCGACCGCGTGATATCGTGGATGGCGGTGCTACGACGAATGGTGGAGAGAGGCCGCACAAGCGTGCTCGCATCTCTGATGAGGACGACGAGCAGCAGCAGCAGGAGCAGGAGGTCGTCGTGGAGACGGCAGCTCGCAAGGAGAAGCGCAAGAAGGACAAGAAGAAGCGCCAACGTGCCGAAGCCGAGGTCGAGGCTGACGAGAGCCACGTCGATCAAGC
>Ga0209935_1001640_pt1 | contig 33121 bp, 33 predicted proteins | sample ThiBio_1000_plan_2_FD_183958 | JGI IMG/M metagenome (GOLD analysis project Ga0209935, IMG submission 183958) | Wastewater bioreactor microbial communities from Cape Town, South Africa - Thiocy_cont_1000_plan (SPAdes) | ecosystem: Engineered > Bioreactor > Thiocyanate-remediating >...
CATATGCTGCAGCATCATGATAAACAACAAAAATATGTTGCCCATCACTTGTAGTATCAAATCCATCGGGTGGAACTTTCATCGATGGATTTCCTACACACGTTTTACCTATTAAAACATCTGCGAGGAACATCGTTCTTATTCCACGAGAATCCGCACGTGCATAATTATGACTATAGTTCGCATATTCATGAAAGTACACTCCAATACCATAAGCTGTTCCTAAAACATACGTATGTGTGGTATATCGTCATTTTGTTTTCTTCTTCATTTTACCATTGACACCGGCAAATGAACGATTAAAACCTTCGACAATAATCTTGTCAACCGAAGTTCGATTACAACCATGAAAAAGTCGACGTTCATCAAGTTGTTTATAACGTTGACGAAATTCTTCACGATGAATGGCATACTTGAAAATCGAACTGCGTGTGTTTTTGAAATACATGTTTTTGTTTCTTACTTGTTTATACCAACGTTTATTTTGAATTCTTTCAATTGAAAGAATTTTTGAATAAGAATATTTCATTGTTAGATTAAAACAATTGAGAATATCTTGATATTCATTTGATGAATGTGAAAGACTAACACGTTTGAAATTCTCGTTTGTTATCAGCCAATTCTAAACGAAATTTTCTTTTCTTTTATACTTGACAAATTGTTTACAGAAGGCAATGACGAATCATTTGATGGAATAGTTCGAGTACTACGAAGTGTTTCAGTAGTTAATTGATAATAGTATTTTTCGGCATCGGATATCTTTAAAAAAAAGGAAACTCTGAATTGTGATTTTTATATGTGCATATTGTACCGCATCTTTTGGTCCGATTAAATCAATAATCGATCGGTCGATATCAATTGTTGGTAGAACTCGTTTTTGCAAACAAAATTCATAGTATTTATTGATCGTAGTCTGTGGCCAAGTTGCTAATTCAGTTTGATCAGTTAAATGAGCTTTATGAGAACATGTTCGGGCTAATGTTTCGATTTGATGTTTACAAGTGATTAGAGAGCTTTGACTCGTACCAGTAAGAGTAACTTTTATGACTAGATAAGAATACGATTGAAGGAGTATCAACTATTTCACAAGATTATGTTTACTTTGTTTGTCAAAAGAAAGATTTGTTGGTTCGTTATCAACAGTTTGAAGTTGATCAACAAAAGCATCGTAAACATTTGTTTGTGTAGGAAGTAGAACAAAGGAAATAGTAAGTGATAATTGAGAATGAGCTTTCAATTGTTGATACGCTTCAGTAAGCATATATTTAGCAATTTGTTTGGGATCATAACCTAATTGACCACAGCCGATACTTGGAAAAGCTAAAAGAACAAATTCTGGTTTTGCTTTGATATCAATCAATCAAACAGACCAATAGTCGATAGATTATTTTGAATAGCGTAGAGAATAGCTGAAGATACGAATGAATCAATTAATTGTTTTGCAGCTTGAAAATAATTTTGTTCGCATGAAAAAGGATGAAAGAAGATGTTTTTACATGGTAGATGACCGCCGGGGGTATCGAAAATGAGTATATCGTAGGATAAGTTACGTTTGCAGATAGATTTTATAGCGGAACCAGCAGCAAATGTGATTGTATCACAGAGAACAGTCGATGTTGAACAAACAACGATTAGATCGACCTGAATTTGAAAACAGAAAATATATAAAAACATAGAAGAAAGATGATTATACTGTTTGTTGAGTAAGGTCTCCTATGCAGACGAGTATCTTTGATTTTCCAATTGGAATACTTCGAGAGGTAGTCGATGGTTTTGGAGGTTCTGTTTTCGTTTTTGGTGTTCCCCATGAAAATAAATCTAAAAGCCAATTCGATGTTCGATTGATCTCAGGATCAGTAGGCGTATTTTCTGATTGATTGTTATCTTCGAGTTTCTGAACTTTGGCTTGAGGTATTTGTATTTGTATATGTTGACGAAGAATTAGATGATTTAGTGAACATTTCGAATTGACAATATCAAGTAGTTGCTGATGATTTGATTGAAGAAAAACTTCGAATCCTGGTTCATCAATCTGAAATTCTACTTTGTATTTTAAAGTCTGTTGGTGGCGAATTGAATCGTTAATAGTTTTGAACTGTTGTTCGAAACTTTTGACTATATTTGGTAAACCATAGAGTGTTATTATTGTCTGACTGTTTTCGAACAAACAAATATCATATCCATAGTCGACACGTTTTAAAATATTCGATTTAAGTTTTACCCAATCTTCGTTGATTTTAATTGGCTTACATTCAGCAAATATGAGTTCGTTTCGACATAATTTTTCAATGACCTTTTCATTAACACCGAATTTTCGATGTTTTTCATCAATATAATATACTACTATCGAAATTGGAGATGTTTCTTGTTGACAAACACAAATAATCGTACGGAGATTTAGTTGATATTGAATAACACGAACTGTATCAGCTATATAAATCCAATTTAGATCTATAAAAAAAATAAAATTTTAATTATTTCATAATAAAACAAAATAATTTATATAACCAGATGTTTCATTGAATTTCTTCATACGAAATAAACTAATTATATTTAATAATTCACCAGCTGTTTCATCAATATGCTGTTCTTTTCCATTCAACTTCGCTAAATAACGGTTATTATCATCCTTCGATAATTCAATCGAAAATTTCGTTTGATAATTTTGAAGAAAGTAATCTTGAAGACTTTTCTGAAAAGATTTATTCGAAAACAAAGCCAGTTGTATCTTATTCTGATTTGGCAGTGCAATCGTCTTATCAATCACCGGAGATACTGGTCTATAAACGATATTTGCACTTTTGTTAGTTATTACTGACGATTCATAATTTAATTGTTTCATTAATTCATTGACATCGGAATGTTTTAGAGCTAATATATAGGTATTATTTGATTGTTTTTCATATGCAACAATGGATGAATATTTTCGAAGAATTTCTAATTGTTGATTCGGATTTTGAAGATTTTTTGTTTGAAATACAAATTGTTTCATAAATGTATTTGTTCGTATGCGTAATTGATTGATCAGCTGTTTATTTACAGACGCATTCATTTGACATAATCGAATCTGTTTTTCATGAATTTCAACATTGAAATCAAGTTCTGGATTAAAATCAATCAACTCTTTACGTATATAAGTTTTATATTCTTGACTAAATTTCGGATGGCGAAAAATTAAAGCTTGTTTTTTTCTGAAATATATTATTGGATCACGTTTTGGTTTTGTTGTTGCTGATTTATCTTCGTCAACATATTTTATATCTGGTACAATATGAATGTCATATTTTTGTCTCAATAAATTCGAATTGATTAACCATTGTTTGAGTTCATCATGATTTACAAACTCAATACAGGCTTCATCATTTGAAAGCATATGATAAGTAAAAATCACTGAATGAACGGGTTTGATCATTGTTTGAATTAAATTTGATGTCAGAAAGCTTCCTTTCGAAAAAATATGAGCAACATCATATTCATAGATTTGTTTTAAGTTAATATTTTTGCCTTGTAATTGTCGTCGAGATTTTTGTAAACGACAAAGTTGATTGAAATCCGATATGTTTCGATCACATTCAATTAAAAGAATCTGCTCAGAAGATGATGAAAGATCAGTTAATGTGTAAGCATTTCGATTAACTAAGATATTGATATAATTTGAGAATTTTTCAATGGATATTGGACCTTTGCTACGATCGATTGTTGTTTGAAGAACAAAACTTTTTGAATCAATTATTGAATTGATTTGTTTGAATTTTAAATACGTATGTTTATATGGTAAAATAGCCATTTCGACTAGATGTTCGTTAACTAGAAAATGAAATTTAGTCGAATTCAGATGCAATTCTCCTTTTTTTTACCAGCAGGATCTTGAAATTGAAGTGTCCATCGTTGAAAATCGTTTGTTTTTATTGGATTGAATACTTTATCGATTTGAAAACCTTGTGTTTTTAAATATCCTTTGATAGATGCGATTGTTACATGAGATGAATCCAGTATACTCATATCAATTAAATTTGTTGTGTCAATTGGCATCTGAAAACATTGATTTGAACATCGATTATAGAGTTGAATGAGACGAATTAAAAGAATGTGATCAATAGTTTCACATTTCCATTTTTTAAGAATTCCTTGATTATTTTGTTTGTTAAGTTGATGAGGAAAACGACAATTACGATTTCGACATTGACCAAAATAACGACAAATATGAAATCGAGGACAATCATTAGATTTGAAAGAACATTTTCCATTAAGAAAATCTTTGCAAATATTCATCTAAATTATATTTTCATTTTAGTATAACGATGAATAGATATCATGAACGAATTACTTTCGGTTCTAAACTAATATATTCTTGATGGGCATCGGTTTGAAAAAGAGATGAACCAAATGATCGTATGATAGAGGGTGAATAATCGATTTCATCGATTCTTAATTGATTAACATCATAATCAAGAAATGTTTGAATTAACTCATTCAAATAATTTGTTGACATTTTTGTTGTTTTGCTTTTCTTTTTTATTTATTCACACTGAAAAAAAACAAGCAGAACGACAAAAATCCATATTTTTCCAATTCGCTTATCAATGTCAATGACGTTGCAGAGTCTGTCCAATAAAAATATTTTTCATTTGGAGACAAATTTATTTTCGATTAAAATAAATACGTAGCGCTTAACCAGTAGTGTCGAATTTGAATTTTGAACAGCGAATCATTCTAATGTACGACAATTCGAAATATATGAAATTGGGTTCTCACATCTGTTATTCTTCGACAAGAATCAAAACTAAGAAAGGGAAAAAATCGATAGTCCAAGAGAAAAAGTAAAAACAATATTATCTTCTATAAAATTCGTTTCGCAGAAAACGAAAAGCTAAAAAAGAACAGAAAGAAACAAGACGTGCCGCGATAACTAACAAGCGATAACAGTCTTCATTAAGATAAAGAAAGCCTCGACAAACTGAGCCCCATTCGATTCAAAGTCGAAGCCGTCTTGAAAGAAAGTATTCATGATAAGTTCGTGGTTCCGTTCCAGTTCATTGATTTGATCGAATAATTTACCGAGCTCGCTCTCTAATGACTCGATACAAGACTGATAGTGTTTCAGCTCAGCCAAAGCTTCCACCACATCTTTACACGCCAAAGCACCATCGATAGCGAACGAAACTGCTGTACCAACACCGGGAACAGTTGAAGCTACGCCGCTTGCTAATTCTCCACAAGCTCCGACGAAGTCACCCTTGCAAACCCTGTACATGCCGAAAATTGCACCTATGCCGAGTCCAACACCCGGAATCTTCGTGCCGATGACTTTTCCACTTCCCTTGGCAGCGGTTTTGCTCGAAATAACAGCTATTTCTTTGGCGATTTGCTTCGATATAGTAACAAGAGCCTCTTTTAACAGCACCTTGCCACCAATCTTGATAGCCGACGGAGCCAGAGCTACACCCAAATTGGCAGTGATAGTTGCTGCATCTGCAGTTGCACCAAAGACCACTTTAACAATGTCGATCAGCGTTGCTTTGGCCTTTGCGATGTCCGAACTGAGTATTTCCATGAGCTTGATATAATTTGCAGTGATGTGGGCGCGAAGAATTGCTTCAGCTTGTTGAATCTGAGCTTTCGAAGGGTTGTTACCCAAAAGCATCCTGAAGTTAAGCACTTTTGCATCGTTTTGGAATTGATGCCAGAAGCGATTCCAGTCATTGCCATAGTTCTTGTTGTTTACGAAGCCAAACGGGCCAAAATGTGTTACATTGATGGTTGAGCTGTTCAGCGGATGGTGCTGGAAGATAAGCCAGTTTGGGTTAGTCTGCTGTGATCTTTGGTCAAGAAAGCCCCACAATACATTATTACTATATATGGGGCAAATTCTGAATCCGTTCGAAAGGTACCAAATCGGATTGGTCAAATCGTTATAAAATGACGTGGCACTGTTGAGAATGAACTTGGCAATCTCATCGAGAGCAATGTCATAGCCAGTCGACGAGCCATCATGTTTTATATGGTTAGTCATGTTGAATACGAATGTCTTTCCCCCAATAGAGATAGTTTTCTTAATTTTGGGATTATTTCCACTCATCTAAAACATTAAATAACGAAGCAAACAAAGGAGTGTAACGGATAAGGCCTATTGGCGGCTCATAATGAAATCGATTTATTCCTAAGATTATTAAAGCTGCACTCTATGTTTGCTCGTACTTGTCGTACATTATTCTGTCAATTTCAAATACTGTCCACTTTAGAGAAGTTTCTCTGTGTTACAATCAGCGTTCATTCGATGGATTCGTTGATCCTTTTCTGAAAAAAACTTATCATAAATATTAGTGAAAGTTTATTCAATAAAGATTTTCCGTCTGAAGTCTATGTTCATACAGTTGAAGTTGTAGTATATTATATCGGTAAAACTAGAATCGAATTCGAATTTTTCCTGTTCTAATTCGCTCTAGTACTTGAGTTGTGTCTAAATCCGATTGGTTCACATGTAGGATTAAACTCTGAATCGAATCTTATCGGAATATTCCAAGCAAGAGAAGAACGGATAGAAAAAAACATGTGTGATGTCACATACGAGAAAGAAAAGAATAGTAGTTGGAAAAAACCTAGATGCATCAGATGGATATTTTCAATTTGCGTTCAAATCTCCATACCTCTATGGAAAATAGATTAGCCATGCTTTGACCACGCATTTCAATGGGGTCATGATGCAAAAGTTAGATGGTAAGTCGAGTAATATCAGCTATGAGTTCCTCTTTGAATAGCGATCTCCTAGTCTAAATTGCAATTCAATGAAGTGGCGCTATCAGATTATAAACTCTATATCACTTTATCATAAACTTTAGCTCATACTTATATTTGATGACGTCTTTTAAGAGCTGTCTATTCTGAATTAAATTTCATCTAATAGTTGGTATATCTATACCATAAAAGGTTCAAGTTAATTATACCAGTTGTTACTGAAAAAACCCCAAATCTCGAGTAGGATTTTCGTGGGTACATGTATTATCATGCATCTAACTATCAAATTGACACTCAAATTAGTTATGATAAAAGCTAACTTTAATTTTTTACATAATTTGGATGAAGGTCTTCGCTAATAAAACGATTCTTTATAAGTTGATGAGTTCTCTAACTTCAATATTATAATGTGACCAGATAGTATGCAAAGTATATATAGATAATAGTAGAATAACGGTGTCTCTTAGATCATCTTATGATGCTCTAGAAGAAGTATCGATCACTGTGTATTCTATATCGTCTACTTAACTACCGACAAAAATTTCACAAAAATCTATCTTTCTGATTCGGAGATGATACTTGATGAATCTCACATATGAAACGGCAATTTGTTTTGCACTCCACTGTATGTCCTAAATATTTCTACTTGAGCGAAGTTTTCCTAATTATACACTTTTTTTAGCGAGGAAAATTCTACACCTCAACTTACGGTTAGATGAAAGATTGTAAAACTAATTATTGATTGATTGATTCGTTAACAGTTATTCGATGTGAAAATATCATGCTGTATTCTTGTTAATGCCAAGTATTGATAGATAATAAGTGAATAGAGTCTGCACTTTATATACATAAGAGCACGTGTCTCTGTTGGGTTTTTTCTTTCTGTTGGTTTTTTCCCATCACGAGTGATATGCTTCTGTTATTCGAGCAGTTCTCATCGGATCAATTCATTTATGTATTTTGAATTTTGGTAGCAATTTGCTTTAAAAATATTTTCGTTATTACCAAGACCAATTATCAAATTGTTAAGTTCGTTGGTGTAACGAAAATAACACTGCAGAGAGAGAGTATCTATTTGTTGACTCTCTTCTGAAGGTGAAACGCATATTTGTGAGTAGTATCTTGTGGTAGCTAAACACTATCTTTTGATTAAGTAAGGATATATGAGAAAATATAAATGTGTAAAGCAAAAGAATCCACGGTACAGTTTTTGTACACGTCTTTATATGTTTCTCTGATATACCAGAGAGAAGAAAAAAAAAAGAAAAACAAAGATTATATGGGAGGAGTGTGAGAGAACATACATAGCGAATGAGAACCGAACACTGATGTAGAAAAAAAATACGACGTCAGAGATGATTATGACCTTGAATCCATCTTTATCATACTTCCTCGTCAATGCCATAATCGTTATCATTGTATATGTTTCTATTTCGTCATGTATATGACTGTCTGCGTGTTTTTCATCATAAACATTTGTATTTTGACAGATTATCTTTTTTTTGATAATCAATGTTATTTTATTGATCCAGTATTATTATTGGCACAGTTGATATAAGAGTTCAAATCAATTTTAACTGCTTTTTTTGAATAAATATAAATCACTTGTGACGTTTAAACAAATGTAATATATGCACATTCTATTATGATTTATCAACATAATTTATCTCGATGCTTAGCCCCATTTGAAAAGAATAATATGGCTGTACATATTTACGGGTGACATTTTAGATTAATTTAATATTACGTGTTAATGGTTAAGTTTTAACTACATATTATTTTCTTCAGTTTTTCAGTTTGATATAAGTTGCTTAACTTTGAGACTGTGCTAAACGAATCAGCATCGGTAATTTGGAATAAAATTCTAAATATATCTGAAATGATTGTGTAACGAATTTTAAAAGATAAATCGATAGAATGAGTGGTGGAATGTGAGATGAAAAAAAACAATTCGTTAAGTGAGACGAAATGGAGAAGTAGCGAACCGTCACTTTCGGTATAAGATGTTTATTTCACTACTTCATGAGTGCAAATGTCACAGTCAAAGTGATGTGTCATTCGATTTAAGAATTCACTTGTACATATTAACGTTTAGTGCCAGACATACAGGTGTCACCATATAAGATGAAGATTATTGGCACAATTGTCCTATTTTTTCGGAAAAACAAATGAAAAAGCAAACTCGAGGTTTTTATAAATTGTTGGTAAGTGATGATGAAAAAACTAATGTTACGGTATGGTATGATAACAAAACAGTACTATTGGGTTCTAATTGTGTTGCCAAAGAACCATTAGTTTCACTGAAACAATGGAACAAATCATTTACCACATTTTATTCCTGCAAAAAATGCAAGTATATGTAAAAATGAAGGATGGGAGAAAAAAAACACGATGATCATGTTCCAAATGTCAGGTATATTTATGTTTGACACCTGAAAAGAATTATTTCACACAGTATCATATTGAAGGTTAAGTCATATTGAAATCTATCATCTAATCTAGCTGTTTGACTTTTTCTTGTGAATAAAATTGAATGCTAAGTTACTTATGATATTTCATTACTTTACAATTTCTATAGACAACACGAAATATTACTTAAGATTTCAAAAAAAAGTATGAAAAATAAACTGATGAAATTTGGTCGAAATTGAGTCGCTCCTCCCTGATGTCCACAGGTGTGGGCATTATGATATTTTTGAGGGATATGACTGTTTTTTCTTTTCTTCATAGAATATATATGAGGATAAAAAGCTATTTCTTTTTTAGTATTCGTTATCCTCCTGGCCCTTCGGGAACTGCTGCCGGGGGTAAAGGGTTACAGCATTCTTTTGTACGTGCAAACAAAACTTTTACTTCTAAATCATAGAAAAAAGTTTCATGATTACTGAATATCAATTACAGTCGTAGGTAAGGAGAGTCACAGGATTTGCACTACTTGTTTTTGTTTTATTTAATTGCCAGATATGTATGCGTGTTAGAGTCCTCTGTAACAATCGATATTTTTTTATTCTCTCTAAAGTTGACTGTTGCTGCTTTCTACATGATATAGAACTATATTTAATTTTACTAGATGTGAGAAATAAGCTAATCGGTCAAACTAATTTAGTTTTTCATTAAAATGAATGCATTTTCATTTTGTAATTGTAACTTCAATTCTTTTTCGTTTATTATTCATCTCGACAACATTAATTCAGTTCTATACAACTTCACCTTTCAGCTATATTTTGCTTTTTGTTTTTTTGTTCTATTTATGAGTGGCACTTTATCTTTACTTTCTGAATAAAGTAAAACTTGTATACTTTACTTAACTTGTTAAAGTAAAGTTGATTGATTTTATACAAAAAGTAAAGTAAAGTATAGTTGATCGACTTTATATAAAAAGCAAAGTAAAATCAATCGGCTTCATTCAAAACTAAAGTAAAGCAAGATAGAGTCAAACAAACGAATATAACATTGAATTACTGACTAACACAACCATTACAGACCGAACCTTTTTCCTTTTGCTTTAATTTCGCTGCGAAGAGTTTCGAATAATATATACTATGTACGACGTATTGAGACTGATGCACGAGATTGGACAGATATACTGAGGCGCCTTTATATTCATTCGAACTATCTAATTCTCTTTACTTGACTTTATCTTATTTTACTTTTCCACGTATAATAAAGAAAAAAACATGCCACTTATACTTCTGTTATTATTGTTGCTAGGACGTTTTTTTTCCAATATACTACATTACAAGCAAATGGCAAGTTCGAATACCAGCAAACAAAGGCTACTCAATCAACGTATTATTCAAAATTTTCATCTTGTTTGGCTAGATGGTAACATTAATGAAAACGATGATGATTGTCGCCGTTCCATAAATAGAATGAAACAGGTTGTACATACTGTCAATACTTTCGTTGATGTGGACGAATGTATTGATTTCATCAGCGATGTTCCAGAAGAAACCACTTTTATGATCACTTCTGGTGTACTCGGACAAACGATTGTACCCATTATTGATAACATGACACAGATCAGCGGGATTTATATTTTCGGTGGGAATAAGGCTCGTCATCAACAATGGGCCAAAGAATGGCCTAAAGTTAAAGGTGTCTTCATAGATATTGAACCTATCTGTGAAGCACTTAAACAAGCTACACAAGACTGCGATCAAAATTCAGTCTCCATTAGTTTTGCTCCAACCGGAGACCCAACTACCAACACTACCAACACTACCAATAAGAACACTCTAGATTGTTACTTCATGTATACAGAAATACTGAAGGACATTTTACTTACTATTCATTTTAATGATGGGCATATTATCGACTTCGTCAAATACTTTCGTATCGAACACTCTGGAAATTCGAAGGAACTGAAAATTGTCGACCAAGTTGAAAAAGAATATCGTGATCATCAACCGATTTGGTGGTACACACGCGAAACATTTCTTTATTCGACGCTCAATAGAGCTTTTCGTCTCATGGAGGTTGATATTATCTTTCAAATGGGATTTTTCCTTTGTGATTTACATAAAAACATCGCCGATCTTCATTCAAAACAGTTCCATGGTCAAACTACTTCTCAGTCATTCGTTGTCTATCGTGGTCAAGGTTTCTCTCAGACAAAATTCAATCAACTGATACAGAATCAAGGTGGTTTATTAGCTTTCAACAACTTCTTATCTACCAGCAAAAAACGAGACACATCATTACAATTCATTAAGCGTAATTTAGGTAAAAGCGAACTCGTTTCTATACTATTTGTCATGCACATCGATCCGTCGATCCAAAGTACGCCCTTCGCTGATGTTGGCCAAATAAGTGCGATTCCCAAAGAAGAAGAAATCCTTTTCTCAATGCATTCTGTCTTTCGCATTGGCAAGATAAAACAATTTTCGGGCAACCCTAAAATCTGGGAAACCGAACTAACCTTGACTGCGGATAATGATCCACAATTACATGAATTATCTGAAGCCATCCATGAAGAAATTTCAGATAGTCAAGGATGGAGTCGTCTATGTCACTTGCTGATAGGATTAGCAAAGTTTGATAAAGCAGAAGAATTAAATGCAATTCTACTGAAACAAACAACTGATCAAAAGGAAAAAGCAACCATATTCCTTCAACTTGGTTGTATTCACTGTGGTCGAGGCGATAGCTCGAAAGCACTCGAATATTATGAAAGATCACTTGAAATCAGGAAAAAAATTCTTGCAGCAAATCATCCAGATTTGGCTACTTCATATAACGATATTGGAACAGTGTATACCGGCATGGCCGAATACTCGAAAGCAATGGAATATTATGAAAGATCACTTGAAATTCGGAAAAAAATTCTTCCCGCAAATCATCCAGATTTGGCTAGTTTATATCACAACATTGGAACCGTGTATAACAGCAAGGGTGATTACTCCAAAGCACTTAAACACTTTGAGACATCACATGAAATGATGAAAAAAACTCTTCCTGCAAATCATCCAGATGTGGCTAATGCATACAACAATATCGGAAGTGTGTATATGAGCATAGGCGACTATTCGAAAGCACTTAAATCTTATGAAAAATCACTTGAAATCAGAGAAAAAACTCTTCCTGAAAATCATCCATTGTTGGCTATTTCATACAATAATATGGGATTAGTGTATCACACCAGAGCCGAATATTCGAAAGCCCGTGAACATCATGAGAAGTCAATTGAAATCATGAAAAGAACTCTTCCTGAGATTCATCCTTTGTTGGCTACTTCATACAACAACCTCGGATTGGTGTATAAGAGCATCGGCGAGTACTCAAAAGCACTTGAATATTATGAAAAGTCACTTGAAATCAGGAAAAAAACTCTTCCTGCTAAACATCCAGATTTAGCTACTTCATATAACGACATTGGTAATGCGTATAACAGCATGGGCGAGTACTCAAAAGCACTTGAATATTATGAAAAATCACTTGAAATCAGAAAAACAACTCTTCCGGCAAACCATCCAGATGTGGCTATTTCACACAACAATATAGGGTTAGTGTATAACAGCATGGCCGAATACTCAAAAGCACTCGAATGTCATAAAAAGTCAATTGAAATCATGAATAAAATTTTTCCTGAGATTCATCCGTTGTTGTCTACTTTCTACGACAACATGGGATTGGTGTATAAGAGCATCGGCGAGTACTCAAAAGCACTCGAATATCATGAAAGATCACTCGAAATTATCAAAAAAACTCTTGCTGCTACTCATCCAAATTTAGCAATTTCATACAACAATATCGGATTAGTGTACAACAGCATGGGTGAGTACTCGAAAGCCCTTAAATATTATGAAATGTCGATTGAAATGATGAAAAACACTGTTCATGAAAATCATCCAGATTTGGCTACTTCATATAACAACATGGGATTAGTGTATAAGAGCATCGGCGAGTACTCGAAAGCACTCGAATATTCTAAAAAATCACTTGAAATCAGGAAAAAAACTCTTGCTGCAAATCATCCAGATTTGGCTACTTCATATAACGACATTGCAACTGTGTATAGCAGCATGGGCAAGTACTTGAAAGCACTTGAATATTATGAAACATCACTTGAAATCATGAAAAAAACGTTTTCTACAAATCCTCTTTTGTGGGCTACCTCATACAACAATATCGGAAGTGTGTATAACAGCATTGGCAAGTACTCGAAAGCACTCGAATGTTATGAAAGATCACTCGAAATTATGAAAAAAACTCTTCCTGCAAATCATCCAGATTTGGCTACTTCATACAATAACATCGGAAGTGTGTATAACAGCATGAGCGAGTATTCGAAAGCACTTAAATCTTATGAAAAATCAATTGAAATCAGAGAAAAAACTTTTGCTGCTAATCATCCTGATGTGGCTACTTCATACAACAATATCGGTAGTGTGTATAAGAGCATGGGCGAGTACTCGAAAGCACTCGAATATTGTGAAAAATCACTTGAAATCAGGGGAAAAACTCTGGCTGCTAATCACCCAGATGTGGCTACTTCATACAACAATATCGGAAGTATGTATAACAGCATGGGTGAGTACGCAAAAGCAGTCGAATATCATGAAAAATCACTTGAAATCATGAAAAAAACTCTTCCTGCTACTCATCCAAATTTGGCTATTTCATACAACAATATCGGATTGGTGTATAACAACATGGGCGAGTATTCGAAAGCACTTGAATATTATGAAAAGTCACTTGAAATCAGAGAAAAAACTCTTCCTGCTAATCATCCTGATTTGGTTACTTCGTACAACAATCTCGGAAGTGTGTATAAGAGTATGGGTGAGTACTCAAAAACACTTAAATATTACGAAACATCACTTGAAATCATGAAAAAAACGTTTTCTGCAAATCCTCTTTTGTTGGCCACGTTATACAACAATATCGGAAGTGTGTATAACAGCATTGACAAGTATTCGAAAGCACTTGAATATTATGAAAGATCACTCAAAATTATGAAAAAAACTCTTGCTGCTAATCACCCAGATATGGCTACTTCATACAACAATATCGGAAGTATGTATAACAGCATGGGTGAGTACGCAAAAGCAGTCGAATATCATGAAAAATCACTTGAAATCATGAAAAAAACTCTTCCTGCTACTCATCCAGATTTGGCTACTTCATACAACAATATCGGATTGGTGTATAACAACATGGGCGAGTATTCGAAAGCACTTGAATATTATGAAAAGTCACTTGAAATCAGGAAAAAAACTCTTCCTGCAAATCCTACTTCGTTGGCTTTTTCTTACAACAATATGGGAACTGTTTATGACAACATGGGCGACTACTCGAAAGCACTTGAATATTATGAAAAATCGCTGGAAATCAAGAAAAAAGTTTATTCTGAGAATCATCCTTCGTTGGTTGAATTATACAACAATATCGGATTGGTGTATGACAGAATGGGCGAATACTTGAAAGTTCTCGATTATTTTGAAAAGTCGCTCGAAATCCAGAAAAAAACTCTTCCTCTAAATCATCCCGATTTAGGTACTTCATACAACAACATCGGATTCGTGTACAACAGCATGCGCGAGCACTCAAAGGCACTGAAATATTTTGAAAAATCACTTCAAATTAGGACAGAAGCTTTTCCTGAAAAGCATTCAGATTTAGCTCAGTCATACAACAATATCGGATGGGTATATAGGAATATGACTGAGTACAAGAAGGCACTTGTTTATTATGAACGTGCTTTCGATATTTGGCAACAGTTATTACCCGCAGATGATCGAAATATTGAAAATGTGAAAGAGAGTATTGATTTCGTAAAAAATAAGTTGTAACTAAATTTGTTTTTTCGACGTATAAAAAATAAATTGGTAGAGAGAGTGAAAGTTTCCTGCTGAATGTTTCATAGGATATTTTAACCAATCATTACAGTTAATCAGAATAGGTTAACTCGCGTAATATACAATACCCGACCCGCTTGGTTCATGTTGAACAAGACCAACGGATAAGAGGGCAATGTACAGCTGTATGGTAATAATGATATGCATTGTAAAATAAAGGTAATACAAGAAAACACGTAGCGACAGAGAATCTATAAGTATAATACTGATTGTTGTTTCTTTTCCTTCTGGAATGAAATGTAAGTTAGTTTATGAAATGTATGCATATCGAAGAAATATAATTCATAAATTGGCCAAAGCATGTAAACTAACATGCGCAGATCTTTGTGCTTTGATTTAACGCATGTGAGGGATTTTTCTAAGCAATTTGCTGTAAACATAGTGTTAAAATAAGTAATGTAAAAGAAAGAATCGATATTAGTAGATACGTATGCATACAGGTCGAATGACAATTATACAAGGGGGAAAAAGTTCGGATTGCTGAATTCTATTGGAATACATAGTTTGCGGGAGATTCTGCGAGGTTCCAACTAGTCCGAAGACATCTGGAAGCATCTAGAGAATTCGAAACATAAACGCAAAATGCTAAAAAATTTCTAAAGCTTGCTCCGATCAATGCGATTACAATTTTTGGTATTTTCCGCACAGCTATATGAATTTTAATATATCTCGAAACTTTTGATCAACTGATGAGGAGTTCAGTTAGAATTATAGTTTATCAGTGTAATTATTTTATTTACGAAAAGGTTTTGATATGTTTTTTTTATTAATAATCATATTATACGTTTTTCAGTATATAAATAATAAAATCTCTCTATCAGGTTTAGTTTGCTTTCATAACTCGTGATAATCGAACTGTTGGTAAACGATTATTTTTATCAGTAAATATTTTGTTTTATCATTTCAATGAAATAAATCTTGTTAAAATAGTGATGGCTTCAGGATCAGTCTTCCTTTTTTTTACTAAGTCTTATTTAAAAACGTTCATCTGTTTACTGGTTTTAAGTCAAGAAATGTATAGAAATGAATTAATTTATAAATTCGAGCTTTCATCGTATTCCAACGGGTTCCATAATTCCGAAATTCGTACTTTCCCCATTGGAAAATTCTCTATCGAATTTTGGCGGAAAAGAAATATAAAATATACTGAACACCAGTAAATTTAATGCTCTCGAGTCTGTATATGGTGCAGAGTCATGAGGGAGTCCCTAGAGGGTAATAATCTTTGGTGAGTTCATATTTGAAAATGATCTAAATCTGTTGTTATCCCCCTAGTAGGAACTGATTCCGGAATGATCAACATCGCGGAATAGGATGACTAGTCATGTAATTAAAACTGGAATTTGCAATTGGCCTGCGGATTGAATAGTTTCTTCGGTGAATTTAACTTGAATTTCAATAACTGTGAATATTTAACAGTTATTTGAGAACAAGGACATTTCAATGTTTCCAATGTCGGATCATGAATAACCACGTGAATTGTTCCAGTACCTGATGCTGTATAAAAAATCAAAGTAATCACAGCAACACTGATTAATAGTAGACAGAGACAATTGAACAATCGTTCTCGTCGAACCGTTGAATTCGGACAGAAACTTTTCTCGTACTTTAAATAGATAGTATAATTAGTTATTGTTACTATAGAAATTGTAGTAACTTATCACATCTGTCGTTAACATTTTTTTTTCTTTTTAAGAATAAATCAATGACATATTCATTCGGTTCACTAATAGGCTTTCTTCGGTGACGATCATTATCGAGAAAATGTTATGATTTATTAAACAGAATTCTATTCGACAACTGTTTCATGATGAAACATTCATCATGTAGCGTCGAATGTAAATGTCCACAAGGGAAAAAAATTACTCAACACACTCACCCTCAATTTTTTTTTCATTCTGCGATAAAAAAACAAAGAAAAGCAAAACATGAGTAATGACTATTTATTTAAAAATAAGAAAAACCCAGTAGCAGTCTCCTATATATTGCAAAATATTTTTCATAGTCAACGCTAGAAAATTTACTGAAAACAATTCATACACACATTTTATATTAAACAGTAATGTCACGAACGACAAAAAATGTTGGTTGGGTTACGAGAAATGATGGTGGACGCGATCAACGCTATACAATGCCACAGGTTCTAAATGCGGATGGTTCCCGAGATCAGCGATTCAATTTATTTCAACAACCAAATTTTGGATCTTCAGAAGTATTATCACGGGGTTATTCACCATACTATAATTCAACGCATGCACACAGTGGCCCAGGTAGATGACACTTATTTCAATATGATTCTAATACTAATAGTTTACTTTCTATCTTTAGGTGTATACCAAATCATGACATCAGATGGTGCGGGTAGGCCAACGACACAATATTCCGGCATGTCTAATAATGTGAATCGACGTTTAAATGAACATGGTTATGGTGGCTCAGACAATCTTACGTGGCAAATGCACCAAGCCAATTATCGAGGGACGGATGTACGAGTTCGTTATGCTGAAGCGGATAGTGCATTGGAAGCTCGTGCTCAAGAGTTATATCTATTAGGACAAAGAGATTATAATTGGAACTCAAGAAACAACGATGGAAACGTTCGTTACTGGTGGCAATGAATAGAAATAATCATTTTTTTAAAAAATCTATATAACTATTTATTCTAACCAAGAATGCTCATAGTTCCAATAAAATATTGTTGAGAAAATCTTCGCTTCATTCTATGCATAATATGTAGTGGTTAAGATAAGAAACCCTCAACACTCTATATGAGTCATATATTGCATCATATAAAATGAATGGAGAAAAGTATAGAACAAAACATTTTAAAAAAATTGCATAACACTCTCCCTCCACCCGGAATCGAACCAGGACCGTCTGATAGCTGCCTTTAAATATGAGTTACCGTTACAGTCAGACATGCTATATCCATTACACTATGAAGGGATATTGTAACTTTTCGAAGTTTTTCGGTAAATCATTTATAAATTACTCAAATGATATGTACTAAAAGATAAGCTAACTGATTAACCATTTTTTGATTAATAGTTTTAGTAACAATCTAGACGCATCATTAGCTTTCTCTCCATTTATTTCAGGCAAAATCGATTAAATATGTTAGAAAAATGGATGCATGTGTAAAAATATTATGAAATGTTCATGGTTATAGTTTCAACTTTCACCGCATTCGGCACAGATTAGTTCACTACCATATGTTTGTGGTTGATAATTTTCATATTGTGACCATGAACCACCGGTACACTCCATGAGACTCATGGCATCTGTCGGACATTTCAAATAGTTCAGCATATAGCGACATGTTTGTAGGGCACTTGTACCATCTGGGCATGTAAACACACAAGACTGTGTTTGAGTCCAACCTATGCTATAATGGGCAGCTACTTTGCTACATCCTAAGGATCTGCAGGCCGCTAATGCAACTTCGTTGCTAGAAGAGCTACCACCAAAAACAATACCTTCAAATGATACTTCTTTTGTACTATTGACCAAGCGAAAATGTATTCGAGTTTTTAACGGTTTTGTTCCAACTACATCGATTTTCGTTAAAATTCCCGGATATTGCGAATACGTTAAGAAATGCGGATCGCAGATATCTTCTTCCACATTTCTGGCTATGCGATGCATTCCCAAAGATGTTGATTCAACCAGATCGAATGCAACCAACATTGAAAACAACATGATAAATCGAATGATATTCATTTTTAATACAATGAAACAAATTAATAATGATTTCAGACACACAGTTAACTTTGATCAAAAAGTCAGTTTATATATTGATGTGTATTAATCATTCTTATCTTTTTTATTATATTGAATCATAATAGAAAAAACTATTGATGTTTTTTTATGAATACGTGTTTCGACGAAATTCAATGATGTATTTTCCGTTAATTTATGATATTGGTATTTTCGTTATCTACGCGGAATTAAAGTTTTATATGATTTGTCATAAATATTACTGATAAGAGCTGTTATCAAGTTCCTTTTACTAATATTACAGAGTATAAAAATGAAACCGATTGTATATATTTTTAGTTAAAATCATACAATGTTTGCTCTCATTGTTTTTTCTCTCTTATTTTTGCCTTCGCTTCAATCAAGCTGCTTGCCAGGAGAGTATACCAGTAGTACTAAATGTTTAAGATGTCCTACAGGGAGTTACTGTCCCGATGGAATTCAACGAATTCTTTGCAAGCCAGGCACCTACAATGCTTTGTATGGTCAAGAAAAGTGCCGTATATGTCGAAGCGGTACTTACACTATTCAAAATGGCTCGCAAAACTGTAACAAATGTCCTTTGGGACGTTCTTGCAGTGATAGTGCAAAACTTCCTGTACTTTGTCCGCCAGGTACTTATGCAGATCTATACGAACAGACGGAATGTCGATCATGTCCCATTGGTTACTATAGCTATCAAAGTGGATCAACCTATTGTAACAAATGTCCGACTGGTTACATGTGTAAAGATCCAACGAAATTACCTGAAGTCTGTCCTGTAGGTTTTTACAACGGTTTATATGCTCAAACAAACTGTCGAAAATGCTCTACTAACTCAACAACATTAGGAACGGGAAAACATGAATGTGTACCTGATACTGCCATTATCAGCTAATGTTCAAAGCGTTAGTTTGGTTTTACAAGAGAAATACGCCATGTATTTTCTATATTTAAATCAGAATAAATCAGAATATAACTACAAAAATTCTGTCAGAGATTCTTGAGAGATATTTTTCGCATTTCTTACCTCGAAGAAGAAAATAGCGGATTGTTTATTATATTACAGAAAAATACATAAATACAAATAAAGATCGTAGAAGATATTCATATGATTTATTTATCATATTCTTTTTTGGTCAAGAGTTTTTTAGCCGTGCGCGCACGACTATTGCCTCGTTTTGATGCTTTCTCGATTTCGCCAAGCGTTTTGTCGAGCCATTCAGTAGGAAATTCTCTTCTAATGCCTGCTTTCTTCTTCTGAGAGATAACTTCATCTGCTGTTTTTGATAGCAATACAGCAGCACTAATTGCACCTACGCCCCATAAAAGAGCTTCCCAACCAAGAGGAATTAAAGCAACTGCCATTTGTTATAATATAAGTTGAACGATTGACTGATTTGTATGTGGTAAAGTGAAATGACATTTTCACTGCCGATTTAACTTTTTATATACGAAACAAAAGTAATGTCTCATATATTCATTGACTCATGCTATAGAAGAAAAAAATGTGAATAAGATAGTGATATCAAGGTGGATATTTCTTACTCGTCATCTCTATGATAAAATGATTCATTGCTAGTCGTTTTCAGCAAACACTTACCTTTTACTTGTCAACAGAATGAGTTATTCTCTCATCACAAATAAACAAGACGAGAGAATACTTCCTATTCCCAAATGTTGAATATTGTGGAATCAGTCCCCACTACTTCAGTACTCAAGGGGAATTATTAGCTGCGCATATCAAGTTCAAAATAAACGCTGATTAAGCTGTTTGCAAACTATACTTGTCGGTAAAGTGTACCGGGCCCACAATTCGTACTTGTGATGCGTATCTAAATAGAACAGACCGAGTAAGAGATATGGATATTAGTGGCATCTATTTGAGTATAAGCGCTCCCGTTTCTTTTTTTCTCTGTTCGACTATTATTTTTCTCCAATGAAATTCTCTACTCATGCACTCATATCACTCTGTTACTGATTGAATCGATGCTATTGAATAATACTTACCGTTTACTGTTCATAAATAGCAAACTAGTTCGCTTCTCTCATGTGACTGGCGAAGTATTACTGCCGATGAAGAAATTGAATATTATATCATATGCTCGTAGTGAATATCGTAATACAATCATGTCAAAAATCGAAAACACAACAACAACTTGTGGTGGTTATATTGATGACTTTAATTTTTTCTCAGATTTAGCCACTTCCTTACGAATACTTGGCATTAGACAACCAGATACATTAAAGCAATTTTACGAACGATTGAAATTAGATATTAACGAATTGGAATTAGACGTTCAGACAATTAAGACATTAGACGATTGTTCCTCGAGCACTGAGCAATATTTACTCTTCATTCTGTTTCAAATCTTATTCATTGATGCGAAAGGCAATCTACGACGAGATGTACCAGCTTTCAATAGTTGAAAATTTTACAAGAAAATCTACCGTGATATTCGAGAACAAGATTTTGACATGTCTAATAGAATTCTGATATAACAATGAAGTTTCTTTTTTTTTATTCCAAATCTATAGTAATTTTTCTCTTGCTGATTCCAAGTTTTTCGCATAAGTTCGAAGGTTAGGATGATTGTCAGGCGATAAATGTTTTGCAATTTCAATAGCGCGTTCATAAAAAGGAATTGCTGTCGAATATTGTTGCATATTCGAATATACCCATCTAGTGCTATGTGAAGATATGAAAGTGCTGTGTCATATTCGTGGATACTGTTGTAGACGCCAGCAAGATTATTATAACAAATAGAAAGTGACGAATGATTGGCAGGAAGAATTTCTTGATAAATTGCCAACGCTTTTTCATAGTACGATAATGCTGTTGAATAGTCTTTTTTCTGGAAACATAAAAAACCAAAATTATTGTGGGATACGGCTAAACTTGTGTGATTTGGTGAAAGAACTTCACGAATTCCTACAAGTTTTTCGTTGTACGAGAAAGCTTTCGAATGATCGCCCATCTTCTCATATACTGCAGATATATTGTTAAAAGCAGTAATAAAATCCGGATGTGTTGAACGAAGAGTTCTTTGATAGATTTCAAGAGCTTTTTCAATTAATGAGCGTGCCTGTACGTAATCTCCTTGATCATCTTTGATACTACCAAGAAAATGATAAAGATGCCCTCTGAATTGATCATCGGTTGTTTGGTTCAACAATAACTGGCATTATGGTCTCGGCTTTAGAGAAATGACCTAATTTGTTCAATAATTTAACGAGTCGAAGCCATCCTGTATGGCCTCTCGTCTCCAGTCGTAACTATTCAGTAAGAGCAGTTAATTGTGGATCGTTGTCATTCGTTAGAGTGAGTTTAACTTGCCGAAGTCGTTGATTATTATCATCGATTTGTTTAATTTCACCGATGCGAAAAATCGTATGCATTGAAAATAAAATTTCCTTTTCTAAAGAATAGTAACTAACATGTTCAATATTGGCGAAAGGAGCCAATGAAATCGATGCATCATCAATAGTTATTTCGAAAAGAACACCGATCAATTCTGGATCATGTTGACTACTGTCTGCAAAAATATACGAAATATCTCGATCTGTACTTGTCGATAAGAAGGCGTTGAACGACATGAGACCACCTTGTTTCTTTAGCATTTTTTCAAAGTCTGATTTTGACAATCCTTGACCGCGGTAAACTAATAATGAAGATTTTGAAACACTATGAAGTTGTTCAGAATGAATCTGTTGAATATTTCGATGAAGGTCACGAATAAAGAAACGTGGAGTGAGTATACCAACAAATGGACAATTCAGGAGAGTATTCTCGTTCGAATTGAACGATCGTTTTCAATTCAGAATCACAATCGACATATTGAGAACGCCAATAGATAATAAAATCTCGTATTGATTGTTCATCAGAATTCATTTCGAGTAGAATTTCTTTAAGTATTTGTGTATACATAAAAGATTGATCGAATTCATTTACAGTGTTACTCGTTGCATCACTTGTCGAAATAAAACTCACCAATACAGAATCTTCTTCACATCGATGAATTTCGAGTATTTCGAAATGAATTAACATCAACAGATATCTGTCGTTTAGCTTATCCGGAATAAAATTGACTTTCACAAATTTTATTGAGGAGAAGAAGAAAAAATGATTATGTGAATGTTTAACATGTGGTAATCAGGGATGCCAGATCTCCTGAATTAGCCAGGAGTCTCCTGGTTTTGAGATTTTTCTCCTGATTGAAAATCTCCTGATTTCAGGAGCTGATTTTCGATATTTTCTACTCATTTTAATTCTTTTTCCTGATTATTTATTAAACGTCACTTTTATCAACAATATGATGGAACATTATCAGAGTTAATAAGAAAGTATACTTATTTTCATTTTTATTCTCTGATTGCATATATAGTATTTCAACTAAAATCACAGAACTTCATCGAAATTATTTTTCAAGCTTTGATTAGACATGAAAATCTTAGTTTTTTTTCTATTCAATGTCTTCTTCGTCATAAGATGAAATTATCGAAATCTCAAGTTCACCATCATCGTTAGATAATGATTCGTCGGAAGCATCTCAGACAACTCCTGAACAAAATGTACCATCGATTTGGTCTCTATCTTCTTTAAATTCAATATTAGAAAAACGAAACGATCATTATTTAAATTTAGCAAACGTTATCAGTCAAAGTTTAAGAGAGAATGGCTGTTGAATCTTCGTTTTTCGGTATTTTTACGAGAATGTAAAAGTGATCCTACAAAAGCATTATGTTGCATTTGTAATGTTCAATTTTCTATTATAAAACGAAAAGATATCGATATTTGATCTTTTAACGAACTGATAAATATTTCCTGAACTTCAGAAAAAAACTCCTGATTTTTTCCTGTTTTTTGAAAAAAAAATATCCTTATAAAATCCTGATTTTCAATTAAAAATCCCTGATTTGCGAAATTTCGATCTGGCAACCCTGGGCGTTAATATCTTTCTCTGATGCATTCACAAACGTTCAAAAAACTTTTCAATTCAGAAAAATTGTGTACAAATGGATAAATAGATTTTGCTATCAGATTATCACTCATGACAATGTAGTAGGATAGACTGTTAAACATTCAGTCAGATAAAAGAACGTGCTAAATTCTTTTCATGATTTTTTTAATATTATTATAGCCTTTAGGATGACAAATATTTGTTGAAAAAGAAAAAAAAACATCATTAAGTATTGAATATAGTCAATACGTATGAGTATTAAAATAAAAAGTTTCACTGACAGTCAATTATGCTGATTAAATACCCTTTTATCGTGATGTTGGTTTTTAATCTTTGTTCAGGTAAAAACAAAAAGATTTTTTCAATCTAAATGCATTTTCTAACTAGGTGCTTCATTCAATCAACCAAAGTTCGATTCATGCGCATCATGGAATACAACTGCAATAACACTTTGGAATGAAACTCATATTGGTCAACAACCTACTGGTATATTTATTAACACTGATAATAAAATTTATCTTACTGATCGACAAAAGAATCGAATCTTGATCTGGTATAATGAATCATTGATTTTCAATGAAAATATTTCACATAATTTGATCAATCCATTGAGTATTTTTGTCACAGACGATGATAAAATCATCGTTGACAATGGATATGCTAATGGAAGAGTTGATAAATGGATATTTAATAAAACAAAAAATGAACCAGTGATGTTTGTTAATAGCTCGTGTGCTGCACTTTTTGTTGATATCATGAATAGTCTCTATTGCTCATCGCCCAATGAAAATCGCATTTTTAAATTAGAACACAACAAGAGTATTCGAATACCGGTAAGTATAGCTGGCACTGGTTGTCCTGGACCAATGACTAACATGCTTGATCAACCGCATGGCATTTTTGTTGATGACGCTCTTCATTTATTCGTTGCTGATACTAACAATAATCGTATACAATGTTTTAAATCAGGTCATGTGCATGCATTAACTGTAGCAGGTTTCGGTGCTACCATTTTCTTTCTATTAAACAAACCTACAAGTATCACGCTTGATGGCAATGGTAATCTATTTATTGTGGATAGTGGCAATCATCGTATAATTCGATCAATACTGAATGGATTTGAATGTATTTTTGGATGTTCAGGTATTAGTGGAACATCAGCAAGTCAACTGTATCATCCACAAATGATGGCTTTTGATAAAAACGGGAATATATTTGTAACAGATGTTAATAATCATCGAATTCAAAAAGTTATTCTTACTCGAAATTCATGTGGTATGTATATTTTTATGTCAGAAGTGAACAAGCATTTTGTCCTTATCCTAAAGAATATTTTGTTTGACTTTGACGTTGAGATGCCACCAAAAAATCAAATGTATATTATTGAATTGAAAAAGTCAAATGATCTATTTGTGAATTGTAGTTTGTCCAGCTACCGCTACAACAATCAATTTTGATGATATTTCAATAGGGGCAGTACCAAGTGGATACAATAATTTAGTTTGGACAAATGGAAACGCAATTACAACAACAGCAGGTAATGGATATTATACAGGTGCTGTTAGTCGACCAAATTCTGTAATGAATCCAAGTGGAACTCCAACGACTATAGCATCTGGTAATTCACAAAATTTTACTCTCTATTCACTTGTAATCGCTGCAGCATGGTGTGACAATTTACAATTAACTGTTGTTGGATATAAATCCAATACAGTTATTGCAACAAGTACATTTAGTTTGCAAGTATTTACTGCTTCATATTTGAGTTTCAGCGGATTTTCTGGACTAGATAAAGTCATATTTACAACATCCGGCGGTACAAAAAATAGTGCTGTTACAGGAAGTGGAACACATTTTTCTATGGATAATATTTGTTTAACTTTCACATAGATTTCAATCAGTAGATTGCTTTGTTTTTTTCGTACTCAATTATCATTAATAAAATATGATGAAAATGAATCATTTCCGAGAGAGAAAAATCACACCGAATGCATATAAAAATGTTAACAAACAGTATATGAATAAAATCACAAATGGACATCATAGGTTACAAATCAGTTTCAAGTCGTTTTGGTCAATTGACTGAGCAAATATTTGATGAATATCCGATTTATAGATTTCCCATAGAATCCATACTAATCGATGAATATTTTCCATCAAAACTTTCATCATTTCCAACTAAAACAATGAAAAGTCTAACGAAACGTTATTTATTCTATTCGAAACCAACGGTAACAGTCACTCGATATCAATGTATAGATCCAGAAAAATACATATCAAATTCAATAACATTCACAGATTTTCTCGATGAATTATCCAAAGACAGCAATTCGACAAGACGTTTTAATTTTTATTATTTTGGACGATTGTTTGTTATTTATCCATAAACAGATTTTTCTAAACAACAATTCAGGAACTTACCGACCACCGGATCAATTGATTGATCAAGCAATGGAATTTTTTCATTTTGTATCACCTAATTTATATATTCAAGGACTTTCTCGTCGAATTAGTTCATGACCATCGATCAAACGACGATTTTGGAGGAAAATTCATATGGGGGTCGACATTTGATGTAACATGTCGTAAACTCATTCAAGCAAAATATACGAAAAAAGAACGTATCGACCGGCGGATATTTTTGTTGAACCAGCTCTCGAACTTTTCCGATATTTATCACCGAAAACAACGTTCAAAGGAATTAGTTATCGAATTAGTCCTCAAGCAGTTGTTTTTCAATGATATGATTATTCAAAATCAAAATTGGAATTTTGTCCCATTTTCCTGTTCGTTGCATCTGAATAACTAAACATTGAAAAACAAAAAAAGAAAAGAAAATCTCTACTGTTTTATCGCTTATTATGTTTGTCATCGTTTATTACCGAAAAAAACCAAATAAGTTATCCCATTCTGTCAACAGATTCAGATAAGAAAAAAAATATATATATTTGTTAGTAGAGAAAAGAAAGCTGAAACAATGATACTTCGTCAATATTTAGTAAGACATTTTCTCGTCTTTTTGTGTTTTCTTTTCTTCTTTTTTTTGTATCAATAGTTCATTTTATTTGCTTTATTCTTGATTCATATCGGTCATATTTGTGGAACATATGACGCTGATTTTGATAAAATTGTCAACGAACTTCGACAAAAATTTGACGAAATAGAAAAAGATAAAAAACAATTAGAAGTCGAACGAGAGAAATTCAGTAATGAAAAAGAGTTAAATCAAACTATTTATGAAAGTGATGTCATTCATTTGAATGTTGATGGTGAAATGATTGCAACAACTCGTCAAACTTTAATTTCACTTCCAAAAAGTTTATTTTCTATTCTATTTAATGGTCACTGGGAACAACGATTACATCATGATAATCACGATAATATATTTTTGGATTTCAATCCAATTGTTTTTCGTCATTTACTTGATCAATTACGATTAAATGATGGCAAAAGTATTTCTCCTCCATCTGATTCTTCACTTATTCGGTCTTTTGAAAAAATGATGAGAAAACTACGTATTGAATCTTTGTTATCAACACCCTCACGAAATATTTTAACAGTTAATGTTGATGGACAATTAATCACAACTCATTTATCAAATTCTTCCAAATTAACGAGCAAAACTCATGTTTTTATTGATCGTCATCCCAAAGTTTTTCGACATTTTATTAAAATTAATCGGCAAAATAAATCATTTTCAATCGATAAACAAATATTTTACACTTCGACAGGTTTTTCCCATAAATGTATTACATTTCTTCAATTCTTTTGCTTTCTTAGACAAAAACGCTTCTATTGTAATGAAACAAGTGTTACATCAACATCATAATCAATTCAAACAATTAAACATGAGTTTTACTCAACAAATACTACAAATCAGTCAATCTATTACAAAGAATTTCAACAAATTATGTAAGTTTAATCGATAATTTGTGCTTTTTTTTATTTTGATATTCAAATAATTCTTTTCTCTTCAAGATAAGCGAATTTCACCTCTTTTGCAACTAAAAGGAAATCTCAAATGGAAACAAGATGGAGAAACAATTGCTGGTGGAAATGGAAAAGGAAACAAACTAAATCAACTTTCGCATCCACGTGGAATCTATGTCGATGATGAAGAACAATGCATTTATAGTGTTGATAATTGGAATCATCGTATTGTTAAATCTAAATTAGATGGTGAAAGTGATAATGGAGAAATTGTTGCAGGAGGAAATGGTCAAGGAAATAGAACTGATCAATTGAACCGACCAGCTGATGTGATTTTGGATAAAAAGAATAAATCCTTGATTATTTGTGATTCGGAAAATAGAAGAGTTGTTCGCTGGCCATTAGAAAATCGAAATGATGACAAAGAAATTCTCATTGAAAATCTTAAATGTTGGGGATTAATGATGAATGAAAATGGAGATTTGTTTGTTTCTGATTTGGAGAATGATGCAGTGAAACGATGGAGAAAAGGTGAAATAGGACAAGGAAACGAAGGAACTATTGTTGCAGGTGGAAATGGTCGAGGAAATAAACTCAATCAATTGAAAAAGCCGACATATATTTTCATTGATCGAGAAGAAACTGTTTATGTTTCAGATAATTTGAATAATCGTGTAATGAAATGGTTGAAAGGTGCAAATAAAGGTATTGTTGTTGCTGGTGGACAAGGAAGAGGAAATAGTTTAAATCAATTAAATCATCCTTATGGATTATTAGTGAATGAAGTTGGTGATATTTATGTGGCTGATTCTGGAAATCATCGAATAATGTGTTGGTCAGTGGAATCAAAAGAAAGTCGTGTTGTTGTTGGTGGAAATGGTGAAGGAGAAGGATCAAAACAGTTGAATAATCCAATAGGTTTATCATTTGATGTTGAAAATAATCTGTATGTTGTTGATCAAGAAAATAATCGAATTCAACGATTTCTGGTTGGTTGATAAAAGTTAAAAATAAAAGTAATATTGAAAAGTATAATGTTAATAAATTATGAAACATGAAAGATGAAAAATGAATTTTTAATTGATCGTATACAATTATTAGAGTCAATTGTATTTGCGAAAGATAATATATTAAACTCGAGTTTTCGATTTGTCTCCTTTTTTATTTGTGAGTACTTTGGGAGTTGTTGCCAATGTTGCCGTTGTTATGAACCATGGCCGTTTCGACAAAAACTTCGAAAGCTGAAATTTTCTTAAGAGTGACTTTTTTGCATGAATTGTTGATTTGAAAGGAGATTGCTTTGTGTAGAGAAAGGCCGAATAAAAATGAAATCATCTGACTTCTAAACAATAGAATGAATCCATAGTAAAAATATTTTGTCTAGACATTTTGAATAAAAATCCCAAAGATACGTAAATAAATTATTTTTCTTTTCACATTTTACACAAATCATTGTGAATTTTAAAATGATGGCCAAGAATAAAAAATCCAGTAATTATCATTTGTTTATTATCGAAATAGATATATCAATGCATATTTATAGACAAAATTCGACGTCGATCAAGAACAAAGACTCTATCGGGAGTAATAGTTCATGTTCAACTTCGATCAGCAAGCACTAAATCAATGGATATACAGTCTCATGTACGAAAAAGAAAACGTTCGAAAGACATATCTCGAATTGATAATATTAGTTCAAATTCTTCTTTATCATCACAAGTAAAAAATTTGTGTATGAACTTTGATGAAAAGAGTGTCATATACGATCATCATCAATATAAAAAACAAAAAAAAAAGAATTACCAGCGACTTTTTTGTTTACCACCATGCCAATGCATTATTATAACAGGTATGATTATAGGTGTATTAGCTATTGGATTAGTTTTTGGAATTATGTTTATTATTTCTAATTGTAAAGTAAAAAGACTTTATATGTAGTTAAGTTTATATGAAAACTTTAGGGAAAACAACAACAACATTACTCACAAGTACCACTACAACTGTCACTACAACTAGTAAGTCGCTATACTTTCCTTTTGATTGTTCTTATCGATTTGATTTCAGCAACAACAGCTATGACATGTACAGCAACATGTGTCAATACAACAACATCAACAGCATCAAGAATTGCTTTCTATTCATTTGATTCAGTAACTACCGATGCCACTGGAAACTATCCATTAACTGGTATTTCATCACCTAATTATGTATCAGGATGGATTGGATCTGCTATTAGTTTTAATGCATCAAATGCTCAACGTCTCAATACATCAACGATGCCAATCAGTTTTCAATCATTTTCAATTGAGTTTTGGTTTTATGCTTTAAATGTTAGTTCAGGTTGGGATATACCATTTATGGGACAGTGCACTGCACACGTACAAGATAAATGTTTATTCTTGAGTATATGGTACAATCGTTTGGCTTTTGGTTTCTTTGCTGATGATACTGTTGGAACTTTAAATCTTTCACCAAATAATTGGTATCATGCTGCATTTGTCTTTGATAATAGTACTCGTAAACGGTGTATTTATTTGAATGGCATATTAGATAACCAAGGAACAGCCGTTAATACTCTCCAAGTAACATCAGCTTCATTTACTATTGGAGGTGCTCGAATTGGTGGAAGAGTTCTAACTTTAAATTCATATTATACTGGTTATATTGATCATGTTACAATTAGTGGTCGCGAAAAAAGTGCTTGTGAAATTTATCTTGATGCAAATCTTGCTTGTTATTTTACATTTGATTCAATTACGCCAATTACTGATTCAGGACCTAATTTTTTAGTTGCTACTAATGTTGGAACATTAACATCTACAATTGGTCGAGTTAATCAAGCATTACAATTTTCATCGTCTTTATCTTATATTACTATTCATCATATTACACCATTACAATCGAATTTTAATACTTTTTCTATTTCTATGTGGATTAGTGCAACGAATATTAATGGAGGAGGCACAATTATTCATACTTCAACTCAATCGAATGGTTAGTTTCATTGAATTTCATATTTACGTAATTGTATTAAATCTCGTTTGTTTTAGGTCAAGGAACTTGTCTTTTAATGTGGGATTTAACTTCAACTGGTCATATAACTGTTAGTGTTATTGATTCATCAAATAATGTGATTTCAGTTAATTCTTCATTAGCTTTACAATTAAATACATGGACTCATATAGTTCAAACATTTAGTTCAACAAATGGACTTCGATTATATGTTGATTCAACACTTGTAGCTAGTAGAAGTTCATTAACAGGCCATGCTATAGGTCCATATCTAATGATTGGTGCTTCACCAAACGGTGCAAGACAATTTTATGGACGTGTTGATGAATTTCGAGTATTTCGAAATGAATTAACATCAACAGATATCTGTCGTTTAGCTTATCCAGAATAAAATTAACTTTCTCGAATATTATTTCTTTTTTTCTCTTTGTATTGATTATGAATGTTTAACATGTGGTAATGTTTATTAAAAGAATTCTACTGGTGGATTGCTGACTTGCTATGAAATTCGAATTCTCATCGAATAATATGTAATTACTAAAAATATTTGGTGTTGGTCCCAAAGGATCTCCAATAATTGTCTCACCTCCATCAGCAACATAAACGATTCCGTTTTTATCAACTATAACTCCTTTCGCATTCTTTAATTGATTCATTGTAGACCCACTGGTGCCATTGCCAGCGACTAATGTTCCAAACGTTGAACGAGTTGTTTTCGGGAAATTTTAAAACTCGATAGTTAGAAAAATCACAAACATACAGTGCTTTTGTAACTTTATAATCAAAATAAATAGTAGTAACCATAATTATTTGATTCAAATTACTCCCATAACCATTACCACCTGCAATTGTCACGCCTATTTGACTGTTGTTTGTAAATTTAAGTATGGAATAATTACCGCTACTCAGTGCAATATAAATATCATCAGTTCGATGATCGATAGATATTGCAGTTGGATAATCAAGTGTAACAATCAACTGTCCGTATTCGGTTGAATCAGAACTAGCTGAAAATTTGACGAGTCGATTACAACTGGAATCTATGACATACAATTGATGGACACTATCAAGAGCTACACCAGAGATATCTTGAAATTGATTGAGATTGCAATCGTAACCATTGCCACCAGCAATGATCTTTCGATTCACGCGATCATAATACATTAAACTTGAATAATTAAGTAGTGAAAGATTTGAACCTGAATGTCCATTAGCATCACCAAATAAAACACTACTCATTGTCCATGTTGATTGTGAAGATATGACACATTCTAACAAAAACATTTTATACAGATCATTTTAAAATGTATGCATATACCTTTTGGTTCTCGTACTATCATTGCTATGATAATACTTGTCTGATTTTCTGTAGTTTGAATGTAACCAACACTACTTTTCTCGTAGAATAACGAATAGACTTGTATGTCTTTGTAATAAACTGCAGTTTGACATACACGATAATTCAAACATTTTGCAGCACACTTTGTTTCATCACTAACTCCAATACCAGTGATATTCACGAGAAAACTTACAGCAAACTGTGGAATATAAATACTTTTCGGTATGAGCGAAAAATAGGCGTCTTGGTATGATCCATATGTATAATATAGATTAAATAGTAGAAAATAAAACTTATGGAGATTTTTCATCGGTAAAAGTGTGAACTACTTCTTCTGCTTTACCTCGATGAAAATGAGAGAATGATGAGTTGTTTTCTTCAATTTCAATAGCTGACAATTGTGTCTAAGGACAAAATTGCCATTCAAAACGTAACCTATTTTCTTCTTGAACGCTAATGGAATCGTTCGTCAGAGTATATAATAATAAAATGTCATTTTTTCAGGACATATTCAGTTCAATTAAAAAAAAAGGGCGGTTTATTAATATTTATCAACTTCAAATCGTGGAACCCGATGATTCCGACTATCGACAACATACGAATTATTCTCAAAATCAAATGAAAAACTTGTCGGACAATTCAACTGATTTGATTCTTCTCCTTCATCATTTCCACCAACAACAACACGACCTTCTTCAGATCCTGGAGGTCAACACATTATTCGATGATTTCCCCAATCAGCAACATAAATGGATTGTTGATGATGGTTAATAAAGATTCCATGAGGATGATCGAATTGATTTAATTTTTCTCCCCGTTCATTTTCGCCAGCAACTGTTGTTGCATTTTGTTTCCATTTCATATTTGCTTTTATATATATGGGCGAAGATGCAAGATTTGTTTTGGTTGAATAAAAGTTCTTGTATAGTTTGTTCATTTACTTGTTCCGTTGAATTAGTTTCTAGTTGACTTTGTTCGGGTAATGTTAAAACCGAGAAGATTTCGTCTAAAATGCAAAAAAAAAGTAGACAAAATATACGTGATTTATG
>Ga0209935_1001643_pt1 | contig 33081 bp, 39 predicted proteins | sample ThiBio_1000_plan_2_FD_183958 | JGI IMG/M metagenome (GOLD analysis project Ga0209935, IMG submission 183958) | Wastewater bioreactor microbial communities from Cape Town, South Africa - Thiocy_cont_1000_plan (SPAdes) | ecosystem: Engineered > Bioreactor > Thiocyanate-remediating >...
GATGGATGGATGGATGGATGGATGGATGGATGGATGGATGGATGGATGGATGGATGGATGGATGGATGGATGGATGGATGGATGGATGGATGGATGGATGGATGGATGGATGGATGGGGCTTCTTCTGCTTCTTGTTCTTGTTCTTGTCGTCGTCTCGTTCTTCGCGTCGTTGTTGCTCGGCTGCTGCGTGGCGCTCCCTCCCTTCCCTCTCCTTGCCATCGCATCGCATCGCATCGCATCGCATCGCATCGCATCGCATCGCATCGCATCGCATCGCATCGCATCGCATCGCATCGCATCGCATCGCAGTGCTGTTCTTCGTTGGTTACTGTTCTTCTTTGTCGGCTTGCTCGATTCATCAGTTGATTGATTGATTGATTGTGCGTTGCCATGATGGCTCGCGCTGATGCCACGTGGGCGACCGAGGAGACCGTGGCAAGTGAGGCCGAGTTCCTGCATCTCCTTGGCGGCGAGGGCGATGCCGAGGGCGAGGTCGATATCGAGGGCCTGGTGGATCTGGCGCGCTATGGCTTGCCGACGGCCGTGCGGGCGCAGGTGTGGACCTTGCTGCTCGGCGTCTCGAAGCCCAACAAGTGTACGCGTGCAGCGAGCCGAGCTCTCGCAGCCATGGCTGACTGATCGCGCGGTTGTGCAGCCGAGGAGATGGAGCTGCGCAAGCGCCATGAGAGCGAGTACCGCGAGTTGCTCGCTCGCGTCTCGGTGTCGCCCGATACCGACGGGCTGGTTCGACGGCTTCGTATGCAGATCAAGCGCTATCGACGCAACGTGCCGTTCTTCTCGGTACATCCACGATCGCTCGCCAGATCCAGCGATACGAGTCGATTGTGTGACGATGAACGCCATCTCGCGCTCGCGTGCCGACATCGATGCAGAAACCCGAGACGCAAGCCACGATCGAGAAGATCGTGCTGGCACACGTGCAGTACGACATTAGCAGCGGCGAGGGCAGCTTCACGTTCGCTCCGTCGCACACCATGCTCGGACTGCCGAACTACTCGCTCTACACGCCCATCAGCACCGAGGACCTGATCCCGCTCGTGTCGCCGTTCGTGCACTGCATACCCGAGGAGCACGAGGCCTTCTTCTGCTTCGAGAGTCTGCTCAAGCTGCTCGACCGCCACTTCTCGACCGAGAGCCTCAACAATCGCGTCGCGCGTCTCGTCATGCTGTTCCGATCGGTGCTGCCTGACCTGTGCGTCATCGCCATCGCCACACGATTCCGTAGTTGCCGAACTCATATGGGATCCTCGTAGGGTCATGTACTTTGAGGAGGAAGAGGTCGAGCCGTCGGATTGGGCCGTGTCGTGGCAGATGCTGCTGCTCGCCAAGGCGCTGCCGATCGAGAACACGCTGCGACTGTGGGACACGTATCTCACGTGTGAGGAGGGCCTCGAGCTGCACACGTACGTGTGCCTCGCCATCTTGAACGAGTGGCGCGACGACTTGATGGAGCTCGAGGAGGCCGAGCTCAAGGGCTTCCTGCAGCACCTGCCGGTCATGGACATGGACCAAGTACGTCATTGCGCGATTGAATGAGCAATCGAGCAACGCCTTGGGCACTGATTAGTATCGTATATCGCAGATCATTATGAAAGCGTACAATATGCTTGGCATGATTACTGCCAAAGACTTGTAGATAGATAGATTGCTTGATAAAGTGAGAGGTTCAAGTATGTGTGGTGCGTATTTAGTTTAGTGAGAGATACTCGCACGACATGAATGGAATGCGAGAGTCTCTAGTGGTGATTGAGAGCGAGTGAGTTAGTCATCGCGGCGCTTGGCTGGGCTCGGAGTCTTGTTGACGAAGCACGGTGGCGCCGGGTTGCAGTTGACGGCCGTGCCGACAATGTTCTGGCACTGGTACGAGTCCTGCACGACGAACAGGCCGCGATTGACGACGTTCTCAAAGTAGAAGCCTGTGCACGGTTGCGTGGCGTTGCAAATCACCACACCAGGCAAGAAGACGCCCTCATACATGGTGACGTTCAGCAGCTTCACGTTGGTGATGGGGACGTTCGGGTTGGTGATGCACTTGTCGACGATCGGGTAGAAGAACGTGCAGCCCAAGCTGGAGCGAGCAAGCAGCAAGTGCGTGAGTGAGTAAGTGAGTCATTGACGCAAAGGCAGTAGGACGTACTTGGAGCTCCAGCCAGGTTGGCGCTCCTGCTGCGGGCCGATCCAGATGGGGTACCACAAGCTACCGTGTGCCTCAATGTTCTGGTAGGTGATCGAATCGATGATGCCAGTGCCATTGTCGCCTGTCGGTTCGTTCGCGTACATTTCACACGAGCGTCAGTGCCATCGATCGAATGCGAATAATGACGATGACGATGACGACGATGATACCGGGGTTGGTCTTAATGTAGATGGCCTTGAAAGGCGTTCGGAACTTGATGGTATCGAAGGTAACGTTGCGCACACTAGAGCAGTCGCATTGGCCAATGCGTCAGTGATGCTTTCGCGTTGGATGGACGAGTGTTCTCGTGTACGTACCAGTTCACGAGCGGATTCGGTGGCACACTGCCGATACTCATACCGACACCAACGTTGACTTGCACGTTGCGTACGAGCACATTCTCGGTGCACGGCGACATGGCCGAGCCGCCGTTGTTGGGCTTGACGGCGACGGCGTCGTCGTAGTTGGTGATGGTGACGTTCTCGATCAAGATGTTGATGCCCGACGGGTCGATGCCGTCGGTGTTGAGCGGGAACATGGGGATGCCCTCGGGCGAGAGCCAGCCGCCGGTGGCCAGGATCTCCTTCTGCTTCTCAATGTCGACGTGGATGTCGAGGTCGCGCACCGTGACGTTCGCCATGTCGTTGAGGTACAGGTGGTACATGGGCGAGTTCTTGAAGCTCAGCTGCCAGATCAAGGTGTTGGTGCACTGCTCCATCCACACCATGTTCGGGCGGTTGTCGATCGTGGTCAAGACCACATACCTGTAGTCACACAGTGAGAGAGTTGCAATCGAATTCGAACACAGAGATGAGTCAAGATCGAGCGAGATCGATATCGAGACGATGAAGGCTCTCGTGGCATAGCTCCTACGTACCACCACCAATCATAACCCTGACCATCGAACGAACCAGAGCCTTGAATCGTGACGAGGTTCGAGTATCCAATGTAGAGAGCAGCGAGCGTGCCGCCGCCGCCGTTGGCCGTCGGCCACGCGGTGATGTTGTTCGACATGGCGAGCACGCCGTCGACCTGGAGCGTGACGTTCCACAAGCGAACGACTACGACGTTGAAGATGACAAATGTCATGTTGGCAGGGACGATGACGACGCGCGGCGAGCCGTTCGACGTGATGTTGGCTTGATAGAGGGCGCTGGTGAGCGCCTGCGTGTTGGCGGCCGCAGCGGCGTTCGAGGCGTCGTTGGGCACTGCGCCGAACGACATGATCGACACCTGAGCGCAGGCATTCGCAGCCAACAACGCCAACACCAATCCGACCACCACCATCATCGTCATCGAGGTGGTGGTGGCAGCAGAAGAGCTCCTGATAGCCATGAAGAGGAGGTTGGTTGGGGCGCACGAGAGAGCGAGAGAGCAGACGAATGAGCTGGAGAGAAGCTGTGGTTGCTCGTCATCGATGACGCGCACGTGCACACGCTCGTCAGCCAATCACAATCGGGTCCTGAATTCATTCCATCATTCTCTTGGTTGCTTGCTTGCTTGCGTAGCTGCGTTATCCCTCGCTATCTCCGGTCATGTTGAGATCTCTGACTCGTGTTCATGCGGTGCTGTGTGCGACGACGAGCCACACTCGGCGAGTCGTTGCCCGATCATACTCGACTGACGTACGCACCCACACCTCGCACACTATCGTATCCTGCAGTTCACTGACTCATTCACTCAATCACTCAATCAATCGATCAATCGATCAATCAATCGATCAATCAATCGATCAACCAATTGCCACAACGGCAACAGCAGCAGCAACAACCAATGGTCAAGGTCGAGTCACAAGCTGATGCCTTGGTCGTGACGCTCAACCGCCCCGACATTCACAACGCCTTCAACGAGCACGTGATCGCGCACCTGACCGACATCTTCACCAACGAGGTGCCGCGTGCCTCGAGCGCCAAGTGCGTCGTGCTCACCGGCACCGGCAAGTCGTTCTCGGCCGGCGCCGATCTCGCCTGGATGCAGAAGATGGTCGCGTACTCGAAGGCCGAGAACCTGCACGACTCGCATCGGCTCTTCGACATGTTCCACGCCATCTACAAGTATGTGACGAGACGCCGACGCCTGCTCGCGAGCCACACGACTCATAGATATGGCGACTGCTGCTGCTGCTGCATCGTACGTAGCTGCCCACTGCCCGTGATCGGTCGCATCAACGGCGCCGGTCTCGGTGGAGGCGCGGGTCTCGTGGCCACGTGCGACATTGCCATCGCGTCGCATGAGGCTCTGTTCGGCTTCACCGAGGTGCAGCTGGGCCTCATCCCGGCGGTCATCTCGCCGTTCGTCGTGCGCAAGATTGGAGCCTCGGCGGCGTCGCGCTACTTTCTGACTGGCGAGCGATTCGATGCCGCTACGGCCAAGTCCATCGGTATCGTCTTGAACATGGCGAGCGCCAATCATCGGCACGCAGCCACACACAAGCTCATCTCAGTGTGGTTCGCTCCCCTCCTGCTCGTAGGATTGGTGCAGCAGGTGTGTCAGACGACCGAGGAGCTCGATGCCGCGGTGGCTGGCGTCGTACAGCAGATCGCCAAGGCAGGCCCGCAAGCTGTTCGCCTGTGCAAGACGCTGCTCCACAACGTACGTGACACGCTGCGTGATCTCGCTCTACTCTGACTCTCTGACTGACATGAATGTCTTGCTTCGCTTTCGTTCTCTATCGCCCATCATTGTGGGGTCGTGATCGAGCAGATCGAAGGCAAGACCGATCAACCGCTGGCCGTCAAGGAATACGTGTGCGACACGATCGCATCGGTTCGCGTGTCGCAAGAGGCGCAGCAGCGGCTCAACAAGTTCCTCGCCGCCTCGCAGCGAGCCTCCACGCCCAAGAAGTAATCAACCAACCAATCAAACAATCAACCAATGAATGATACGATGCCTCCTTCAATAGAATAGAATCGAGTTCATTGCGAGTCGATAGATACACGTTCGCAGCACAAGAACAGTAGCGCCAGCAGCCTCGTTCTTTGCTCAGTCGCTTGCTCGCCCTCTCTCGCTCACATAACCAGCCACATTCCACATTCCAAGCCAGCCTCTCTCTCTCTCTCTCTCGATGGAGCTCCCATTACCTCATGCCTATTGTACCTTTCCTGGATGTGGCCAACTCGTCTTCTATCTATCGTCGCAATGTGTTGGTTGTGGCTGCCTGTTCTGCGCCGTCCATGTCGCGCCACTATCGGTTCGTTCGTCGTCATCGTTGCTGTACCTCTCGCTCTGCCTCGCTCGCTGACCTGCTAAACGATAGAACCACATGTGCCCATCTCTCATGATTGGCAGTGTGGCTACTGCTACTGCAACTGCTACTGCTGTTGGATCAACACTCGACGAATGGCTTCGCACCTTGCCCGATCCGGTGATCGCCTTGATGCCCGCGATCTCGATCACTCCTCAAGTGCGCTCGCTCAACATCAGCAGCGAGTACGCTGACTACCTCGCTCCCTCGACTCGAGAGCACATCCAGAACTGGCGAGATCAATGTCTCTCTCTCGCCCAGCGCCTCTCTCGCTCGACGTGCACCTTCTCCGACATCTCACTGCGACGGCACTCGATGAGCAACGGCGAGGCGTACGCACTCGTGTTCCAAGGTCGAAGGCTCGGCTGGATGGCGTGGGAGCACTCTCCTCACTCGGACGGCCGTCGATCGATGCGCATCGTCAATCACTCGACGGCATTGTCTCTCGACATCTTGACTCTCGGACACTCGTCGAAGCGAGGAGTCGAGGGCATGGCGGGACTCTTTGGCGAGGGAGTCAAGGTCGAGATCAATCGCTTGGTGGCATCGAGAGGCCGTGTGCGCTATCTCACGGCCAACACCGAGTGGACCTTCTTCTTTGAGCAACAATCCGAAGCGCAGTTGGTTCTCTCGGTTCGTGTATCGCCATGCTCGACGGCGTCTCGATCATCGACCGGCACCGACACTGAGATCACTCTCGAGTCGCTGCCGGAACACGCGTTCCGAGCAGAGGACTTTTTGTTCCTGAGTCCTCCGACGTGTGCCATCACGGCGTCAGGTCTCTCGATTCTGCTCGATCCACGACTCGTGTCTCGAGTGCACTTGCATGGCATCTTCGTCAAGAGCTTTCCCGAGGAGCTCACTCACTTTGGACTCGACTTCTCGGGACAACTCGTGTCGACTCTCAATCTCGGACGAGACCGCAACAACCTCAACATTCGCGTTCTGATTCAACTCGTGCCAGATGTCTTTGAGTGGATTGTTGCACACGACTATCCAATGACTCAAATCGAACTTCTCTCGAGCGCGACATACAACATGCTCGAGCCTCTCAATGGATCGAGCTCGATCTCGGGCTCGATGCAAATTGCACGAGCACAAAGCGCCAGAAAACCGCCGTCAGAGAGATCGATGGCCAACTGCCTGCTGCAGGTGTTCTTCATGCGCCACGGCGAGAACGCCATTCCATCGAACGAGCGAGAGCACTCGCCCAAACACAAGGAGGCGGCGCTGTTCGGAGCGAGGCTCGTGTTCGTCGAGCACGAGCTCTTGCAGTGGCTGCTTCTTGCTGACAACTGCCCGACGCTCGAGTTCTACTGGGCTCGCTCCACTCGGCAAGTGCTTGCACTCGCCGAGTATCTCTGTGTCGGAGAGGAGCTTCCACGGCTGAGCGAGTATCCACAATGTGCCACGAACTTGTGGCCGAGCGAACAAGGTCGAGTGTGCGCCATGCAGCTGCGCTCGTACGTCGACCAGCTCTTTGGCTGGGCCGGCATTCGAGGCGAGCATGTGCGATTCAAGCTGTTCGGTCCGGAGCTCGGCAACACCAAGCCGATCAAACCGCTCAAGTGCAGCGGAACCACACTCTTCATCGTCGATCCCAGCTTGATGACTCCCGAGGCACTTCATCGGGAGCTGCAGCACGAGGACGCGACGTTCGAGTGTCCATCGACTCGAGGCAAACCGTGCGGATGCATGAGAGACGCGCTGTTCGAGACCATCATCTCGACGAGTGCACGACCGGAAGTGTTGCGCAAGCGAGTCATGAACCGCATGGCCGAGATGATGCCAGCGGATGCGACGCTCTTTGATGCAGCAACAGCAGTGGCTGCAAGCGCCTCCTCCACTCCCTCGACGGCAACCTCTCACTCGCAACCCACCTCATCGCGTGCTGCCACACGGTCAGCGAGCGAGCCACGCTCGGTCATGGAGCGTGGTGCCGCCGCGAGTGATCCAGCACCTCAGCCAACGAGCGAACCGCATGCCATTCGTCGAGGCGCCGCTCGCGCCATGCTTCAGTCAATCGAGCAGCAAGCCGCTGCCGTCGGTATCTTCCAACCGAGTGGTGGGACGGTCGAGACCAACATCCACTGCCAAGGCGAGAGGCACTCGAGCATCAAGGTCGGCACCGATCCGCATTTTGGCTTCTCGGTGTTCTTCGATCCTGCATCAGCTGCAAGCGCTCTGAACCCCGTGAGTGTCACTCGATTCGCCATCGTGTTGCGGCTGCTCGCTCACGTGGTCGGCGCATCGCTCAGCACGATCAACATCTTCTGGGAGGACTCGCAGACCGTGGGATACAACAAAGCCGGCGCCTTGTTCTTCAATCTGTGTTACTTTGAGGCGATGGAGGCCGAGGTCTCGTTGGTTGCGGCGCTCGACTTTTGGTTCCCAGTGATGGTGCACGAGCTGACGCACAACTCGTTCACCGAGCACGATGCTCGATTCGCGCTGTTGGTTGCCTCGTTGACCACCAAGTACCTCGGCGCCATGTGCGAAATCCGCGCCTCGTCTCATGGTGCAGACTTTGATCTTGCACTTGCGATGGCGCAGTCTCTCGAGTAGATCGCTCATTCCAATCCACAATCCACAATCCAATCCACACAATGAAATGCATCCTTGATGATGAATCTATTCACAAGTATCGATCGAGAGTGAGGCCATCAGTTGATGATGGGAATCGAATCGTCGCGCCGTCTCTTGCTCGTGTACGACTCGAGAAAGTAGGCCAGGAGCGCCCCGACGCACAGCAGCACGGCCATCAGCCAGAAGAAGGGGTTGTAGGCCGTCTGGTCGTCGTCGGGCCGCAGCTGCACGAGGAGCGACACGAGATTGGGCGACACGAGTGCCGCGGCGCTCATGCCGAGCATTCCCATGCCGGCGACGGCGTTGGCGTCGTTGGGCCCAAAGAAGTACATGACCGCAGGACCGTAGAGCGCCGTCGAGCCGCCGAACAAGCTCGCGATCGAGCACACGAGCGTCGCGGGCACGACGAACGGCGCCGCCAAGCGCACGGAGAGCGCGAGCGCGCAGAAGAGCGCCGCCTCGAGCAGGAGGATCACGATCATGATGGCGCGCGCACCGATGCCATCCGACATGAGCGGGTACGCCGTGCGGCCGAGCATCTGCGTGGCGGCAGCGGCGGCAGTCAGCCACACGGCGAGCGAGAAGTTGTCGACGCCGGCAATCTGCTCAAACATCGAGGCGTAGACCGACACGAGCGCCCAGCCCGGAGACACACTGCACCGACACTGGTGAGATGCTGCACGCACCAGGCAGCGCATGGCAGACACGACGAACCTCGCAAAGATCACGGACACGAAGAGCCAGAACTGCGGCATGGCCAGCAAGCGCTTGTACTCGTCGACTCTGCATCACAGTCAGCTACCACCACGGGGATGAGCAATAGCCATGGCAGCCACACGTACCGCGAGAGCATCGATGCCGGCGCTGTCAGAAGGAACTCGTGCGGGAATCGCATGCACAGGCACAGCGGCAGCGAGGTCGCGAGGAACACGATCGCCAGCACGTACAGCGACTGGTGTCGGGGCGGGTGAGTTGCCAGAACGAGAGAGTCGCGAGCTCGAGCAGCACGTACATCAGCCGCATCCATGTAGTACAGCAGCAGGGCGCTCACGAGCGTGACGACGATGCCGCCGCCACCGACCGAGAGGCCGAACACGGCGCCAGCGAGGCCCTTGCGGTCGGCGAACCACAGCATCAGGTGCTGCATGCACGTAATGTACAACGCGCCGTAGCCGATGCCCATAAAGACACTGAACGTGTAGAACAACCAACTGCACTCACCAGGCCCTCACACGCTCACAGGGTCAGCGCAATAGCTCATCGAGCGACGAGACAGACGAGGCGAGGCGCGGCGCACCTCCAGCATCGCTCGACAGCGAAGGCGCACATGGCCACCGAGAGCGCCATGAGCGCCGAGCCGAGCGAGGCGTACGTGCGCGGCCCGCGGTGTGTGAGGTCGGGCCCGACGAGCACCGGCGTGATGCCCGACATGAAGGCGCGCAGACTGAAGCCGTGCACCACCGTGTACGGGCTCCAGCTCGGGCACTCGCCGTGCACCGGATCGATGAAGAGACTGAAGCACGCCGCGCTGCCGAGCGCCACGGTCGCGACGCTGATCGACGCAGGAATCACGAACCACCGCCGATAGCTGGCATCTCCAACCACCGAGCAGGAGCGTTGCGACGAGTCGCCGCTCGACAACGAGGGCGTCATTGAACGAGGGAGAGCGAACGAATGAATGAGAGACAACAAAGCAAGAAATGTGTCAAACAAAAGAGATTCGAGCTGAGAGAGATAAAACGGGGTACAGTAAAGCGACACTAAGCTCCCATTGCTCTGACGCCCAAAAATAGCGCCTCCCGTTCCTCTCACCGCCACAGCAGAGGCAGAGGCAGAGGCGTAGTGGCTGCTGCTGGTGGTGGGCGCCCTTGTTCTCTGCTTGCCTGCTGCTGCTCACGTGTCGCGCGCTGTTGGTGGTGCTGTTGTCGTTGTGGCTGTCGTTGTCGCTGTTTGGGAGGAGCTGATTTGTGGAGGGTAATAGTGGGAGAGGAGAATCGCTCACTGCCGAGAGGAGAAACGTCAAGCGAAGGAGCATTTCTGTTTGAGTTGATCTCTCTCTCGTGTTCGTCTCGTGTTGGGGATCTCTTCCTGCTGTCGTACCGTGTGTGTGTCTCGCTGCTGTAGTCGCCGTACTAGCAGCGCCAGAGAAAGCTCTCGAAAACTCCTTGCGTTCGCGAGAGTGCCTTGTTGTTGTGTCGCTCAACAAACCTTGGTTGGTTCGCTTGCTCGCTTGTGCCCGTCGCACCGTCACAGTGTCATTTGCTTCTCGCCTCCACATCGCTCGCACGAACTCGCTCGCCACTCGCTCACACACCGCTCCTTGCGCGCGTAGCCATCCGCGCCGCCACTCGTGCCTCGTCTGTCTTCTTCTTTCGTCACCACCCATTCTCCCGTTCGCGCGCTCTTGCAGCCAGCAGTACGAGTGGTGTGGCCCGCGCATCGTTGCGCGCCGCTCTTTGAGCCGAGCGCAAGCGAACGTTGAATCGATCGATCAATCCAAGTATCCGTGTCTATCTATTCCATTCTATTCTATTCTATTCTATTCTATTCTATTCTATTCTATTCTATTCTATCTATATTACTCTCGCGCGCCCCAAGTGTATTTAGTAATCAGTACGTCTTGGCACCTCATTGTGCCGCTCTGTTGCGCTTGAACTCGCTGTGCTCGTGATGATGGTGGTGATGATGGTCTCGCTCACTCGCGCTCGCCTCGCTTGGCAACAACAGTGGGCAGGAACAAGATCAAGATCGAGCGCCTCACGAACGAGCGCAACCGCCAGGCGACCTTCACCAAGCGCAAGAATGGCCTCATCAAGAAGGCCATGGAGCTGTCGATCCTGTGCGACTGTGACGTGACGCTGCTGATCTTCGGCATCAACGACAAGATGTACCAGTACTCGAGCGCCCCCGTGCATCTGGCCTTCGATCGCTTCGCCAAGTCGCCCGGCGCCGTCGTGTCGCTCACCAACGAGGACGTACGTATGCTGCCATGCTCGACCACGACCCTCTCGCGCTCACGTCATCTCGTGCTCACGTCATCTCGTTTCGCGCGCAGTACTCGGACACGTACGAGAAGAAGAGCGGCACCTCGAAGGGCGACTCGGACCTCTCGGAGAGCGATGCCAAGGGCAGCACGTCGGCAAGCCCTGCGCCGTCTCGTCGCACTGCGCATGGCAGCGGCGCGGGCAGCGCTGCGAGCAGCAGCAACAACAGCAGGGGCGCCGCGAGCTCGTCGCGTGCGCGAGCCTTCCCTCACGCGCTCACCGAGGCGGCCGCCGCGGCCTACGAGCAAGACCACGAGCGCCCGGCGCTCTCGGACAGCGAGCTGCAGCAGCATCACCACCACCATCATCGATCGAATGCGCGCACGTATCTGCCGCCGCCGTTGCCGCCGCCCATCACGCCGCCGGCCGCCGACCTCTCGATGCCCGGCTACGAGCTCAACACCGACCCCGAGGACTACACCGGCTCGTCGGGCGCTCTCACGCCGCGCAGGCGCGCGCGCGAGTTCACCTACGCGACCATGATGCAGCGTGCTGGAATGATACCGCCAATCATGCCCCGTACGAACGAATGAGCGAACGAGCAGCATCATTGTCGCCTTTGCGGGCACTAACGACTGGCACCGCCCCCAACCTTGTAGATTACATGATGTCGACGCAGCACATGCCACAGCATATGCAACAACAACAACAACAACAGCAACAGCAACATATGCAGCACCAGCTTCCTCAGCAACAGCAGCAGTTGCAGCTCGACTATCAGCCCTTCATGCGATACGAAAACCGAGGTGCTGCCACTAGCGCCGCTGCCGCTGCCGCTGGCAGTGGGGGAGTACCTGGCTACGCCACCAGCAGCGGCTCACTGCCGCCGATCAGCGCGTCGACCTCCTATGGAATGTCGCAGTCGCCGGTCGAGGCCATGGTGGCGCTCTCGTCCGGAAGGCAAGGCGCGTCCGACATACCGACCGCCCTCGGCGGCGTGGCCTCTGCGCCGAATGTCATGCATGCCGCGCAGAGCAGGCCGACCACGCGCAAGCAGAAGCGCAACCTCACGATCGACATACCCGAGCCGACGCACAAGCAGCTCTCGCCCTCGTCACAGAGTGCGCCGTTCGATCCGCGCCATCCTCCGCCCACGGGCAACACGCCGGGCCGATACCTGCCCTCCTACCATCCGCTGTCTACCGCCGCCGCCGCGGCGCACATTGCTGCACTCGGCGAGCCGGATGGCGGAGGCGGTAGTGCTGGCGGCACCTTGTCGGAACTCGGCTCGGCCTTGATATCGCCTCGCTTCGCGTGGTCGTGGAACTCGCCACGAACTTGTTCGCCACGAGTACGCAAGCAACTCGCTCACCGTACCGCACATCTCACTCACTCACTCACTGATTCGATTGCACTCGATGTAGAACCTTGAGGCCCTATCGGTCGAACACACTGCCAAGAAGCGACGCACGGGAGACTCTACGCCGTGATTGCCACCAGTCTGCGAGGCGCTTGCTTGCGAGCTCGCTCAATCAATCTCCAGCTCGCTCTCTCCATCTCCATCTCCATCTCACACCTGGTGAGTATTGTGAATACTCGAGGAGGGTATCTCATCACTTGCGAGATCATCCACCCCATCCATCCGATGCCAAGCACATCAGCCGCTCTGATTCAGCAGTTTTATATCTTGCACACTGAACAAAGAAAGCCGTTGCTATCTAATCGATCTATCTGATCTATCTATCTATCTATCAATCAATCCATGTCTCCCTCGTCTACGAGTGAGTAGGGAGAGAGGAGTGAGCGAGCAAGTGTGTATGAGTGAGTGAGGGACAAGTCTAGGGTCTCGGGAGGTGGTTACTACTCATCCAAATCATCTGACTTGGCAATGACCTTGGCGGGTTGCTGCGTCGGATATCGACGAATGGTCGCCAGGCCGGTGCTGACGCGCTCGGGATCCTCGGGCGCATTGACAATGTCGGAGATCTCCTGGCGCGACGGCGTGTAGTACAAAAAGATGCCCGAGATGGCGAGGCACACGACGGGCAGGATCGAGACGATGGTGCGCAGCGTGTAGATGACGCTCGTCGGCTGAATGGGCTGGTTGGAGACGTAGCCCGCGAGGCCGAGCGCGTAGTTCGAGCCCGACATGCACACGGCGAGGCCGACCTTCTCAAAGAGAATCAAGATACTGTACAGCATGCCTTCGCGTCGCTTGCCGGTGCGCTTCTCGTCGATCGCACACACGTCGGGTATCATGGCGAACGGGATCAGGTAGCACACGCCCGAGCCGAAGGCGCGCAGGAACAAGATACTGAACAGCATGATCTTGTCGACGAGGTTCACGGTCGGCGGCAGCCAGAAGAGCGTCAACGACAGCAGCGACATCATGATCGCGCCACTAGTGTACGACGTTGCCTTGCCGAGGCGATTACTCAGAATGGCCCAAACAAAGAACGACAAGATGACTCCAAACTATACAATTCACAAGAGAGAGAACGAGAGAGAATGAGTGAGAATGAGTGAAAATGAGAGAACGAGTTGTGTAGAATATCGATCGTACCTGTCCAGTTAAAATGGTATAGAACGAGAGATCCTCATCGAGCAGAACATACTTACAGAACAAGACGAGGTTGTTGATGAAGAAGTAGGCGCTCACCATGCCGAAGCACATGATGCCGGTCACGAGCATGAACTCGCGGAAGCACACGGCCTGATAGAACGACCACACAAAGTCCAGCACCCAGCGCACGGGCGCCGAGCGGTTGTCGGACCACGGACTCGGCTCCTCGGCCGCTTCGTCGATCGCGTCCGGCGTGCGCTCGGTCACCGGCAGCATGGCGATCAGCGGCGGCAGCACGATGGCCGGCAGCGACACGAAGGCCGCCACCATGTAGCCCTTCTCGTAGTCGACGCGGCCCGGGTTGTTCTGGTCCGGGAAGAGCTCGATCACGACGCCCTGCAGTGCCGAGAAGATGGCCGACGCCAGCATGCCGAACACGTTCTGCACCAGCACCACCATCGTGCGGTCGTCGTAGTCGACCGTCACGTCCGGCACCATGGCGTTGTACGGCACCGAGACGCACGTGTTGAGCGTGTTGAACGCCAGCAGCACCACCGTGTAGTACAGAATCTGCGCCCAGCCCGAGGTGCCGATCCACGACGGCGACAGCCACATCATGATCCAGAACAGACCCGACGGAATGGTGGCCGCCACGATCCACGGCTTGCGACGGCCCCAGCGCGTCCATGTGCGATCGCTCAGCTTGCCGACGAACGGATCGGTCAACGCATCGTACACCTGCTTGACCATCAAGATCGTGCCCACCCAATACGCATCGACCTTGGCAACCTACAATCCGAGCGTCGAGTGTCGAGTGTCGAGTGTCGAGTGTCGAGTGTCGAGTGTCGAGTGTCGAGTGTCGAGTGTCGAGGGATGAGATTCGAGATTCGAGCGTCGAGCGACATGATGATCCATTCAAATATAGCACAGCGAAACGAGAGGCATCGATTCCATTCGCATCCAATCAATCCAATCCACCAGTGAAGCAATCCACCAGTGAACCAATCAATCAATGAGCGCATTCTCTCGCAGTCTCGGCATTGTGTTCGCTCGTACCTCGAGCAGAAAGGAATTGAGAAAGTACGCCTGCACGCCGAGCGAGGCATAGCGCGAGAAGTTGCCAAAGCCAAAGAGCAGCTTGCGCCACACCGAGAGCTTGTAGCTCAGGCGTGGCACCAGCTCCGGCTGCTCCTCGAGTAGCGTCGCGGCGTCCTTCTTGCCGACGAGCGGCGCGAACGCCGGCGTCGTGGGTTCGGCATGTTTACCTGCGGCGGCGTCGCTCGACAGCAGCGGCGAGCCCTCTGAGGATTCCTTGAGCTTGGCCGCGATCGACGGAGAGTCGAGCGGTGTTGATGTGGGTGCCGAGGTAGCACTCATGGTGATATGTCGGCGGTCGTATTCAGACGCAGAGCGTAGCGACTAGGTTGCTGCTGTTGCTGCTGTTGATGTTGATGATATCGTATGCGAGCGTGCCGCATATCTCGCGCACCTCTCTCTCTCGCTGGTGTGATGAATGCTGCCGCCACACTCGAATCAAACAACTCCCCAATCGCTCTCACACTCGTGCTATCACCTCCAACAACCCTACGCCACAACGAGCCACGATCCCCAGACGATCGCAAGCAAGCAAGCAAGCAAGAGAGCCAGCCACGCGATCTCTCGTGCGCACGTGGTGAATGAAACGAAGAGAAGAGGAGAAACAGCGATGGAAGAAGCTGCTGTTGGATCGCTTTACGGAGCATCGCTCCTCAGCACTCGGCCTACTCGGCTCAAGAACCACCGAAATCCACCGCAGTAGCGACTTTCCTCAGGCAGGATCGATCTACTGATCTTCGTCTTCGTTGTTGTTTGGTGGCTGCGAGGCACGCACACGCTTACTCTCTCTCTCTCTCTATCTCTCATACCGCTCGACGAACGACGTTGCTGCTGCTGCTACGAAATACCACTGCTGGTGCTAGTGCTGCTAGTGCTGCTGGTGTTTCTTGTTGGTGGTCGACGGGGGGTTCGTCGTGTAGGTAGCGAGCGAGCGAGCGAGAGCGCCGAGTGCCACTCACTCTCTCGACGCACAATCGATCGATCGATAATATCTCGCTGAACTCGATACGATACGATACGATACGATACGATACGATACGATACGATACGATACGATACGATACGAATCGACCTGACCCGTCAACAACAACAACACCAACATGGCCGACGTCTTGAGCTTGAACGAATCGATCGCGCAGAAGAAGGCCGAGAAGTACGACCCGGCGCTCGAGGAGAATGTGCGCGCGTGGCTCGGCGCCATGGTCGATCGCGCCGCCGAGTTCACCAATCCCTCGAACTCGCTCTGCGACCTGCTCAAGGATGGCGTCGTTCTCTGCACGTACGTGATGTGCCATACCTCGATATCTCTGGATATATCCTGATATCTATCTTGATATCTCACGCGCGCTCTTGATATCGGTTGAATGATTGTGCGCCGACACAGTATCGTCAACAAGCTCGCGCCGGGTCTCATCCCCAAGGTCAACACGTCGTCGCTGGCCTTCAAGCAGATGGAGAACCTCTCGAACTACCTCAACGCCTGCTCGAGGCTCGGCATGAACCAGACGGCGCTCTTCCAGACCATCGACCTCTACGAGGGCAAGGACATGCTCGTCGTACGTCCGACGCCTCCGATCCGGATGCCACGCGCTGAGCCCTCTGCCGGCCGTCTGACTCGGTCGCTGACTCTCGTGCTTGGCGTACGCAGGTGCTGACGGCCATCAACCAGCTCAAGGTGCTCGCCGACAAGCATAACGGAGACCTGTCGTCGCTCGTGGCCGCGTCGGCCGCGCCGACCTTGACGCGCACTGCCAGCGGACCCCGCGTGCCCACGCCGGCCGGCAACCGCCCTCCGACTCCGACGTACGTATTCGACCGTGCAAGCGAGAGAGAGAGCACGCGAGCGAGAGAGGTTCGCCTGGCACTGGAGACCGCCGAGTGAATCTCAATGAATGCCAATGCCAATGCCAATGTGTGTGTATGTGTAGTAGCGCCGCAGCCCACAGCAGTGCCGCAGCCGCCACCTCGAGTGCGGGCTCCAAGCGGTACGCCTCAATGCCACCCGCCATCTATCGCCCTCTCGCACACTCACAATGCCACGCACACACACAGCTGGTCATGGAAGGACCCCAAGGCGGCAGGCGCTCCTGCTGCTGCTGCCGCCGGAGTGCCGACGGCTGGCGCCTCTCCGTCGAGCACCAGCTCCGACTCGCCGCGACATGCGTCGGCCGACGGCCAGATCATGGTCAACGCGCCGTCGGTCTCGAGCCTGGACGACGACGTCAAGACCAAGGAGGCCTTCAAGTTCAGCTCCGAGCTGCAGCGCAAGGCACAGAACTGGATCTGCGCCGTGCTGCAGGACGATACGCTCTTTGCCGGCTCGTCGTTCGTCGCTGGCCTCAAGTCGGGCGTCTTGTTGTGCCGGTATGCCTCCACTCACTCTCTCATTCACTCACTCACTCACTCACTGACTGGCTCGTTGCTTCGTTGACTCAGCCTGCTGAACACCATCAAACCGGGAGTCGTGCCCAAGATCCACGAGAGCAAGATCGCGTACCGGCACATGGAGAACATCGGCCAGTACCTCAAGGGCTGCAAGGCCTTGGGCGTGCCGGTCACCGACCTCTTCGACACGCCCGACCTCTACGAGGAGCGCAACATCAACCTCGTCATCAACCACGTGCACTCGCTCGCGGCCTTCGTCAAGAAGACCGAGTCGCTGGGCTTCTCGGGGCCCTTCATCGAGGACTCCAAGGACGTCAAGACGCTCTTTGCCGCCTCGTTGGTCGACACGGGCCTCGAGGGCATTCCTGCCATCAAGGACGATGTGCCGTTGACTGCGCCGCAGAAGGAGCTCGTCGATTGGGTACGTCACTGTTCGCGTCGATCGCTTGCCCGCTCACTCCCACTCACTCACTGATGCACTGTGCAATCCTCCTTTAGGTCAACTCTCAATTCGCCAAGAAGCCGAGCACTGCTTCGATCACGGTCACCAATCTCTCGAGCGACTTCCGCGACGGAGTGAATCTCATCAAGCTGCTCGCCATCCTGACCAAGCTCGACACGGTTGGCACCTACATCGAGGAGCCCAAGATGTTGTGGCACTGCATGCAAAACGCCTCGCTCGTCATTCGCTTCATCACACAACAGACCTTCGCCAAGGTCGAGGGCTGCACGGCACCTGGTGCGTCCGCACTCGCCGATCGTTCGCCGCCTCACTCACCCACTCACTCACTCGTCGCGGGGCCACAGATATCGTACTGGGCGACACCGAGAGCATCGCGACCTTGTTGGCGTATCTCCGCGAAAAGTTCGATCTCGACTACTTGTTCCTCAAGCTTCTCAACGAGGGTCAGGACGAGGTGTTGTCGCTCGATGATCTGCAGGCGCTGCAAGAGGCCTCGGACCGCGAGTACGAGTACATCGAGGTCTTTGAAGAGGACGAGTCGCTCGCTTCGTCGACCGGCTCGAGTGCGAGCGCCTCCTCTACCTCGACCACCTCCTCGGTCTCGAGCACCTCGGCCGCTGCCTCGACCGCGGCTGCCGAGGCCGAGGCCGAGGAGCAAGCTCGCCGTGCACAGGCAGCCAAGGCCGAAGCGGCGGCGCTCGCAGAGGCGCAGCGGCTCGCTCTCGAGCAAGCGGCGCGCGAGCGCGAGCAGGCCGAGATCGAGTACCGCGCCAAGTTGCAGCGCGAGGAGGAGGAACGCCAGCGCATCGCGCACGAGGAGGCCGAGCGCCAGCGTCTGGCTCTCGAGGAGGCCGAACGCAAACGCCGCGAGCTGGAGGAGGCCGAGCGTGCGATGCGCGAGGAGCTCGAACGCCTCGAGCGCGAGGAACAAGAGCGCGCCGCCCGCGAGGAGCAGGAGCGCCATGAGCGTCAGCGCCAAGAGCAGGAGCGCCTCGCGCAAGAGCGCCGTGAACGCGAGCGCAAGGAGCGCGAGGAGGAGGAGCGTCGCCTTCGCGAGCAAGAGGAGCTCGAACGCCTCGAGCGCGAGCGCAAGGAGCGCGAGGAGCAGGAGCGCCTCGAGCAAGAGCGTCTCGAGCAAGAGCGCCTCGAGCAGGAGCGCCTGGAACGCGAACGTCTCGAGCGTCTCGAGCAGGAGCGCCTCGAGCAAGAACGCCTGGAACGTGAGCGCATCGAACGAGAACTCCGCGAACGTGAGGAGCAAGAGCGTCTCGAGCGCGAGCGTATCGAACGAGAGCGTCTCGAGCGCGAGGAGCAAGAGCGTCTGGAGCGCGAGCGTGAGGCACAGGCCAAGCGCGAAGCCGAAGAGCGCGAACGCAAGGAGCGCGAGGAACAGCTGCGCCTCGAGCAAGAACGCCTCGAGCAGGAGCGCCTCGAGCACGAGCGATTGGAGCAAGAGCGCCGAGCACGCGAGGAGCAAGAACGCCAGGAGCGTCTCCAGCGTGAGCGCGAGGAGGCCGAGCGTGCGCTGCAGGAGCGTCTGCGCCTCGAGGAGGAGGCCCGCAAGGAGCGCGAGCGTCTGGCTCGCGAGGAGTTCGAGCGCCAAGAACGCGAACGCAAGGAGCGCGAGGAGCAAGAGCGCCAAGAGCGATTCCGCCGCGAACGCGAGGAAGCCGAACGCCTCGAGCAAGAGCGTCTGGCTCGCGAGGAGCAGGAGCGTCAGGAGCGATTCCGCCGCGAACGCGAGGAGCAGGAGCGCAAAGAGCAGGAGCGTCTGGCTCGCGAGGAGCAGGAGCGCCAGGAGCGATTCCGCCGCGAACGCGAGGAAGCCGAACGCAAGGAGCAGGAGCGTCTGGCTCGCGAGGAGCAGGAGCGCCAGGAGCGCTACCAACGCACGCTCGAGGAGGCACAACGCCGCGAACGCGAGCGCAAGGAGCGCGAGGAGCAGGAGCGTCTCGAGCGCGAACGCCGCGAACGCGAGGAGGCCGAACAACGCGAACGCGAACGCAAGGCCAAGGAGGAAGCCGAGCGCATCGAGCGCGAGCGCCAGGAAGCCGAACGCCGTGAGCGCTTGCGCCGTGAGCGCGAGGAGGCCGAGCGCAAGGAGCGCGAACGCCTCCTGGCGATCAAGTCCGAGGAGGAGCGCCGCAAGCGCGAGGAGGAGCTCCTTCGACTGAAGCGCGAGGAGGAGGAGCGCCTGGCGCGTGAGGAGCAGGAGCGCCTCGAACGCGAACAACGTGAACGCGAGGAGCAGGAGCGCCTTGAACGCGAACGACGCGAACGAGAGGAAGCCGAGCTCCAGGAGCGTCTTCGTCGCGAACGCGAGGAGCAGGAGCGCCTTGAACGCGAACGACGTGAACGCGAGGAGCAGGAGCTCCAGGAGCGTCTCCGTCGTGAGCGCGAAGAGGCCGAACGTCTGGCTCGCGAACGTCGCGAGCGGGAGTTGGCCGAGCTGGCCGAACGCGAGCGCAAGGCCAAGGAGGAGGCCGAACGGCGCGAGAAGGAGCGCATCGCGCGCGAGATGGCCGAGCTCGAGGAGCGCCAGCGCAAGGCCAAGGAAGAGGCCGAACGCCTGGAGCGTGAACGCCGCGAGCGTCTGGAGCGTGAGCGCCAGGAACGAGAGCAGCGCGAGCGCGAGGAAGCCGAACGGCGCGAGAAGGAGCGCATCGAGCGCGAGCTGGCCGAGATTGCCGAGCGCGAGCGCAAGGCCGCCGAGGAGGCTGCACGCCGCGAGAAGGAGCGCATCGAGCGCGAGCTGGCCGAGAAGGCGAAGCGCGAGCGCGAGGAGGCTGAGCGTCTCGAGCGCGAGCGTCTCGCACGTCTCGAAGCCGAGCGTCTCGAGCGTGAGCGCAAGCTGCGCGAGGAGCAGGAGCGTCTCGAGAAGGAGCGCCTCGAAGCCGAACGCCGAGCTCGCGAGGAGCAGGAGCGTCGTGAACGCGAGGAGGCCGAACGCAAGGAGCGAGAGCGCCTCGAAGCCGAACGCCGAGCTCGTGAGGAGCAGGAGCGTCGCGAACGCGAGGAGGCCGAACGCAAGGAGCGCGAACGCCTCGAGCGAGAACGTCTCGAGCGCGAGGAGGCTGAACGCAAGGAGCGCGAACGCATCGAGCGAGAGCGTCTCGAGCGCGAACGTCAGGAGCGCGAGCGCGTCCGCCGCGAACGCGAGGAGCAAGAGCGCAAGGAGCGCGAGGCTCGCGAGGCCAAGTTGCGCGAGGAGAAGGAACGCCGCGAACGCGAGCGCGCCGAGGCCGAGCTGCGTATCCGCGAGCAGGAGAAGCTCGAGGAGGAGCAACGCCGCAAGGAAGCGGAGCAGCGTGCGCAGGAGGAGGAGGAGCGCCAGGCTCGCGAACGTGCCACGACGCTCGAGCGCGAGAAGCGGCAGCAGGAGATCGACTCGCGCCGCGAACGCATCCGACACCTGAAAGAGGAGGCGGCGCGTCTGGCGCAGGAGCAGGCGCTCAAGAAGCAGGAGGCCGAGCAACTCGAGGCCGAGCGCAGGCAACGCGAGGAGCAGGAGCGACTCGAGGCCGAGCAGCGCGCTCGCGAGGAGCTCGAGCATCGCCAGCAGCTCGCGGCCGCCAAGGCCGAGGAGGCGCGCAAGCTCAAGGAGATCGCCGAGCGCCGCAAGTCGAGCTGGAACGTCACCAAGCTCGCGAGCGCCGAGCAAGCCACGCTGCGTCGCACCTCGACCGCCGTGCACCGACCGCTGGCTCTCGGAGCGGCGCAACCAGGCGACGCTACGGAAGCGCCTGCTGCAGCGCCGAGCGAACCGACCGAGGCGGCGGCGGCTGGCACTCCGCCTGCGGCTTCGGGTGGCATCTGGAAGAAGGTCGTACGCAAGCCAGTTGGCGATGCTGGCACTCGACAACAGTTGTTGCGTGATGATAGCAGTACGTTTCGCACCGCAGTTCCCTCAGCTCGCCTCAGTGATACTCACTCACGGTCATGTGCACGGTGGTGGTGTGTAGAGCTCGCGCGTGTCATCAAGGCTCAGGCGACTGTGCGCAAGAAGGTGGCGAGCGAGTTGCTCGACACTGAGCGCAGCTACGTGACGTCGATGCGCAACATGGCGCGCTTGCTGATCCAGCCGATCCAAGACTCGACCAAGCGCGGCGTCATGATCCTCACCGAGAAGGAGCAGTTCGACATCTTTGCCAACGTGCTCGAGTTGCTCGAGGGCCACGAGGTGTTGCTCGAGGCACTCTCCAATCGCCTCGAGAATTGGACCGAGCAGACGATCGTGGGAGACTTGCTCATTGAACACGTACGTGGTGACCTTCGCTCGTGCCTCTCTTGGATGAATGGCTCTCATACTCACACGATCGGGATTCAGGGAGGCTTCTTCCCGCGCTATGGACCGTACATGGAGAACTACAACATCTCACTGATTGCGCTCTATTACCAGATGAAGAAGAACGAGCGTTTCAAGGAGATGGTTGAGGTTCGTTAGCTCTATCGATCTCGATCTCGAGCTTGCTCTCGATCTCTTAGCACTGACACATTGGTCGTGTTGTGATTAGTTCTTTGAGCGAGCACAAATGCTGACCACCAAGCTGAATCTCGAGAGCTTCTTGATTATGCCTGTGCAACGCTTGCCTCGCTACGTGTTGTTGCTTCGAGTACGATTCTATTGATGGCATCATTTGCTGAGGGGGACTCACTCGCTCACTCACTCACTTGCGCCACTCGATAGGACATGTGCAAGTACACGAGCAAGGGCCATCCTGATTACGAGCTTCTGACCAAGGCAGCAGACTACATCTCCTCCACGCTGTCTTCGTTGAACAAGCGAATCGACTCGTCGGCTTCCGAGGACGCACATAAGCTGTTGGCGATCGCTCAGAACGTTGAGGGAGATCAGGATGTACGTTCGCCAACGCGCTCACTCGAATGCAATGCCACCTCGCTCACACGCACACACGCACAGCAAATCGTCCGACCGGGTCGCAAGTTTGTGCGCGAGGGCCTCGTCAAGGTCAAGCGAAAGCAGTCGCGCAAGTCGGTGCGCCTCGGTGCGGCGGCCTCTCTGTCGGCGAAGCAAGGCGGCAAGTCGTATCTGTTCGTGTTCCAGGACATCATCGTGCACTGCGAGCAGGTCGGCAAGACGCGCGTCGTGGCCGACGACGGCGAGAAGCCCTTCGTGTTCGTGGGTCTGCTCAAGATCCGCGATATCACGTCGGTGCAGCCGGTCGAGAAGGAGCCGCGCAAGTTCCGTCTGCTAACTGCCGACGGCTCTGCGTGGGAGCTCAAGACCGCGTCATCCGAAGAGCGTGCCGAGTGGGAGTCGGACATTGTACGCTGCATGAGCCTGCAGATGCAGTCGTAGGGCCTCCCTCCCTCCGTCCCTCCCTCCAGCCTATCTATCGATCGAGCTTGCCAACGATCTATCTATCCCGCTATCTATCTATCTATCGGTCGGTCGATCGGTCGACTCAGTTCAGCACCACGATACAACACCAACATCACCGCCGCCAGCACGTTCACGGTCTCTGCGTTGTTACTACGTACTCTCCCATCCATGTACCATACAGTCATTGTTCACTGCCATCGATATCGCAGTACCCACCGACCTGACCGAACCGAGTGTGCCAATCCAACGTGTTGATTGGCATGGTTTGGTTTGGGTTGGGTTGGCTCGCCATATCGACGTCGCCATCATCATCATAAAGCGCCAGCACAAGGTCTTTGTTACTCACTCGCCTCGCTTCGCACGCACCTCTCCCTCTCGCGCTCTCTCCCTCGCACACATGGCACCGCCACCGATCAAGCTACCGCGTCAAGTCGACGCCTTGCTCCTCGCCAAGAGCAGCGGCAGCAGCAGCAACAACAACGACACGACGTCGCCGTCGTTGGTGGTCGCGACCTCGTCGTTGAACGGACCGGTGTGGGACGGACAGGTGGTGTTCTTCGACGCGCAGTGGCGCCAGCAGCTCGCCGTCACGACCTGGAGCGGATGCACGGACGTGTGCTGGCTCTCGGGCGGCACGCCGGGCACCGTGGTCGTGGGCGCCGACGACGGCTCGCTCACGCTCATCGACCCGTCCAAGATCTCGGAGCCGCAGGCCGACGCCGACGCCGAGGCCTCGATCCGCAGCTACCACGCGCATAACTCGGCCGTCTTGTGCGTCGCAGCTCCGACGGTCTCGTCCAAGATGGTAGCGTCGGGCGGTGAGGATGGCTTGGTTCAGATCTGGTCGCTCGAGGACGAGACCTCGACGCCAGCCAGCACCATCACGTGTACGTCGTCGTTCGTTCGAAGCAGCGAGCGAGTGAGCGAGAGACTGACGCAGCCGTATCGACCTTATCGCACACAGCCATCGAAGGCAGCGTCGAGGCGGTTGCGTGGATCTCGAACGAACAGCGACTGGTGGCGTCGGTGTCGTCGATCGGCGCCTTGCAGCTGTGGGACACGCGAGCGACGTCGGATGCGACGGCATCGTACTTTGCGTGCGACGCGGCCTTCTCGCTCGCGTGCTCGCAAGACTCGAACACGCTCGCGCTCGGCACCGACTCGGGCCACATTCACGTGCTCGATCGACGATCGTTGTCGCATCCGCTTCAGACATTGGTGCGTCTTCTTCGTCTTCGTCGTGTCTCGATTGCGAGCGGCTGCTGATCGATCGATCGGATCGAACAGAGCGCGCACTCGTCGACCGTGCGAAGAGTACACTTTGAGGAATCGAGCGCCGCAGCTGGTGGACAATGGCTGTTCTCGACTGGCGACGATGGAGCCGTGTTGATGCACCATCTGCCTGGCATGCAGAAGACGTACGGCGATTCTCTCGTGCGCGGCATGAACGACGTTGAGAGTGGCGCTGACGTCGTCATCGATGATCGCTCGCGCAGGTTCGAGTACTATGGCCATCACCAAGTGGTTCGCGGACTCGGAGTGCGTCCGACCGAGGGTGGCGTGCTGATAGCTTCTGGCGGCTGGGACCGCCAGGTTCACTTCAACTCGGTTGAGACTGGCGCGCACTGATCGAGCGAGCGAGTGAGTGGATGCTATGCACCGATTGCCATTTGCTTGGTGGGCAAGCTGCATAATGTACAACTATCAAACGACACGAAGGGGAGTGACGCTGCTCGTCGTAGGGATACGAATATGTCAGTGTATTCTGAGGACGAGGAGGAAGAGAAGGAGCACGTTGCGAGATCAGTCTTGGTGAGTTCGCAACGAGAAGCGTGAGTAACATATTGAGATAACGATAACGATGGCGATGATGATGAATGGAGAATGAGGCGTCTATCGTCGTGCTCGCTCGAACAGCAGCACGCCGACGATACCAAGAGCAAGTCCCAGAAGGATGGACGATGGCTGCCAGGTGTTGGTGGCTGCGGCCACTTGTCGGTGAGAGCCAACCTTGGGCGTCGAGGCACTCGCGGTGCCAGTTGGTGTGGCGGCCGCCACTCGCGCAGGAGCAGCGGTTGTTGTAGGTGCTTGAGCAGCAGGAGCAGCAGTAGCAGGAGCCGTAGCAGCAGCTGGAGCAGTAGCAGCAGCCGTAGCAGCAGGAGTAGGAGTAGCTGGAGCCGTAGTAGGAGCAGCGGATTGTGTCGGTGTTGCAGCTTGCGAGATGTTGGCGCTCGAGTTCGATCGCGAGGTCTTGCGCCTCTGCTGGCTCGGCGTGCTCCTGGCCTCACTGCCGGCGCGTCGCGCTCGCCCCTCGGGAACAGCGTCGATGAGCGAAGCGTCAGCTCCGCTTTCGGTGAGCACGTTGATGACGGCCGTGTGGCCCTCGCGGTGTGCCAGGTAGAGCGGCGTCAACGAGTCGGCCGTCTGCTCGTTGATGTTGGCGCCGTGCTCGAGCAGCAACCGCACGAGCTCGGCGTTGTTGGTCTCCTCGCACGCAATGTGCAGCGGCGTCTTGCCGCACTCGTCCTTGGCATCGATGAGCGGTGGCGGATCGTGCGAGAGGAGCAGCTCGGCGACCTCGACGCGGCCATTCGAGCACGCCTCGTGCAGTGGCGTCCAACCGTGCTTGCGAGCGAGATACAAGGTGAGCGAGATACAAGATGAGCCACATCATAAGTAAGTTCCAGCTCGGTTCGTGTCTCTCTCTCTCGCTCGAGACGTACCATGTCTTGCGCCGTGAGATCGGCGCCGTTCTGGAGCATCATCTCGACAATGTCGTCGTGGCCATTGGCGCACGCCCAGTGCAACGGCGTGCTGTTGCACTCGGCGTCCGTGAGCGACATGTCGGCCTGGCGCTCGAGCAGCAGACCGACGAGCTTGCTGCTCTTGCCCGACCAGCAGGCACGAAGCAGCGGCGTTTGGCCTTCGTTGTCCACAAGATTGACGTCGACCTCGGCGTCGAGCAACACGCGAGCAGCAATGAGCTCGCCAGCTACGGCCGCAGCGTGGAGCGGAGTGGCGCCGTTCTGTCGAGTATCTCCACGATCAGACCACGAGCGCCCCACGATCATGCTCACGATCATCATCATCGGCATTGCAGGACAGTACGCACATGGTCAGGGACGCTGAGTCGCGCGTTGTGCTCGATCAAGAGCTGCAGCACGTCGCGCTGGCCGCTCTCGCTCGCGAGGTGCGCAGGCACGCGGCCGTCGTGGTTGGCGATCTCGACGCGCGCCTTGTGTGCCAGGAGCTCGCGCACCACGGCGACCTGCGCCTCGGCGCACGCCTTGTGCAACGGTGTGTTGCCGGCCTCGTCGACCGCGTTGACGTCGGCGTTGTTGTCCGAGAGAATGCGCACGACGTCGGCGTGGCCTCGAATGCTGCTCAGATGCAGCGCCGTCGAGCCGTCCTGTGGAAGAGAGAGCCGTCCCTCGCTCGCGTCAACGAGATGATGGTCGAGGTGATGATGACGCGATGACGAGATGATGGAGAGGACGTACGTTGGTGCCGAGGTCGATGCGAGCGCCCTGCTCGAGCAGCACGGTCACGATCTCGGAGTTGCCGATCCAGCTCGCGATGTGCAGCGGCGTCGAGTTGTCCTTACGAGGGAGAGCAGCGCCGCAAGTCTCAGTACGCGCTCAAACGGATGCATATCTCTATCGATCTTGCTGCATTCAAGCAGTAGGTCGGGTCGGGTGCGGCGAGATTGGGTACCTTCTCCTCCTCGCGCCGGTTAACGTCGCGGCCCGAGTCGAGCAGCACATGGATCATGTCCATGTCCTCCTGCTCGATGGCCTCATGCAGCGACATCCTCGTTGGAATCTCGATCGCTCGAACGCTCACTCACTCACTCTTCAAACCACCGGAACCACTCACAGCAATACCACCGGTGCTCGCACCACGATTCCTCCTCGCGCCGATAGATCGATATCACTCAAGCCACGGCGCGATGAATATCGAACCAGAGCGCGCGAGAGAAGCAAACAATCACACGAACGCTTCTTCGCTTCTTCGCTGTTTCGCTTCTTCGCTACTTCGCTTCTTCGCTTCTTCGCTGTTTCGCTGTTTCGCTTCTTCGCTGTTTCGCTGTTTCGCTGTTTCGGTGGGCGCTTTTTCCTGAGGCTTTCGCTGCTGCTCTCGTTCCTCGTACTCTCATCGTCTTCGCCACCTCTCACACGTGCCAATTAAACCCAAGGCTCTCGCTGCCAGCCGCGCTCGTCGCTCCCTCTCGCGGCGCCCTCACCTCGTCTAGATCGCTCTGTGGGTGTGTGCTCGCCTCTCGGGCTTGCTTGCCGTGCCGCGCCGCGCCCGGTAGTTGCGCTTGGAGCACCGCTTGGTGCGAGGTCTCGTGTCGCGCGCGCGCCATGTTCGATCGCAAGGAGCGAGGCGATGGCAGCATGTCGGCCGGGCGCTCGCCCGCCACGTCGCCGCGTGCCCTGCGTCGTTCCTCGACGCCCAACGGCGAGAACAGCCCCGGCTCGGTCGAGCTCTCGACGCCGCTCGTGCACCTGACGCCGTCGCGCTTGTCGGCGCTCGTGCACCTCAGCGACGATGGCTGGGGCTTCCGCACCGTCGATTCCCTCGAGCTACCGACGCCCGTGCGCTCCAACAACGCCGCCGCCACCGCCACCGAGAAGCCCGCGCGCAAGCGATGCGTCGTGGGCATCTGCGCCATGGAGAAGAAGACCAGCGGCCACCCGATGCAGCAGATCATCAAGTGGCTGACGGCACGTCACGACGAGGCCAACGACGATTCGCTCGCCAGCACCTCGTCGCGGCGCATAGCGGCCGAGTACGAGTTCGAGGTCGTCGTCTTCTCGAACCACACGATCCTCAGTGAGCCGGTGCGCGACTGGCCGCAGGTAGATTGTCTCTTGGCGTGGTTCTCGACCGGATTCCCGCTTGCCAAGGTACTATTCTCGCCCCTGACATCGGTCGAGTCATTGTTGGCTCACCCTCGATACGCGGGGGCGTAATCTCGACATACAGGCCATCCAATACGCCGAGCTCGCCAAGCACCGCATGTTTGTAGTCAATGACCTCGTAGCGCAGCGGTGGCTGCTCGACCGCCGCATCATGTATCAGATCCTCGAGGTACCAATCTCCCTTTCCTGCCCGAGAACAATCGCAGCAACCCTCACCATTGCGCTCTCCGTCTCGCTAGCTTCACGATATTCCGACAGCCAAGCACGCGTGGGTGAGCCGCGACGACTTGCCGTCGAGTGTCGCCGATCCCGAGACCATGGACTCGGCTGCCGTGCCCAACTTCAAGGAGCACAAGGCCTACGTCGACATCAACGGCGTCGCCATCCACAAGCCCTTCGTCGAGAAGCCGGTCAGCGGCGAGGACCACAACATCTACATCTACTACCACCCGAAGGACACGCAGAACCGCGGCAGCAAGCGCCTCTTCCGCAAGGTCGGCAATCGTTCCAGCAAGGCCTACCCCTACATCACCAACGTGCGCACGGAAGGCTCGTACATCTACGAGGAGTTCATCACGACACGAGGTACACGACGAGTCGCCCTCTTGCCCGCTCCTCTCTCGTCTCTCGTCACTAAACAAGCGTCGCGATAGACGAGTCTGGCGCGCCCAAGCAGCAGGACATGAAGGTGTACGCCATCGGCGAGCACTACGCCTACGCCGAGACGCGCAAGTCTCCCGTAGTCGATGGCTTGGTCGAGCGATCCGAAAGCGGCCTCGAGAAGCGTCAGGAGACGGCGCTACAGCCGGCCGAGGCCGCAATCGCCACGCAAGTGGTGCGCTGCTTCCGACAGCGCATCTGCGGCTTCGACCTGCTGCGCTCACTCGACGGCGCGCTCTACGTCTGCGACGTCAATGGCCTGTCGTTCGTCAAGGACAACATGGAGTACTTTGCCAAGTGCGGCCAGAAGCTGGCTGAGATGTTTGCCAGCTACATGGAGGAGCGCGCGAGCATCAACGACATCCACAACGACCGAACGAGCATTCGTCTGGTATGCTTCAGCGCCCATTCATTCGTTGTACTCGCTGTGCACTGACTGACTGATCCATTTTTGGGATGCGTGAGTACAGCCTGGAGCTCGGTTGGTCGGTACGGTGATGGTGCTTCGTCACGCCGATCGCACACCGAAACAAAAGGTCAAGGTCAGCCTGAGTATCCCCGAGATGCTGCAGCTCTTCTCGTCGCCTAAGAAGGAGGTCAAGCTCAAGAGCGACGGCAGCCAAGACAAGCTCAAGGCCATGCTGCACGTCGTGCACCGCACGCTCGAGAGCCGCGACTTTTCGCTCGTGCACGACAAGAACCCCAAGGCCAAGCTCAAGCTCGTCGCCCATGTGCTGACCGAGCTCTTCCCCGGCACCAAGATCCAGCTCAAGCCCCAAAAGACCGACGGCGACAAGGTCACACGCTGCCTGCTCGTGTGTAAGTGGGGCGGCATGATCACGCTCGCCGGCGTGCACCAGGCCAACCAGCTCGGCAAGTGGCTCCGCAATCATCTCGAGACGATCGTGGGTAAGGAGCACCTGTCGTCGTACCTGCAAAACGTGCAAGTGTGGTCCAACAACGAACGTCGAGTCAAGCGAGTACGTCAGTCATCATCCATGCGTTGACATCAACAGAAGTAGTGGTGTGCTAATGCCCTCGTACAGACCGCAATCGTGTTGACTGAGGGCTTGCTGGACCTACACCCTGGCAGACTCCCGGCGGACTTTGTCAAGGATGATGTACGCCTCCCTGATCCATCTGCTGCGAGTGGGTTGTCGTTCGCGTTACTCACTCACTCGTTGCGACAACAGGACGAAACGAGTGAGATGCTCGATGACATTTCACACTCGCGTCACCTGATCGAAGCCATGAAGAAGGAGATCCACACGTTTATGCACAAGAAGGAGAAGGACGAAGAGATTCGCCGCCGCCTGCGGCAGTGCGGCATCCGCCAGCTGCAAGAGCTCACGAACAACGGCAACCAGCGCAACCCGTTCTTCTCGCTCATGGAGGACGCCTTCAACATGCTCAAGTGCGTGTGCATTCGGCTCGAGCGCATCCTCGCCAGCCTCGAGCAGGAGGACCTCACCGACGAGGAGGACGACGCCATTCCGCCCGAGAACGTACCACGAGCACACTACGGCGAGCTGCTGACCCTCATGCACCAGCGATGGTGTCGCCTGCGAGATAGCTTCTACAACGCCGAGACGCGAACCTACGACACAACCAAGGTACGAGCGAGCCAGACTGAGCAAGCCCGAGTGAGATTCTGACCCCTCTTGGCTCGCTGGTCGGCGTTGCAGATCCCAGACGTGTTCGACTACATCAAGTACGATGCCATTCACAATCATGAGCTGCTGGGAGAGGTAGCCTCGCGCTTGTTCGACACCATCAAGCCGCTCGCCGACTTCCTCGTGCCGCACGAGTACGGCATCGAGACCGCCGACAAGCTGCATATCGGCCGCACGACGTGCGAGTTGCTGCTGCGCTCCATGTGGAAGGACCTCGAGACCATGAAGACGCCGCTGCCGACCGAGCCCGGCCAGCCCGACCCCACACCTCGCGTGCACATCTACTGCGGCAGCGAGTCGCACCTGCAGCCGCTGCGCAACGTGCTGTTCCAGTCCAACGTCGTGCCCATCAACTGCTCGTGGGACTGCTACAACGAGCTCAACTACCTGACACACGTCGTGCTCAAGCTCTACCGCTACGACGACGCCGACTACGAGAAGCTGAAAGGCTCCCCGCCCGGCCCCACCACCGAGCAGTACTATGTCGAGCTCGACTGGTCGCCCGGCGTCATCGAGGACGTCTTTGCCATGGCCGAAGAGGACCACGCGCTGCCGTTCGTCGAGGCCTTTGCACTCCATCCACACATAACACTCGACGAGATGCACGAGATCCTAGTGCCCGAGCAAGAAGGCGCACCCCCGCCGCCGTCTGCTAACGACTCTGCAGAGTAGCGCGTTGTATTACCATCATCATTTCGTCATATCATCATTGTCACGCTGCGGTGGCTACTTGCGGTGGCTACTTGCGGCTTCTTACTACACTGCCACGCTCATCTCTCGTTTCTGTATCTCGTCTTGGTTGCCTTGTCATTTGATTCGCTTGGTAGATTCTCTTTGGCTTGTGTGGTTGACACACACGTGCGCGCGTTCCTTTACGCTACGTACAGACACACATACGCGAGATGTGCGCTCTCGAGTGGTGTCTGGCAGGATGCCGTTTGCCATAATATCATGGTAGCTTCGTTTTTATCATCCGTACACGCACGACGATCTCGTGTCCGCACTCAACGATGTGCCAAGAGTTCTCTTACCGTTTCCATCGTCGTCTCGCACTCGTGACGTGCTCGTTTCGCATCTCATTCGTATCGATGTTGTTGTCGTTGTCGTCGTTGTCTCGTTGGCGCTCACAGGTCAACGACCACAGGTGCATCTTCATCGGCCTCATAGTACTCGAGCGGATTGAATGAGCGTCCGAATCGTTGCTCGCACAGCTGCAGCAGCGTGGTTGCTTCTTGTCGCACGCGCGAATCGACCGATTGGTCTTGTAGCACCACTTCGTGTAGATTCTGCAGCGACACACGCACACTCGCTCGCGTTGTTGGTCTATTATCTCGCAACTCGACGTCACTAACCAACACACACGCACGCACCTTGAGGCAGCTCACCAGGAAGTTGGCGCCGGCAAACTCGTCAAAGAAGTCGCTCGGCGCAGCGTGCAGCTGATAGCGGAAGGTCCGAATAAAGTGGTAGAACAGCTCGGCCTTCGTGCGGTCGAGGTACGCGTCTTGGCACATGGCGAGCAGCAGCACCAGCTCCTTCCAGTGCTCGAAGCACTCGAACGACTCGCCAATGTAGAAGCCAATGAACGCGAATTGCAGCTCGCCAAGCAAGAGCGCGAACTGATTGCCTGCACGTACATGGAGAGCTCCCCAGTCAGATCCACAATCAAGGAGCAAGGGCTTCGATGTGCTGCTGTACCGAAGTGAGTTCGCAACAGGTGGTCGAGCAGCGCTGACTTGTCGAGGAGGTGCTTGGTGATGCTCGTGGCGTCGGTGCCGCATTCCGGTGGTAGCCATCGCTGTGGCACCTTGGTGAACGAGATCAGTCGTGTGTCGAATGGCGATGCGAGCTCATCCAATGAGCTGGCATCAGGAGCACTCGAGCTTGCTGCTGATGTGGCACTCGTGCTCGAGGTATCAGGGACGGATTGCTGTTCTTGATCGATGACGGAACTGGCAGCAGTTTGGTCAGCATGTGGAGGCCGTCGCACGCTCTGGAACGGCTGTGACTGCGCCACTCGGAGTGCTCGAGCTCGGTATCGAGCCACGTTGACCCACTCGCAATGAGACGCCGCTCCCTTGTCGGTCTTGGTGGCCATGAACGGCACGCCGAGTCGCTCCAGCACACGATCGATCCAGTGCGACAGCTCGCGCCAGTGCTCCCACATCCGCTCGTGCTCGTTCTCGGCGTACACGGCCGAGATGGTTGCGAGGCTCGGGTCTGGATATGCTGCTAGCTTCGAGTCGAAGTCGAAGTTCCTGACGCCTGTGCCGTTCGTGCATCAGATATCTCGCTATCAATCGATGACGGTGTCGCACGCACCGATGGCGTATCTCTCGGCCTCGTCATCAGGCAGCGATATCAGCAACTCACGTTGAGGATCGTATCGCTGCACGACCACATCGCCGCGCTGGATCTGCACAAAGAAGCCACTCGAAGGAACGAAGCCCGTGTTGCCGTCCTCGATCTTGTGCGGGCGGAACGACAGGTAGTGCGTGCCGGGCGGTATCATCTTGATGCCAGCAAAGTTCGGGCCCACGACGAATCGTTTGCTGTCGATGCCGACGACGCAGCCCTGGGGTATGTCGAGGCACAGGATCGTGCCACCGTGTACCACTCGCTTCAATGCCGTGTCGTTGTCCATCGGATGGATGCGAGCAGCAGCGGAACAGTAACCAACTGCGCCATCCATCCATCCATCCATCCATCCATCCATCCATCCATCCATCCATCCATCCATCCATCCATCCATCCATCCATCCATCCATCCATCCATCCATCCATCCATCCATCCATCCATCCATCCATCCATCGATCCATCCATCCATCCATCCATCCATCCATCCATCCATCCATCCATCCATCCATCCATCCATCCATCCATCCATCCATCCATCCATCCATCCATCCATCCATCCATCCATCCATCCATCCATCCATCCCAAAGCTCCTTCTTGTTCG
>Ga0209935_1001650_pt1 | contig 32961 bp, 36 predicted proteins | sample ThiBio_1000_plan_2_FD_183958 | JGI IMG/M metagenome (GOLD analysis project Ga0209935, IMG submission 183958) | Wastewater bioreactor microbial communities from Cape Town, South Africa - Thiocy_cont_1000_plan (SPAdes) | ecosystem: Engineered > Bioreactor > Thiocyanate-remediating >...
GATTGGCTCTGGCATTACAACCATGAAAGGCCTAATATGGCTCTCGGAGGAATAACCCCTAAAATGAAACTGGCGCAAACAGCCTAGGTTTTTACTTTTAGATACTGCTATAAATGGGGGGATTACCGTTTCTTTAGAAATAACCAACGTATTTAATTCATATTTTTTTTTAAAATGACTCAAAATGACCCTAATGGCGTTATCGTTACTAATTATCAAATTGGGAACAATGGCTGTAGAGATCACCTGACTAACAAGTTCATGCCTATTTATTTCCTTTTCTAGTATGTTATTTAAATGATAATTAAAAAAGATCACCGATATTGCTATTGATGAAATTACCAATATAAATGATGGCCAAAACGAAGCATGAAAACATATTGAGTTAATATTATTATTTTTGTTCATTACTACTCACGTAATGTGAAAATTCCAGCTGACCATTTTTGATTTTATAGATTGAGTAAGGCACGTTTTTCACAAAATGATTTGAAGGTTTCTTAGCTAGGTATTCTGAAAATTCGTGCTTATTTTTTGCAGATGAGTTGCATAAGTCGTTTGATAGAATTCGTATCAATTCTATCAGCGCATAGACGCTATAAGGAGGTTTTATATTTGCACCATTAACTTCACTGTCTAAAGAGTTTATTTTGAAGTATTTATCCTTATCACTATTCTGAACCCCAGCTTTTATAGACATTGCTACAGTATCGCTATTAACGCCATAACCATTTATGTAGCTAAATGAATTTTCGCCCCAACCATCTGCCCCGACGAATTTAATTGATGGATTGGATTTTTGGATCTCTGAAATAATATAACCAGATAATTCAGAGTAATTCGGGACAACAAGATAATCTATTTTATGTTTTGCTATATTTTCCTTCAGTTTATCTAAATCAGGCGTGTTATCAGCTACTTCAAGATAAAAAGCTTCATTTCTATTTGAATTAAATTTGCGTAAAGCTTTTGCAAAGTCCACACAATTGTTGCATCTGACATCTACTACGGTGCCATATCTTTTACCAAAGTTACTTTTTTCTATCTCATTGGACATGGCTTTAGCTAAATTAGTTATGCTTGATGACATTGAAAAAATCAATCGATTAGAATTGAAGATTGCATCAGCATTTGCCAACGTTGAAATCATTGGAGTTTGCTTAATTTCTTTAGACGCAGTAATAAAATGATTGCTTCTTCTTGGGCCTATAATGACCCAAGGATTGCTTTGCTCTAACGCTTTCGCTTCAACAATTAACTCTATAGCATCTAAGGTATCGAAATAGGATGTTGTTGTAGTTATTCTATACCCGCATTCATTTAACTTTTTTTCATTTTCGCCAAGCGCATAGAAAAGTGCTGATTCATTTAAAGATTTATACCGATCTGAAGAAGAGGGTATTTTGGGTGACAAACTTTCTAACAATCCAATTTTAACATTTATTAACTTTTCATTAGCTAAAATTGGATTTGAAAAAATGGTTACTAAAACTAAAAGAAATCTAAATCCTTTGAAGAAGTAAATAGGCTTGTCCATAATCGCCTGAAGCTCTTATACATAATTGATTATTATTAATAATTTCAGCATTTCTGACCATAGTCTTTCCGATTCTTTTGGGATCAGACGCGTTGGTCACAGTATGCAAAATTTTATTCGGACCTGCAATTGTGTAAGTGCCCGCATAAAAAAGAATATTTTTAAAATTATCGGCAGGATTGTCTTCAACCGAACCTGAATTGATTGATGTTGAAACGTGACCGGATTTATCATAGATAATAAAGCCGTGTGGTTTTATTCCCCAGTTTTTCTCGGTTCCATCTGGTAAGGTAATTTTAAACTCACGAAGTTCCCATGTTCCAAGCAAAACTTCTTGAGTAATTATATTTTTTTCGCTCATGTACGTGACTCCAGTTCTATCAATTGTTGAAGTATAAGATTTCAATTGCGTACATCCCACAAAAATTAATAATATTTGTAGGAAAGTACTCAATTTTGCCGTCATTATCAGAAAGGATTTGATTATTTTCATAGGTTAGTAATGATACAAATGTTTTAGCTCCTTGGACAAAACAGAGCGTCTTATTTAATTGAAGGAGATCATCTTCTCTTAATTCCCTAGCAAGCGCAGTTGCTCCGTTTGGAGCAATACTTGGACACAATTCTTTATCAATATGTAAAGGAGTAAGAATAGATAATTTTTTTCTAATTTCTTCGAGGTTTGAGCTTGATGGGCCTATTATCTTTTCTCGAGAGTCATCAAGAATAATTTGGCAGTCACTATTATGTTCAAGAAATATCTCTTCTTTACAAATTATTCCTTCAAGACGAAGTTTATGCACAAGTCTTTCTGCAATACGAGGACTTATTTTTAGTCTTTCGGTCTCAACAAACTTAAGAGTACTTGATCTGATAATTCCATCCTGGCAAAATTGATCTTGATTTTTCTTAATCACTTTCTGGCGCAAGAATTTAAGTCGCTTTGCTGGTGACTTAAGAATTAAGTTTTCTTTTATTGTTTCGAGATCATTCATTGAGACTAAAAACCTTTTTACTGTAACTATAGGTATAATAGTTAATTTGATTATTTATGTTTAGTACTGCAATATTGCCACTTTCTGAAATAGTTAAATAAGATTTATAAGAGATATCATTTAACAATTCATCTCGTTTGGTTACATATATTTCATCTTCTAATATGTTTTTGTCACCAAATACATCTTCTGGGCTTAAATAACACTCTGTCTTTAATTTAGTTACTAGCCTTGTAATGTGTGTATAAACATAATCCATCGGACTAGCATCATCCTTTCGCACAAAAAGATCGATTATCTCATTGTTATGCAAGTTTGTGGCTTTTTTTGTGTCTACTTGTGATGTCAATAAAATTATGAAATTACAAGGGAAAAACTCACGAATTTTCTGGCTGAGTTCAACCCCGTTTGTTGTTTCATTTCGTAAGTGGTGGTCGATGATAAGAATAGCTGGTAATTCAGATAAATCCTTTAAAGTTTGCTCAATGTTTACTTGAGTTTTTTCATTTGCATAAAATGTTTGGATAATATCTTTTGGCGTCTCTGGTAGATAACAATGATCTTGAATGTGTTGGAAGAAAGAATTAGAAGAAGTGAATTTTGTAATAATTGCGGAATTACAAATTTTTTTTTCTAAATAATAATTTGCAACATCAAGAAATGCTGAATCATCATCTAATAGAAGAATTTTTGGCTTTGACTGCGCAATCAAGAGATCCTCTCATATTCCCGAAAAGAAAGTTAGATTACAAATAAACTATTGATTGTTTATTTATAATATCACGTTATTAAATTAGTACAATTGCCATTTGAATTACCTCATTAAATTTAAATAAACCATTTAATGATTAAAAAGTTTAAATATACTTTTATGCAAAAAAGAATTATATTTCTATCTGATGAGTCTGTAAGCAGTAAGGAAGTAAATATGAAGCATTCAAAATCACTTCAGCGCTCCGTAAATGTGAGGAGGGGAGAACAAGAGTGTTTTAAAGCCGCGAAAATTGCCTTACAGGAAGGCTATGGTGGATTGTCAAAGATCTTCAAAGTGGATAGGATATTTATGCAATCATGCTTACGGAGTGGGTTCAACACCCCGCAAGCACTAACCAAAAAAATCAACCTAGATAAGAGGTTAACGTTTATGGCTAACAACATTTTAATCGATCTATTCTCAGTTACAAACCTGATCTTGGTAGAAAAAAACACTTAATTCTCGAATTTATTACATTTCGAAATTTGCTTTACTAACCAACAAGGGATTAGGAATTTTCTCATGGTCGAGACAAATGCCTCACGTATTATGCGTGACTCAACTCAAACTAAATTTTATGTCATTTTTACTGATGTCATATTTGAATTTGTATCAAATCATCCAAACCTAAATAGCTTGGAAAAGCTTATCTGGCTTAATCTAGCGAGGAAAAGCAATCTTGATCCCAACTACTCATGTAGCTTAACCCAACAGCAAATAGCTAGCATGGTGAACGTAAGCTATGACTCTGCTTACAGAGCGGTGAGAAGTCTTAAAAAAGAGGGGTTTTTGATTGTTCGTTTTGATGATGTTCAGCGAATCAACGTTTATACACCTATCTTGCCAATAGAAGGATTAATGGCCATTGAAAATGCTCCTAATAGGGTAGGGAAGGGCGAAGGGATGAAAAGAAATAGTTGTGGCAATGTAGATGAACTTCACAAAACTATAGAGAGTGCCCCCTGCAGGAGTGCAGATCCCCTCCCTGTAAAATTGCAGGGATCCCCCTGTAAAATTGCAGGGACCCCCCCTGCAAAAATGCAGCCCCTTTTAATAAATAATAATATTAATAATAAACACAATAATCATAATCAACCTGAGGAAAAGGTTAGCCCTATGACTCCTCAGGATGTGAAAAACGCTGAGGCGTTGGTTTGTGATTTTGAAAATTTGCAAGAACAATATCAACATCTTCGACCTACTGAGCGAATGAGACAGGTAAATTCGCAATTTACCCAGGAAGAGATGAAAATTATTTCGTCAGCTATCATTGAAAAACAAAAAGCACGGGAGCTTCAAGAACATCAAGAGAAGCTTGGTTCAGTTGAATTTCATAATAAACTTCAAGAAGCAAAACACATTCCCAAAGAGCGAGTACCTCATGTTCAAACTAAGCTGGTAGAGTTTGAATTTGAAGAAGAATTTTTTCTCATCGAAGAAGATGTCAAAAATCAAATTCTGCATCATATCCCTGTGCTCTATAGGCAACGAAAAATTAGAGGGATGGCGGGCACAAAACCGCTAAAAACACTGCTTAAAGAAATATTCTATTATGTTACCAAAGCAGGAAGTTTGATATTTACCCCCGTTATACAGCTTAAAAGATTCTATATAGCCCGTAAGATCTGTTTAAAAGGTGATTGGGAACGACCTAGGGGTATGGCCCTTAGCGAGGCAGCAACAAAAGAGAAGCTTTGGCATTCCACTAAATTATATGAAATTAAAAATGCCAATTTCCTTTTTAACTCTATAGGGGCCTCATAAATGAGTAATGAAACAATTTCTGATTTGAGGGAGATGGTAAGAACTTTACGCAAGGAGGGCTTTACAGAAGAAGCGATTGCATTAGCCGCTAACGTAAGCCAGCCCACAATTAGCCGTATTCTCTCTGGTAAGGTTAAATCTGCTAAATTTGAAGTAGCCCTTAAAATTAAATCGATCTTTATTCAATACTGCCAATAATCCTATTGGCAGTTCCTATTTAGAAAGTTAATCCAAAATTATACAGAAATGCATAAGGTATTTCTTGAGAAGCAATAATTACATTTGTAATAATTGCTATAAATAACAGGGAGAATATCATGCATCATAAACCGCAAGAAGTTATAAAGCTCTTAATTAAGAAAGGGTATACAGAGCAATGGATTGCCTCCAAGGCTAGTATTTCACAATCAACAATAAATCGCATCAAAGAAGGACGTACTCAATATCCTCGCTGCAATACAGCCGATAATATACAAAAGATATATCTTAAATATATTGATAAAAGCAATTAAAGACGATTTGAAAAAATATTTTAATAAGGGAAATGTAATGAAGGACGCAAATAAAAAAATAGAATTATTGGTTTTGATATGTTTCACCTCAATCTATACGACACAAGCATTAGCTATAAATGCATCTACTGCAATGCCTGTCCAGGACATTGTTACCTTTCTTAAAGAGGTCATCATTCAGAACTTAGCCTATGTGGCTGCGTTTTGTGCATTTATTATCGCAGCGATAGCAGCAGTTGGTAATAAAATTGGTCCTATTATTGTTGATAATGTAGGAAAGATTGTTTATTTCGCCTTTGGTGGAGTGGTTTTGAGCTATTTATTAAGTGCTGCTGGCGCTACTTTAGGGTAACTATGGAAGATGATTTTTATCTTCCAAGATATCTTGATGAACCTGAGCGAATGATTATTTGGACTGCCCCAGAGTTTATGTGGATATCAGTTTGTTCATTAGGTGGATTACTTGTTAAGCAAGCTGTTGGAATGTTGGTTGGATTAATATTCTCTTTAGTAATTCTAAAATTACTTAACAATGTAAAAAACAAATATGGAAAGAGATTTTTAAGTTTTTGGTGTTACCGGAATTTTCCCCCAATCAATAAAATTGGGAAGATTTTTCCTCCGAGTCATATACGGAAATGGTTCATCTAGGGTTAGCAATGCTAAAAAAAATTCGAGACTCGAAAATTGCGAAATTAAACTGGAAGAAGAACTATCTTAGTATTGGGCTTGGCGCTTCAATCGTTGCTAACCTGGTTTTGTCAATATCGATTAGCACGATGATTGGCAAAGAGAGAATTGTTTTGCTTTGGCCGGACAGTGCTGATGAATTTTGGGTCACACCCAAGAAAGTATCTGCAAGTTACTTAAAGGAGGTAAGTCAGTATTTATTATTAACAACTTTAAATGTGACACCACAAACAGCGCCCTCTCGGAGAGAAATGTTTATGAATTATGTGCATCCTTCAGGATATGGAGAGATTAAATCACAGCTCATATTAGAAGAGGATGTTTTAAAAAAGAAAAATATCTCAAAAATGTTTTCTCCGATTGGATATGAAGTAGACGAAAAATCGTTAAAGGTAAAAGCTATAGGAGAGTTAACAACATGGGTTTCAAAAGAAAAAATATCACAAGAGAGAGTAATATTCACTCTAGGATATAAGATGAATATTGGTAAAGTGCAATTGATTGAGTTTAAGGAAGAGCTTCATGAGAAAAAAATGTAGTCTATTGATATTTCTATTCTCTACCTCAACTTTCGCCATCCAAAATAAATCAGTGATAGATGGAGAGACAATCCATGCCAATATTTCTCAGAACGAATTAACCAGAATATTTATCCAATCAGATCGTATTAGAGAGGTAAAAAGCGCTAATAGCAACTTTGTATTAGAGAAAGATGAAGAGAATGGTCAAATTTTCTTAATGCCAAATTCGGGTCAAGAATCAACCGTAAATTTATTTTTAACAACTGAGCTAGGGAGAACTATATCGTTATCTTTAAAGCCAAAACTATCTACGGCTGAGACATTAAAATTAGAATTTATTTCTTCAGATAGCGCCACTCCTTCAGCCCCCCCTTTTTCCTATGAAGCTAGTATATTTCAGCTAATGAAAGCCATGAAAGCGAGAAAGTCCTTAGAGGGATACATAGCTCAACCAAAATCGGATGTTAATGTGATCGAAAACGGTTTAGAAAAATCTGAAGTAATGGCATATCTGGGGAAATTCAAAGGAAAGATTCTTTCTGTGAAAAACCAAACTGATACCTTAATTAAAGTAGATGAAGAAGAGTTTAAAGAACAAGGTATAAAAGCCATTGCTATAGCAAAAAGAATCTTGATGCCCCAAGAACGAACAGAAGCCTATTTGATTCTTGGAGCTTAAATAATGACAGATGCTCAAATAGTAAAAATCAAACAAATTGCTTTATTTGCAGGGTTACTAGGAGCATTAACGTTATTAATTCATTCATTTTTATCTTGGACGGTTGGTAAGCCTAATGCTGCTCAAGATAAAAGAGCAGTGATTCAGGCTATACCTTCAATTACTAAAAATATCGATGACAGTAGTATATGGATGCAAAGGATTGAGGGAAAGTTGAAAAACTCAGAAAAGAGAAATGCGGAACTAGAAAAAGAGCTGGAGGGGCAACGCGTCCAGATGGACGCAATAATCAAAGGACAAGAAATTCTTTTAGAAGAAATGTCACAAAAACTTGAATTCATTTCACAACAAGCAGCTGAACAACAAGAGAATACAAATCAATTAGATAAAAACATGCAAAATCATAATGCTTGGCCTCCTGGAGAGAATACGACTGATGAGTTTGCTTATGGGGCTGGTAATCCTCCTGCAATATTTTCTACCTCGTTAAAGCTAAGCGAAAAAAACAAGAATCTGAAAATAAACTATATCCCAGCTGGTACTTTTGTTCGGGCGGTCATTTTAGGTGGTGTAGATGCCTCTGCGAGCATTTCTTCTCAAAGCGAACCAAGGCCCGTTTTATTACGATTAGTTGATTTGGGTGTTTTACCAAATCATGCAAGAGCTAACATTCAGGATTGTCATATTATTGCTGCAGTTTACGGAGATATCTCTAGTGAGCGTGCTTATGCGCGAACGGAGAGAATTAGCTGCACTTTAAAGAATGGAAAAGTATTTGAATCTTCGCTCGAAGGCTATATTGCAGGCGAGGATGGGAAAGACGGTGTCAGGGGCAAAGTTATCAGGAGAGAAGGTGATCTATTATGGAACAGTTTCTTTGCTGGCGCAGTTTCTGGTTTAGGTAAAGGAATGTCTCAAGGTTTGGGAACCACTTCAATTTCTCCATTGGGTTCAACCACCACAACCACTGGATCAGATGTGCTTAAGTCAGGCGCATATAGCGGAATTGGGGAGGGGGCTGATCGTTTGCAAAAGTACTTTATTGAAAGAGCTGAGCAGTATCAGCCTGTTATTCAGATAGCCGCGGGTAGAGAGATCACTGTCGTTTTTACAAAAGGATTAACGTTAGATGGAATCAAACTTTGAAAAACAATATATGCATAAAAGGATAATAGTCCTTCTATTTGTGCTGAATCTTGTTGGGTGCACTTCAAGTATGAGAGGGCACTTTGATTGCCCAGGAGCACCAGGGGTTCAATGCAAAAACATCAGTCAAGTTAATAAGATGGTAGACCAAGGTGTCCTTCCAAAAGAAAAGGGCATTGATATGCCGATGGTAAAAACAGCCAATAAAGGCAAAGTATTAAAGCGAACAAAAGAAGAAATTTTGACTGTTTGGGTAGCTCCATTTGAGGATGAAGAAGGAATATATCATGAACCTGGAGTTTTAAGGGCAGTTGTGAGTCCCGCAAGATGGGAGCTCTCAAAAGCGTGATCAACTTGAAATCATTTATTTCAAAAAATTCTGAATTTGCTCCATTTGAACATATATTGTCAAATGAGCTCCCTTTTGATGCATATGATGAAGAAAATCAACTTTTTTATAACAAAGATACAATTAGTTTTTGTATCGAAAGTAATCCTTTAACAGGAGCTAATGAAGAAGTTATTAAAATTATGAATAACTTACTTGTCACAGCATTTCCTGAGGGTTGCATTTTGCAGGTACATTTATTTGCTTCAACCAAAATTGGTTCAATATTAGAAAAGTGGACTCAAAATCGTCAAAATGATAATCCTATATTTAATTACTTGACTGAATCACGTGCTGAATATTTATCGAAATCATCTTACAACAGTTTGCATGCAGATGAGTCTTTGCTGTTACGCGATTTTAGATTATTTTTCTCTGTCATTTTCCATAAAGATGAATCTGAAAATTCTTTGCGAGAAATATTATTAGTTCGTGAGCAATTAATAAGTTCATTAAGAACGCTCTCGGTCCCTTGTGTAATTAGAAATGCTCAAGAATTTATATCTATATTACGAGAATGGATTAGTCCTAATGAAAATATCAAGCCTGAATTTGCCACATGGAATAAACTAGATCCGCTGAATATACAAATTAGTGGCCAACCGAAACCTTTTGAAGTTAAGTCAAATAGAATACAAATTGGTCAAGAATATGAAATACGCCCCTTAGTAGTTGAGCAATATCCTCAACAATGGCCACTATGGGGCATGCAAGGCCTTATAGGCGATGTATTTCACGCAAATCAATCTATTCGCTGTCCATTCTATTCATCATTTTGCGTTTATTTTCCTTCTCAAACTGGACAACGAGATAGAGCTACGCTGAAAAGTACAAGATGGCGACGCTTACATGAGAGCCCTATCCGTCGATTCTTGCCAATAACAGGCTATGTGACTCAGGAATGGGAAAAAGTTAATCAAAAAATTGCATTAGGTGAGAAATATGTATGGGTGATCCATACCTTAGTGTTGTATTGCCGTAAAGGAGAAGGAGATAAGGTCGTAAATTCCGCTGACAACCTATATTCGCTGAATGGTTGGAAGTTAAAGCCTACTTTATATACGGCGCTTCCGGTTTGGCTTGCTAGTTTACCTATGAGCATTAATAAATTATGGATTGAAGCCATGTATAACTTAGGCTTTGCAAAAACCATGCTTCATTCATCAGCTGGTCAGCTATTACCTGTAATAGCCGAATCCAAAGGAACACCTGATCCTAATCTTCTTTTAGTGGGCCGTAGGGGGCAATTATTTGGATGGGATCCATTTCATAACGAGAAAGCAGGCGGAAATTTTAATGTTTGCGTCGTGGGGAAGCCTGGAAGTGGTAAGTCGGTCGTTATGCAAGAAATTCAGCTTTCCATTTTATCAGGAGGTGGAAGGATTTGGGTTGTTGATATAGGTCGTTCAGCACAAAAGACTTGTGAATTTGTTGGTGGTCAATTAATTGATTTTGCGCCTAATTCTAATATTTGTATAAATCCTTTTAGCGATTTAGATACCTTATCTGATGATGACATTAAAATGCTAAAGCCGTTAATTATTAATATGGCTTTGAAAAGACGTAATCCAACAGATCTTGAAGAAAGTCTAATTGAGGAAGCAATTAATGCTGTTTGGAAAGATTATGGCGATCAAAGCTCAATTTCCCTTATTGCTGAATGGTTAGAATCCAGCAATGAAGTTGCTGCAAAAGAATTAGGTAGAATGCTATACCCTTATACCTTAAAAGGTATGTATGGGAGGCTATGGAATGGCAAAAACACAGTTAATTTTGATAACCCCTACGTATTATTAGAATTAGACAATTTGGAAAGCGCCAAGGACTTACAAACCGTAGTACTGTTAGCTTATCTTCATCGGGTGAGTAATGCTTTATTCCTAGGAGATAGGAGTCAACGTAAGCAGTGTGTTATGGACGAGGTGTGGGCCCTTTTAAATGGATGTCGAGTCACAGAGTTTATTCAAGCTTTTGCTAGACGAGCTAGAAAACATAACGGCAGCATAATGTTGGGGACTCAAGATATCAGCGATTTTTTTAGTAGCCAAGCCGGTGAGATCTCATATCGGATATCTGATTGGTTAATTATGTTGCAGCAAAAGGGAGAATCTATTGATAGATTTATTGAAAAGGGACAAAAGAAAGTAGAACCTTATCAAGAAAAATTAATGAAATCTTTAAGGACAGTCAATGGTCGTTATTCAGAAATGATGATATGCGGTGATAATTGGTATGCAGTGGGAAAACTGCTTTTAGATCCCTTTTCCCAGATTCTTTATTCTTCCAAGGCTCAAGAGTTTCAAGCCGTTCAAGATTTACGTAATAAAGGTGTCAGCTTGCCGGAGGCTATATCTATTGTTTCACAGAGAATGCAAAATGGATAAATGCATTAAAATTTTATCTCTTTTATTTGTTCAAAGCCTTTTATGTATTGGGATCCTTTATTTGTATCATCACAGAATGAATGTATCAGATAGAGGGGCAATTATCATAATTGATGTTAAAGCGATTATGAAACAAGAATTAGAGAAACTTGCCAAAATGGATTTAAGCGAAGAACAACAAAAGAAAGCATTAAATCGTTTTTCAACAGCGCTTAAAAGAAGCCTTTCTGAACTATCTTTAGAAACCAAATCAACCATTTTGTTAAAGGATGTGGTTCTTGAGGGGGGTAGGGATGAGACAGAAACTATTTTTAATAAAATGCATAAATATGATTAAAAGATGCAAGGTTAAATTTCTGATTTGCATTTTGATTATGGGATTCTTTTTACCGTTTAGGTTTACGGTTACAAATTCAGTTACTCCACGAATATTTTATATTTCACATAACAAAGATATTAAAAACGGGGATTACATTCTATTTAAACGGAATCAGGAGAACATAAGTAATCTTCCCTTTATTAAAGAAACAATTAAACAAGTTACTGGTATAGCAGGGGATAAGGTAGAAGTGAATAAAAAGGAGTTTTTCATAAATGGCCAATCAATGGGATTTGCAAAAATTCACTCAAAACAAGGGAAGGCATTGGCTATTGGACCTTCAGGCATTATCCCACCTGGTTTCCTATTTGTGCATGGTTCAAGTTCGAATTCTTTGGATTCGCGATATGCCGCGATGGGCTGGATCAATGAGGCTAATGTGGTGCGTGCTATTCCTCTTTGGTAATCAACATGTAATGGCTAAGGATTTAGGTGTGATGGGAAGGACTTACCCAATTATTGAAACAGATTTGATTCAATTCATTACTGATAAAGTTAAAAGGATGCAAAATGGTGGTGAGCTGTCCAACTTGCGGGAGTCATTGAAAAAGCACTCCCAAGAGAGAATTGAAAGACCATTACCGGTATCAGGGATTGCTAGAACAACCATAGAGCGGTCGTTTAACTTTGACCCTTCCATAGTAGCTGCGGAACATATTTATGACCATCAGGGCTCTCTCATTCATCTAAAAGGAACCAGGATTAATCCCCTTGATCAGGTGAGTTTAAGTAAACCTATCTTGATAATCGATGGGGATGATAAGCACCAGGTTGAGTGGGCCATTAATCAAGAAAAGCAGATTGGGGAATCGAAATTGGTCCTGATTAAAGGCCCGGTAATAAGTTTGCGAAAATCTCTTCATAAAAACGTTTTCTTCGATCAACAAGGAGTACTTTGTAAGCGTTTTGGAATTAAACAAGTGCCTGCTCGAATACAACAACAAGGTAAAGCCTTATTAATAGACGAGATGAAGGTTAGCACGTGAGAGTAGGGCTATTTCTTGTTTTAGGATTCTGGGCTCAGGTCGTATTTGCAGAGGGACTATGTCATGGCAAGTTTCTCAATCCTATTACAGATATATGTTGGAAATGTTTATTTCCCTTAGAGCTTGGAAAATTAACATTACTTGATAACTCTCCAAAAGCAACGCCGGAAGTCTCAAAAAGCGATTTGCCTGAATCCATCTGTACATGTCCTGGCATGCCACCCCGAGTAGGCGTTTCATTCAGCTTTTGGGAACCGATGAGACTTGTAGAAGTTGCGCGTCAGCCATTTTGTTTTTCAAGCTTGGGCGGTTTAAAGGTTGATCCAGGGGTATCAGTTCAAGCAGGGGCAATTGATGCAATTGAATCAGGTGAAAATTCCAGCTTTTATCATGTTCATTATTATATCTATCCCTTAATGTATTGGTTGGAGTTATTAGAAGAATCATCCAGTTGTGTTGCTAAGGAGCCATTTGACTTAGCTTACTTATCGGAGCTTGATCCTACATGGAACGATAGTGAGCTGAGTTCAATATTGAATCCAGAATCCTTACTATATGCAAATCCTATTGCACAAGTTTCTTGTGCGGCAGACTGTGCAAAATCCTCTGTTAGTTTGGGATTTGATGCTTTGTTTTGGTGTAGTGGTTGTCAAGGAAGTGTATTTCCGCTAAGCGGACATGTGGCAGCGCATGTGAGTGGAGTCCAAGCCAGCTTGCTATTAGCAAGTCGGACTCTATTTAGAATGCATCGAACGGGAGCACTTCGTGGCAGTATGGGAGAAAAGGCACTTTGCCACACATTTTATCAGCCTGTATGGAGAAAAGCCCAATATCGCACTCAAATGGTTTATCCGATCCCTGGAATGAGTAAAGAGCCTTTTCCATGTAATCCCATAGGAAGGAGTTCAGTTCCTTGGGAACCTGGTAGAGAATTTCCAGTAAAAGGAGAAAATTATACTTATTTGATTTGGCGTAAAAGGAGCTGCTGTCTTGGGTAGAATAATTCTTTTTTTCTTGGGGGTTATTCTACAATCCGTTAGCTTTGCGACTACTTCTAACGAGCATGCAAAGTCTGGTCAATTATTAGTATTTGTTTCCTTTTCCATGTCTAAGATAAGTCTCCAACAATGGGCGACGCAATGCCAAAAAGTTGGAGGAACTTTGGTGCTAAGAGGGTTCAAAAATAACTCGTTAAAGGAAACATTAAGCGCTGCAAACGTAATCTTTAAAGATAGAGTCGAAGGGATGATAGTCGATCCTACCGCTTTTGAAAGGTATGCCATTAAAACTGTGCCCGCAGTTCTTGTAACTGATCAGAATCTTGTTCCATGTAATGAAACTAATTGTCCAATCTCACGTTTTGATGTCATTTATGGAGATATAGGCTTGAAATATGCATTGGAAAAAATCAAAAATGATGGTGAATTGGACAAAAATGCTCAAATATACTTAGAAAGATTAAATGCATGAGATTATTTGGTATTTTATTAGGGATGATCATTGTGTTCACAACCTATGCAAATGAGCCTGAAATGAATGAATGGATCCAAAACCTTAAAAATGATGTGCAAAATGAAGTTTTCATGGCTAACTTAGGTCAAAGTGAAGAATACTTAAATTTAATGGAACAGAAAGATCTTAATAACTCATTTTTAGGTGAAACATCTACGAAAAACTTAGTATCAAATGCAGAAAAATTGCACAATGGAAATGCAATAAATAATTATTTAAATCAAGAACACCCCAAAACAGATAATTCAACTGTTCCACAAGAGTTTGGAGAGATGATTCAACTGAATTTCTTAAATGGTCCCAAATACATCATTAATCCCAATGAACCAATTTTGCTACACGCATCAAATTTACAAAAGCAGCCTTTTGCGGATCAAATACTTATTTCAGGAAATGATTATGAAGAATATCAGTGTGAAGAAAGTGTTCATCAGTTTACTGAAACAGTAAAAGAAATGCTAATTATTGATTTTGAAAAAGCAATAGAAAAGAGTCAGTCTGTTTCCCTTTATGCAGCAGCTAAAAATGAATTTTCGGTTAATATTTCTGCTAACCTGATTACCGGTGAGATTACATCTCAAGGAAATGGCGCTAATTTACTTCATCCAGATTCTAAAGTAGTTAATCCTTTAGGGCAGATACCTTCAGGTGGGCATGTTGAGTTTCGAAGAACTATTCCTTACTCCTTTTGGAATGGCCTCACTGAATCTGTACAAACAACTATAAGCAGCGAGCCCTCCAAAGAAAATGGTTATCAATTCACATTCGGTTTAGCCCAACAAAATTGTAATAACAAACATAAAGCATTGTGCAACCAATTTAGGGGAATGCAACATCATTGGGAAGCGATTATTTATATTCCTCCTAAATATAAAAATGAGTACTGGAAAGGTACAGAAAAAATACAACCTTTTATCGAAAAAGAGTGGTGCCAAATAATAAGCAGTCGTTGCTTGGGCAACTCTCATTTTCGTAATTTTGGTCAAGGCGAATCAGCTTTAAAAATTCATAAAGATTGTTGGGAAAGAGAAACCACGTATCAGTGTGGTATAGGTTCTAAGCCATTACAAGATTGCCATCATTTAAAAAATAAAGGGTGTGAGCAGGTTAGCTCAGTCTGTAAAAAGTTTCATGATAATGTGTGTGCAATATACGAACAACAATATCGTTGTCCTATCAATACTGTGCTGACTGTAGAAGAAGCCAAATTTGACTTAGAAGGGTTAAGCCAGGCTGCTCCACAATTAAAGTTTGAAGAAAACCAAGACTTTGGCGAAGCAATATCTGGTTTAAGTCTTACGGATGCTTTTGTTAAAGAACAGGTTGCTCGAGAAGGTATTACAGGCAATTTCTTTGGTGGCCAACCATCAGAGTGTGAGACTTTACCCACACAATGCTGTGCTCAACGTGGTATTGTAAAAAAATTATTTGGTTGCACTGAGAAAGAAGAAGAGCTTGCTCCCAAAGTTCATAACGGGTTATGTCATTTAATTGAAGAAACAAAAAATGGTATTTGGCATCATAAGAAGAGACATTACTGTTGTTTTCATTCAAAACTTGGACGAATCGTACAAGTAGGGGCTCGTCAGCAGTTAGGACTGGACTTTGGGAATGCAGAAATACCGAACTGTAGGGCATTGAATGCAGATGAAATACAAAATGTTGATTGGAGTCGTGTAGATTTTTCTGAAATTATTCAAGATTTTAATAAAAAAGCTTCTGCCAGTAAACTAAGTTCCCATTTTCAAAATAATATAAGCCAAAAGACTGTATCTCAACAAAAAATAGAAGAAAAAGAATTACTAAGTGTACTTGACCACAAAATTAATGATTTCAAAGCGGTTTCTTCAGCTCCCCTAAATGAATATTATCTCGATAAAGATAATGGAGAGCTCCATGATTAAATGGCTGCTCGTGGGAATGACCAGTTTAACGCTATTTCTATGTTCAGTTTGTCAAGCAGGGTGGCGATCGGATCATGAACGAGGTTGGCATTGGTATGAAAGGGAAACTAAAGAAAATTTTCAAAGCAATGTTAAAAGCAACCCTCCAGCCTCATATGCAGAGCAGCTGTCAAGTTATAGAAAGCAAGGAGAGGAATTAAGGGCCAAAGCAGTGCTTGAAAGAACCCCTGAAAGCGTGAAAGCTTTGATGAATTGGGAAAAGACCATGTGGGATAATTCAGAGCAGTTTGGATCTATTTGGCAAGCGGTGCTTAGAGAAAGCCCTGAGTTAGATTATTCCGTTACGCATCCGACAGCACAATACGCAAGGCATCTGTATGTAGATGAGCAAAAGAAAAACATTAAAAAATCAATTCAAAATCTCCAGAAGAATTATGGGCTGATGTTCTTTTTTAAGGACAGTTGTCCATATTGTCATGCCATGGCACCCATTATTACTTTATTTGCAGAACATTACGGATTTGTTTTACATAGCATTAGCTTAGATGGTGGAAAAATACGAGCTCTCCCAAATATGATCAAAGACAATGGCATAAGTGAGCGTTTCAATATTACGATGGTGCCTGCTGTTATAGCAGTTAACCCTAGCACTGGAGCCTATTTTCCCATTGCTACAGGAGCAATTAGTCAGCAAGAGATTGAGGAGAGAATATTACAAATTGCTGAATATGAATCCTCTCAGTTAGAGAGGAGCCACAGTACATGAAAAGACAGGTCTTGTTAGCTGCATTTAGCCTAGTCTGTAGTTTTACGCTTTTTGCTCAAGATATTGCATCCAATATGGATAAATTCATTAAGTCAGGTGGCGTAACATTTAACGGAACAAATGCAACTGCTTTTAAAGGTCAAGCTGCTGGGGGATATACCTTAGGTTCACTCACTTTAAGAAATCCTACTCGGAGTTATACCCCCATTATGGCTCAAGCACCTGGGATCCGAATGGGGTGTGGCGGAATTGATCTCTTTACAGGTTCATTTTCATATATCAGCTCGGATGAGCTGAAGAAAGCCTTCCGAAACATTGGGACCTCAATGGGAACCTATGGTGTTATGATTGCGCTTGAAAGCGCATGCCCTATGTGTAAAAAGCAAGTGGATCTCTTACATCGTATGGCTAATGAAATTAATCGCTTTAACATTAATTCATGCGAGACAGCTGCGGGTATTGTAGGAGGGATTTGGCCCAAAACGGAAACCGCTCAACGTCATGTTTGCACGACGGCAAGTGGACCTGGTGGAATATTTAATGATTTTGCAGCAGCGAAACAAAAGTGCGGTGCAGGGGATGAATCAAAACGGGTCTTTGAACAAATTCGACAAGCGAGCGAAAAGAAGAATAGCGGTCAAGGTTTATCTGCGAGAGAACAAAAATTAGCGGCATTTGAAGATATGTTGCTAGATAAAGGAAATTTAGCATGGATGATTTTGTCTAAATCTGGATTTATTAAAGAGCATGGACAAGAGCTATCTGAAATGGTTATGTCTTTGTCAGGCAGTTTGATTTTAGATAATACTGGAGAGGCAAATATTTGGCGGCTATTACCTTCTAAAGCAGGGGATGAAGCTGTACTTAATACCTTACTTTATGGAGAAAGCTTTAAATTATCTGATGGTCAGATGATGCACCATTCTTTAGAAGCCAAACTGTATCACTGCGATACTATAGAAACTTATGGATGTTTAAATCCAAATTTAACAAGTTTTAACATGAGCCATTCTCAATCTTGGGTGGGTCGCATCCAGGAGACATTAAGATCCATTCAAGATAAAGTAAGACGTGATGAAGCATTATCAGCACAAGAAAAAGAATTAATCAGTAGTGCAAAATTTCCATTATTTCGTGCAATTAACGTCCAAAGTGCCTATTCTTTTGCTAAGGATGTTATAAACTTAAATGATTATGCTGAAATGCTTGCTTTAGATGTTTTAGAGGAATATTTAGAAGATTTGTTAGATGTAGTAAAATTGGGTAGCCATCGAATCCAAGCTGAGACTGAAACTATCAAAGATTTTCAGGCTGGAATAGCAGATGCTAGAGGCATGATTCGATATTTTCGTGCTAATAATCAACAAAAGATTACCCAAGCGCACGAAATGATAAGACGCATTCAATTCCTTGAACAACAATTAGTAGGGGAGTTTGATGCAGATATGTTAAGAGCTATTGATTACGCTTCAGGGAGAAAATAAGATGGAAAAGGACATCAAACCTACTTTTAATGGGAAGTTAAGAATCGCAAGAACGCTGCTATTTACTTGCTTTATGCCAATTATACCTATATTTATATATATCTTTTCAAAAGAGTTATTTGATTTAACTAGAATGCAAGCATATTCTTTTTTGGCATTTATGTTATTTTCGATTAACGCTTTATGGTATCTCTGTTTCAGACAGTTTTATCGTACGATTTCTTATGAAATTGGTGAGGATAGTATTGTTGAAAATACTAATTTCATTTCAGCAAGTAAAAAAGAAATAAAATATTCAAATATTAAAGAAATTACCTGTATTAAAGGACCACTGCAGCGCTTTTTCAATCTAGGAAATATTATCCTCTACACTCAAGCTAGTTCGAGTGGAGGAAACAATCATTCGGGCATGACATTGCTTGATATTAATGCTGTCGAAGATGTATACGACAAAATTAAGCAAAAAATGTCAGGTAAATAATGGATAGTTTAGAAATCATTACCCATGGTAATGGCGCAATACTGGTTGATGTTTTTAATGCCATTGCAAGGATTCGAACAGGCAATATCATCAATGGCGCTTTTATTGTCATGATGATTTCTGGATATGCTTTCACCTTAATTCAAAATATTGCGGTTTTAAATCCTAAAGAAATTGCTAAATGGACAATTTCTTGGGTTTTAATCTTTGGTGTTGTGTATCAACCAACTAAAAGTGTGCTTATTTCAGATAGAGTTGTTGGTGGACAGGTGGTTGTCGATCATATTCCGCTAGGACTGGCCACATTTGCTAGTATTACAAGTCAATTAGGAGCAAATTTAGCAAGAGTATTTGAAGATCAGTTACAAATTCCGAATGAGGTGCAAAGATATACTAACTCGGGCACTTTAATGTCCTCGAAACTCGCTCTCGCTGCAAGCGAGATCCATATTACCACACCCCATCTTGAAAAAAGCTTCAGAAATTTTGCATTTCAATGCGTAATGTATGATGTTCGTATAGGTTCGACTTATACTATGGATGATCTCTTATATAGTACCGATATTTGGAGTTTGATAAGAGATAACACCTCTGTTGTTAGAATGTTTGAGTATCATGGAAAAAACCGTGAAAGAGAAATATTAACTTGTAGAGAAGGAGCTGTCAGGTTAGAAAAAGATCTAAATATAGAAGCTCAAAATTCTCAAAAAATATTGGGGTGGCGATTTTTCAACTTTAAACAAAGCTTGGAGGACAATGAAGGCTCTCAGCTGGATAGTAACTACATGAATAAAATTATCAAAGACTATCTTCCGGCAAGCCACGAGCTACTTGTTCGTATGTCAGGTCAATCATCTGAAATTTTAAAAAAGCATATGATAATGAATGCCATTCGGGAATCTCCTTTAATAGCTTCTCAAATGATGGATGTTGGAGCTGGTGCTCAAGGATATGCTATTGCGCGCGCTAAAACACAGCAACAAAATACATTTCATCTATTAGGAACAATGGCTGGTTCTGGCGTGCAGTATTTGATGGGGCTGTTCGAGGCGTTATTTTATGGGAGCTTTTTGCTCATCATCTTGATGGCAATGATGCCTGGTTGTCAGGGAGTTTTGTTAAGCTATTTAACTTCTCTCGTATGGATACAATCTTGGCCAACAATTTATACCATTATCAATTTTTTTATGACGGCAAATACGGTTGCTGCTAGTAATGCTACAGCAAGCTTTATTTCAGCAGATGGCACCCAAGGTATTGGGTGGAACCTTTTTACATCACCAGCGATAATCCAGGCTAATTTAGACCAGGCAGCACTGGCAGGTTTCTATTCCTTGAGTGTTCCTTTTATCGCCATTGCTATTGTGAAGGGGACAGGTTCATTTGTTCATTTAGCAGGCCATCTAAGCTCAATTAGCCAAAGTGCCGCTAGCCAGGCAGGGGAGGAAATGACTACTGGAAATTACGCATTACAGAATGTTCAATATGCAAATACATCGTCCTTTAACATGAATGCAAATCATTGGGATTCAGCGCCTAATTATCGTTCGAGAAATGCAAGTTATGAAATGGATTCAGGCTCTCAAATGAGAGTTTCTGGTGATGGGTCTGCAATGCTAGATCAATCGCAAAGCATGTCTCAGTTGTTAACAAATTTACATTTAGGGCAAAGCTTTTCTCAGAGAAAAAATAATTTGCTTCAAGAAGTGCAAAGTGCCTATCAGCAAACAGGCATGTCTTATGTGGATTCTATTGGCGCAGGGATCTCTTCAGCGCTCCAATCTATGAATGCTAGTGGAAAATCTGTTTCAGATGGGCAGCATTTCAGTCATTCGGAACAGGTGGGACAGATTGAGTCATTACAAAAATTCGATCAACTAGCAGATAAATTAGCCTTACATATGGGTTGGTCTAAAGATAAATCAATAAATTCATTGGTTGGAGTTTCTGCTTCATTGGGTCCTTCAGGAATATTAAGAATTCCAACAAAAACAGTTGAAACTATCCTAGGCGCAAAATTAGATCTGCACGGCGGGATATCATATAATTTTTCAAAATTAGATAAAGAAACAAGAGATAAAGTATCTGATTTCATTCAATCTGAAGGCGCATCATCTACAATTGATCATGCAGTACGAGCTACTAGAGATATGAGTTATAATACTGGACATGATAAGCAAGATCGTCTTTCAAATGAGTTAAATTCAAATCTTTCTAAAATGCATCATCATGAAAAGCAATTCCAATCTTCTATGCAAAAAATGTACAGCACCCAGCACTCTAAGGAATTTAGTGAAGCAAATAGTGCAAATATTGAATGTAATCTTAATCAAGATTTTGTTGCATGGGCAAAAGATCAAAGAATGTCTAATGGTGAACAGCTTGGAATTCAAGGCGTTGATAGCCTGCTCAGAGATCCAATTTATGCAGAAGAATATGCTCAAGCGTTTCTAGATGAACGCATCGAATCGTTAAAGAATTCAATAGAACTGCGTCAAACAATTCCCCAAGAATATCAAGAATTTTCAAAATCCCTAGAGAGAAGGAATGATATTATAAATCTTGACAAAAGTAACAAGCATGCAGTATCAAACCACTCTGAAATGAATGGCATTACGGAAATTGGAAAGTTCGATATTGATACATCTTCAGAAACCATGTTCAATAAACTTAAAGAAGATAATAATGATCGCTTACTTAAAGCGCATGATAGGCTAGAAAAAGCAGGACAAAATATTACTAGAAAAGTTGGAAATAAAGTAAAAATTAAAGATAAATTAGAAAAAGAAACAACGTAAACACCCTAAATATATCTTGCATTTTTCATGCATAATCGAAATACTACAACCCTTATTATATAAATGGAGATGGGACAATCCCGTGTTATACCATGGATGATTTATTACCTCTAAACTTAGCCCCTTTAGGTCGATTTTCAGATTTTTATTCCAAGCATTTACATTCAAAAATCGATTCGTACCATAGAAGCATCAAAGAAATTAGTTCTGAGAAAAACTCTGTTTTACTTAAACAACTTAGAAATGATCAATTTTGGGAAAATCTAAATTCTTTAGTGATTGACAAAGATGCTTTTGAAGAATGTCAAAATTTGTGGAAAAAAATAAAGCCATTTGCTCATCTTAATACTCGAGATCTGTTATCACTTCTAACTGATAAAATTTTGCCTCTTGAGCAGTTATACCTTCAGGCGCTTCAGCAACTAAATGTTGAAAAGAAAAATCGTGAAAATAATGGATTTTGGCCCACACATTGGTTTAACGCTTCGATTGAAAAACAAATATCTGCTCTTCAAGAAAATCAAAAACGTATTAATTCCTTAAAAGCACATATACATGAGGGCTTATTACAACGTTGTGATATTCATAACACCTTAGGATCGCCTCGAAATGTAGATGATGTTGTGGCTGCGCTATGCAAAAAAGTCAATGTGCTAAATATTTTAAAAGAACCTCTTACAATTGAGGGCACGCTTTCTGCAACTCTTGATGATGATAGAAGATTAGCCATTTACGATCATTTAGAATCAACAGCTCAAGATAAAGATAAATTAAAAGAATTAGTATTATCTTCTATACCTAAAAGACAAAATATCTCATTTAAATCCAAAAATGAAATTAAAGCTAACTTGAGAGGGATGAGAAAATTCCGTAATAACGTGCTGGATAAGTTGAGCTTTGAAAAATCGCAAGGGAATAATCTAGCTTCAAGATTAGTTCCATCATCAGTTCGTAAGGCTGGTAAAGAAACAGCTTTAGCAATCCAGGGCACACTGGATAATATTGGCTTATATTCTCCATTATCTCATCTTTGGCATCTTAGATTTATCCTCTATCTTGGATTAAGTTACATTGCTTATCATTACTTAGTAATGACATTGCTACCTATAGCGCCTCTTTTTCTCAGTGTTGCTACTACTGCGATGCTTTCAAGTGTCTTGTTTTATACTGTTGCCTTGGCACCTGTTTGGTGGTTAAGCTGGATATGCTTAAAATCTTTAAAAGAAGGTGTTCGAGAATACCTTTTACATTGGAAGAAGAGTGAAGTATGCGATTCCCTGCTTGCCTTGACTCAATCTCAAGAATTTATTGCCAATCATCTTAGTCAAAAAATTGTTGATTTACCTCATTTTGATATTGGAAAACTGACAGGTGAGGTTTGCCATCATCAACATCTTTTGGAAGAGAGTCTTAAGAAATTACAGCGTTATTCATTTGGTGAAAAGCGTTTGTGTAGAGGGTATACGCAACTAGCAGTTGATGAAACTATAGAAAAAATTAAATCACAACAAAAATATATCGAATCACAACTTCAAGATCTTGCTTGTCATATCGCACTGCGTATCGGTCAAGAAATAGATTTACTTGAAAGAACCTCATCAAAATTAAAATTTGAACCCTTGTTGCCTCCTAAGCAAGTGCAAAAATTGAAAACATTTATATGGTCCTATGGGGATGAAACTGCTCTTCATCAATTTAAGAAAAATGTTAATCCTATTAATAAATGGGTGAACAAAACAAATAGATTTTTCACTCCACAAGACGAAGCTGAAGCGTCTTCATTAAATCAGCCTTGGGGTGGAAATTCTATTCGGAAAGACGCCTTAAACGGATGGAATATCATATTAAATGCGTTTGTTTTGGACCCCACTCAAAAAGAAGCTGCTTTACAATTGAATGGAGTGCTTGCTGGAAAAATATATCCAACTCCGCGGCAGTTCCATGAAATGATTCGAAAGCTTGAAACTGGAGAACAGGTTAGTCGTGTATTGCAAAATATCCAAGTTTATATATTTGCAACCTTAAATTCAAAATCCCTTCAAAATGCTCGCCTATTATCTTCTCATCATAAAAATCTTATTGCGCAGTGGTATCATCAAAATGAAGAGAATATAAAGAAAGCAGAAAGAGATATATCCATCTTTTTTGATAAAATTAAGCGTAATTCTCACGATGTTGAGAAATTTGATGATGATTACTTAAATAATATATTTGAACTCCTTGAAGGATCTGAAATTTACCATCATTCCAAGGGGATAATTAACACCTCTAATAAAAGATATCAAACCATAAGAAAATATTTCGAAGAATATTCTGGAGAGACTAGTCGCGTTATCCGTTTTTTAAGATTTGTACCGTCTCCCGATGCGGATAAACTTCTTATGGATGTAGCTAAAAAAAGATTAGGGTGGATTTTACGACAGATAAGAAGAGACGATAAACATACGAAGCGCTTAACTGAATCGGATATTGAACTATTTCAAGATTGTACATTGATAAGTTCTAAAGATAAATTTGATTTTTCTGAGTTCATTTCCCACTCAATGCAATTTAATCAACCATGGGATCCCAAGATGGAAAGATTTTTGCGTGAATGTCAAAGAAATGGCTTAGATTCAGGAAAGCTTCTAAAAAATTATCAAATGAATAATCAAAGGATTAAACCATTTTTACTTTCGAAAATTGATAACCCGATCAGGGACGGAGCCAAGAAAATATCCAATTCTTCTGAAGTTATAGGAAGGAGAACTCATCGTGTCAAACATTAAATCCCTTTGCAAAAGAGTTAAAAATACGTTTTCTGATACTTTATCAGAAAAACCTTTGTCTGCTATCTTAATGTTGGGTAATTTGTACGTCTCTTTAAAACACGCTAATCCAGAGGAAGAATCACTTTTAATTCAAACATTGTCAAAATTAAAAGCTAGCTTAACGGAAAAGCAAGTTAATCGTTTATGGGGTAGTATTTTATCGATTTCTCCAAAGCGTTTGGGATTAATGACATCATCAAACAGAAAGTCTATTAACAAACTCAAATATGAAATGGCATGTGATATTGAATACTTGCAACACATTGATATAGATGATCTTATCAAAGCCGGACAAAGTGTTAAATTTTACCGTTTCATTCTTATTGCTGTTATTCGACATAATTTACAATCAAAAGGTTTATCAGATCCCTTTGAAGAGGAAAAATTCGATTTTGATGCATTGAAAGCTGTTAGCGCTGAACAATCTGAATGTCTAGCAGAAGTTATCAAAAAATGTCCTTTACCTTCATTGAAGGTTTTCCAAGCTTTGGGACAAAAGAGTGAAATTGCAGAGTTATTACTAATTGATCTGAAAGATTGTGATGATATATTTGAAATATCTACTGCATTTGCACAACAGCATCCTTCATTAAGAGAAGAAATAGCAGAAAATTGGAAATCCTACTTAGAAACTTATGAGTTAACCTCAGCTCAAGAAAAATTCCTGACCGAAGAATTGCCAAAACTTAAGAAGAAATTTCCCGAATTTAAAATTGTTGAACTGGATAGTCGCATAAGAAGAGATAATCAGATTGAGATCCCACATCCTGACAGGTCATATTATCGTGCAGTTTGCGAAGGTGGACTTAGCGGGGTAGCGTCTTCATTTGGAATAACTTCCGGTCTAGCCCAACTAGGTTTTGTGTTAAGTGTTCCCGCTTATGCCGTTTCATTACCAGTTTGTGTAGGTATGCACCTTGGATTAAATTGGATGTTTCAACGTTCCAAGGAAAATAAGCGCGAGACTATGGCCCCTGAAAAGGAATCCACAAAAAGAGAAAAAATGTCTAGTCAATATAGTCCTTAATCATTTGTCACTCATTGCATTTCTTTTTACTTATGCTAAATTAAATTAGTTATTTAATTTAAAAGGATTTGATATGGTTACTAAAAAAGGAACTTCCTCTACTCGTGGTCGTAAGGTAGCAAAATCTTCAGCAGCTAAAGGTCTAAAAAAATCTGCTGCTAAAACAAAAAAACCTACCGTAGCATCTACCAAAGTAGCTAGAACACGCACAAAAGCTAAAACTCCTTCTGAAATCGCTAAAGCCAAGAAGCCCGCAGCAAAAAAATTGACTAAAAAAGCTGCCAAAAAAACTACAACGACAAAATCGGCAAAGAAACCAGTCAAAAAACCTGCAAAAAAGCTTCCTGGTAAAACTAAACCTAAAATGTTGGTATCTTCTGGCAAAAAACGTGGAAGACCCAGTAAATCAAATATCGAAGTATTAAGTTCTGAAATTTAAGTAAATGAAATTGGCTACGTGGTTTGTAGCCAATTCCCATACGAAATTTGTTACCTAACTAGCATTTCTTTGTCTTATAAGATGATTCTAGAATTACCATTGTGTAAGATTGCGGATCTTTTTTGATATTATTTTTCTAGTATGACAAACCTAAAAAAACCCTTTCTAAACTTTCGAGAAGCAAAATCCTTTGCTCATTCTCTTCAGCTGAAGAGCCGGGAAGATTGGTTACTTTATTGCAAATCCGGGCGAAGACCAATGAAAATTCCTGCTTCTCCTCATCTGGCTTACAAAGAGAAGGGATGGGTGTCATGGGGAGAATGGTTAGGAACAGGAATTATTGCCCCTCAAAATCGGAAATTTAGGTCATACAAACAGGCTCGACAATTTGCACGGTCGTTAAGGCTAAACGGCGTGTCTGATTGGCAGATGTTTTGTAAATCAGGTAATAGGCCTGACGACATACCTTCCAGACCGAATAGCACTTATTTAGGACAGGGGTGGATTTCTTGGGCGGATTGGCTAGGCACCAAGAACGTTGCGCCACAAAATAGAGTCTTTAGAGATTTTAAAAAAGCCCGAGCTTTTGCTCGAGCTCTTAAACTAAATGCACAATCTGATTGGAAAGAATATTGTAAAAGTGGCTCTCGCCCTACGGATATTCCTGCTGCACCGCATAAGGTATACCGTAATTTGGGATGGATATCTTGGGGGGATTGGTTAGGTACTTCCAAGATTGCTACCCAGCTGATCAAATTCAAATCCTTTCGCGAAGCACGCAAACTTGTTCGAAGCTTAAATCTTAAAAGCATCAATGAATGGAAACAATTCTGTATCCAACAGAAACCTAAGGATATTCCTTCAACGCCCGATAGAACCTATAGAAATTCTGGCTGGATCTCTTATAAAGATTGGTTAGGTATCTCAAACTAATACTTAAAATTATGCAAAAGTGAATAAGGATTTTATTGAGTTGCACTCTTCACATTTGAAATAATTCTATGAAGAAGAGGGCAAATGTAAACTCTAAATGTACTACCCTTATAGCTAAGCAGATAAAAGAGGCTGTTTATTAGATTCAACTGGATGAATTTGATCATAAGTTCGAATTTTCAGTGTTTTATTGATATATAACGAATTTTAATATGGAGTGGAAGTTTAATAACTTGGTTGTGTTTGAAATCTCTAAGTATTACCTCGTATGATGGGTGAGGATAGCGTGGTTATTAATTCAAACGGAGTGCCCCAATGCCTCAATTAAAGAAACTACTTACTTCGGTATTAATGAGTCTTTGTTTCACAGCTTTTGCCAATCAAGGTGAAACTAGTATGGAAGCTCCAAAAACTTTAGTATTAGGTTACGATTATCCTTCTGAAAGGACATTAAAGGAATCAACCTCCAAATTGCATCAAAATAGCAAATATTCCTTTCACGGTAGCGAAAAAAATGTTGAAGTGGTATTACTGGGCGAGAAAGAAAAGGTAATCATTCCAGAGATTAATGAAAGTTTCTTGCTTTTTGACAAAAATCTTGTATCTGCCAATCTACATTTATTACCTCCTGGTCATTATTTATCTATGACGCCTGCAATTGAGAAAATAAAAGAGACCAGAGAGAAATTGGCTCCCTTAAAGACAATTTCTTTAAATATAGAAGAGTTTGATTTAGATAAATTAAACGATGCTTACTTTGCAAGTAGGCCTGCAGAACTTCTTGGATTATATGAGCTTGATCATACAAAAGTCTTCTTTGTAATGAAAAAACTTGATACTCCTAAGGAAATTCATCCTAGAGACAAAGAATACTTTCAATTAATAATAAGAATTGATAATAAAACTAGGTAAGAAAGCTAAAAGGCGAAGGGATTGCTATGAATGGAAGTATTCAACCTGATGTAGTGGATGAATTTTTTAGCAATATTCAAGAAGCTGAAAATTATTTAACTCAATATGGAAGCTCAAATAAAGATACAAATAATGGCGTTTCTTTATCTTATGAGAATATAGCTAAAAAGGCGCCGTTATTCACATGGTTCTCTGCAGCTACCATGGGGTCAGTTCAAGTAGGAAAAGTAATAAAGCTTGTCGACAATCCGGTTTTAAGCCATTGTGAAAGCACCAACACGCTTTCTCTTGGTTTTTCATATGGAAACCAGAAGATTCATAATAATATAGTAGCTCTTTATAATATCTATCAGGATCATGGGTTAGATGGACTCAGGATACTGCAAAAATGGGATAGGAATGAAGTATACATCTCCGGTAATGTAATTTTAGCTTTTGAAAAATACTCTGAAGTTGAATCCAAAGCTAAAAATTATGCTGCTCAAGTTAATTTACCCTCTAATGACATTTCAGTTGTTAAATATATCATTAGCCAACCTGAAAACATTGAATTACTAAAAGATGCCAGTAAGTTTTTGGTTCAACATGAACAAGTCATTGTTGACCCGATGTATGAGAAAATATATTTCGATAATGGAAAAACTGTTGGAGAGGTCTTAAATGACTCTAATTATTTAGAAAAGCTAGCTGCTAATCACTTAGAGCTATCTGGTGCTAAAATATTGGATGAATATATTCCTACAGATGGGTATGATTTTACTTCTTATGATCAGCGTGTTGGATATTTCGATAAAGTATTAGACGAATATTTCAATATTTTAGCTCAAGATGGGGGACTAGAGCGTTTAATAGATCAAAGAGAAACAATGATAGCTTCTCTTGACGCAGATTTCATTGCATATGGGCAGCATTTTCACGAGCCTGAACATATGTCGTTCTCTATTGCTAATAATTTTGAGGGAATTCAAAACGAAAATTATGCCGTTACCTGGGATAATACCAATCAACAATGGCGCCATGTCTCAAACGCCGATATCACTAAACATCCTGGTGGATTTTGGGTTTCTCCGGACACTTATCCTGAAGTAATGAATATTGTTGAGAAATTTCCATTAATTGAAAATACATTCTATTATGACACTTCAACCAATCAGCCTTATTTATTCTGTTCGGCTGGATTTTTGCCAAATCTACCCCCCAACTATTCTTGGATAGCACTAAAAACATATCTTCAACCATCTTCATCTTCATTTTCATTTTCATATGAAAATGGAGGATCTTTGTGGGTTCTAATTAAAAATACAATTCCTCCAACTATAGCTGATTCAATAAAACCAAATAACATGCCTAGCAAGCTCAATTTGGCGGATATTATAAATCTATTTGATGATTCTTTAAGTAAACTTATTGAAAGTTTGCCTGTTCACGAAGAACAGCTGGCACAGGCTAATGAGTCAAATACTACATCTCAATTAACTTTAAATGATTTCCCAACCACGCAGAGCTTGGTTCCTATACCAGAACCACTTGTTGAAATGGTATAATAGCCTCTTTTATTGATCAGCTTGAACTATATCTATGTGAATTCGTGAGACCATTATGCGATTGAAGACCTTATTATTAAACTTATCAATGTTGACCACGATCGCACATGCTATTGAGCCTAAAATTGATGATAAAACAATTTCACAAGCGAGTCAGCTATATGCATACGTAGACAAATCGTTTTACTCCTCCGAATCTAACCCTATAAAGGTTTTAGAAGTAAACACTAATAGTTTAAATATGCATGAAAGGAATGTTAGAGCTCCGAAGCTTCAGTCCTATAATAAGTTCTTTCAACCCCGGTCAAATAAAGCTCCTTATAATTTTCCATATACTCCAGAAAGTGATGTCCCGACAATGGAGCATGTTCTTGATAAGAGCTTAACTAGAATTTCTGAATAATTTTTATAAACACCAGTAAAACATTATTAATAATAATGAGAAGATAAACATGCAATCCATTATTCTTATCGAAAATCCAACTGAAGATGATTATGCTGTAATTCACCGTGGCATCAATATATTTGCTGCTGAACGCGGGTTAGCCGGTACCGGCGGTTATTTCTATGCGGCCTATGATGACAATAACAATGCAATAGCAGCCATTTCGGGCTTTGATAATTTTGGGCCAGCTGAGATTGGTGGTTTATGGGTAGAGCAAAACTACCGAAGTCAAGGGTATGGAAGAGCCCTGGTTCAAAAAGCTGAAGAATGGGCAAAGGTTAAAGGATGTAATGCTCTTACTGTTTTTACCCTTAAGGATTGGCCTGCTTGTGAGTGGTATCAAAAGCTTGGGTTCATGATTGAATATGAGCGCCCAGGCCATGCTAACAGCTCCATTGGATGTTACCTCATTAAAAAGCTTTAACATGGAATTTAGTGTAGATACACTCGAAAAGCACGCAAATTTTATCTTACATATCAAGAAGATACAATTTCCGCGACAATGTCACGGAAATTAAAATCCGAGACATGGGAAATGCAACGGTCAAACCTAACACATAAGACTGGCGCTCTAAAACTCTGATTTTTGATTAAATATCAATGATGTGCATAAGCATGACAATTGTTGCGACAGTGTCCCAAAAATCAAGATTAAATAGAAAAAGGTACTTTACGTGAATATACTCGCGTCGGATGAATCATCAAAAAAGCTTTTTAAGACAATAAGTTCTTTAATCAGCGAAGCAAAGTCTTCGGTTTCCACATTTGTAAATTCTGCTCTTGTAGTCCTTTATTGGCATATTGGAGCGCAAATTAACCAAGATTTGCTTGGCCAAGCAGAACGAGCTGAATATGGTAAACAGGTTATGGAAAGCCTCGCTGAGAGGCTTACAGAAGCATTTGGAAAAGGGTTCACCCGAGATAATCTCTCAAGAATGGTTAATTTCCATAAGGTATTTCCCGAGTTTGAGATTGTTGCGACACTGTCGCAACAATTGTCGTGGTCACATTTTGTGGAGATACTGGTCTTAAAAGATCCCCTTAAAATGCAATTTTATTGCGAAATGTGCAGACTAGAACGTTGGAGCGTTCGTGCGTTACGGACCAAAATACAGGGAATGCTTTATGAAAGAACAGCTCTTTCTAAAAATACTGAATCCTTTATCAAAGTAGAACTAACTAAATTTGGACAAGAATCAAAAGTAACTCCGACCCTAGTGTTTAAAGATCCTTATTTGCTGAACTTTTTAGACTTACCACAAGACTATAGCGAAAGTAATTTAGAAAATGCAATTCTTGGAGAACTATCCGCCTTCATTGGAGAGTTAGGAAACGACTTTTGTTTTGTGGAGCGTCAAAAAAGAATCACCATAGGTGGAGAAGATTTCTACCTAGATTTATTATTTTTCCATAGAAGCCTTAAACGACTTATTTTGTTGGAACTCAAACTTGATAAATTTTCAGCAGCTCATAAAGGCCAAGTGGAATTGTACTTAAGATGGTTAAACAAATACGAACGCAAAGAAGGAGAAGAAGCTCCTTTAGGAATAATATTATGTGCTGAAAAGAATCAGGAACAAGTTGAGTTATTAGAAATGGGCCAAAGTGGCATCCATGTTGCTGAATATTTAACACAGTTACCACCAAAAGAAATATTACAAAAGAAACTACACTTAGCCATCGCTTCTGCAAGAGAAAAATTCGCTCATCAAGAAGCTAAGCCTGCTCTAGATAATAAAGAAGAAAAGGATGAAAATTAGTTTCGAATGTCTAAACTATCCCTAATATTTGTAGCTTGTTTTTTAGTCTTCATAAATATAGCAAAAGCTGAACACCCAAAAAATTTTCAAGAATCGAAGAAAATAGCAAGAATTATATGGGCTTCAAATCCAGAAACTATATATTGTGGCTGTAAATATGACGAACAACTAAATGTGGACCATCAGAGTTGTGGTTATGAGCCAAGAGAGGGCAGAAGGGCAAATAGGGTTGAATGGGAGCATCTTGTTCCAGCTTCTTGGCTTGGAAAGCAAAGAGAATGTTGGCGTGAACCTATATGCGAAAAGAAAAACGGCAAGAAATATAAAGGCCGAAAATGCTGCGAAAAAATCGATTCTGAGTTTCGCAAAATGCATACCGACCTTCACAATATTGTACCTGCAATAGGCGAAGTAAATCAGGCTAGAAATGATTATCGTTTTGGTGAATTTTACCAAGAAAGTAGGGAGCAAAAATATAATTTTCATGGATGTAAAATCATAATTGATACGAAATATCGAGTTGTTGAGCCACGTGATGAAGTCAAAGGAATGATAGCTCGAGCACATCTATATCTGGCAAATACTTATTCCTTCAAGCTAAGTGCCAACCAAGAAGAAATGTTCAAACGATGGAATAAGACTTATCCGCCTTCAGATTGGGAAGTCAAATGGAACATGAAGGTTAAAGAAGCTCAGGGTAATGATAATATATACATTAGTAAATATGCAGAAAGATGTAATTGAAGGCCATTAGAAACATGCATGAAATTGATATTGCTATAGGAAAGGCAAAAGAAGATCTAAGCACATTAAAACTAACCTTAAATGCAATAAAAAACGACCCCTCGATAAAAGAGTGGATTAGTGTTTTATTTTTATATCAAGATTTAATTCAAAATTGTGAAAAATGCTTAGCTATCTTCGATAACAGCATTTCAAATGTTAAGCATATCTCGAAGATCGTTCAAGGAATGATAGATACTTGCCTTGAAATTATGCTGAATTGCAAGAACGATAATTACCGCCAAAACTGTCTACCATATACGGAAATTCAAAGACAAAAAGTATTGGATTCTTTAATTAAATCACATAAAAGAGAAGAAAAAATAAGAAAGCTGGTGAGGAGTAGTCCTGATTCTATAAAAGGTGAAGCAGAGATAAATAACACAAATAGCAGCACATTAAATCGAAGCTTTTCAACGAAAGAGGCCGCGCATTACATCAACATGAGTGTCGCTTTTTTGAGTAAAGCTCGATCTGATGGAAATATTGGCAAGTCCACATGGTAATCCCCCCAAATAGTAGCGGTATTCAAAAGTAGAATTTTCTCGTAACATTGACGCAGGAGATCTACAATGAAGAAATCACGCTATTCAGATAGCCAAATAATTTCTATTTTAAAGCAAGCAGA
>Ga0209935_1001652_pt1 | contig 32949 bp, 16 predicted proteins | sample ThiBio_1000_plan_2_FD_183958 | JGI IMG/M metagenome (GOLD analysis project Ga0209935, IMG submission 183958) | Wastewater bioreactor microbial communities from Cape Town, South Africa - Thiocy_cont_1000_plan (SPAdes) | ecosystem: Engineered > Bioreactor > Thiocyanate-remediating >...
AAAGACCTCGCGCCCTACCTCGCATCGCTCTCCGCTGACGACCGCGCCGCCCTGACCAAGAATCCCGCCCTCCTCAACCAGGTCGTGCGTTCTCTCATCCTCCAGCAGGTGCTCCTCAAGGAAGCCCTCTCGGCCAACTGGGACAAGCGCCCCGAGGTCGTCGAGCAGCTCGAGCGCCTGCGCAAAAACGCCATCGCCGAGGACTACCTCGTCACCGTCGCCAAGGTGCCCGACAACTACCCCGGTGAAACCGAAATCAAGGCCGCTTACGATGCCCGCAAGGACCAGCTCCAGCTCCCCAGGCAATACCAGCTCGCCCAGATCTTCATCGGAGCCGACGACGCCAACGCCCAGGCCAATCTCGACGCCGTAACGAAGGCGCTCAAGGCCTCCAACGCCGACTTCGCCGCCATTGCCAAAGACAAGAGCCAGGAACCCCAAAGCGCCGCGCGCGGAGGAGAAATCGGCTGGCTCACCGTCGCCGCCGTCCAGCCCGAGATCCGCGACCGCCTCGCCAATGCGAACAAAGGCACCGTGACCGAAGCCATCCGCCTCCCCGACGGCTGGCACATCATCAAGGTCCTCGACGTCCGCGAACCCCGCACCGCCACCCTGGAGGAAGTCAAACCCCGCCTCATCGAAGTCCTGCGCAACGAACGAGCCAAGTCCAACCGCGAAGCCTACCTCGCCCAGCTCCAGCAAAAGAACCCCGTCTCCCTCAACGAACTCGCTCTCGGCTCCATCCTCGCCGGACCCGTCAAAAACTAACACTCCCGTCCGCGCTTGAAACTCCTCCGCACCACGATCGTCCGCCGCCTGAGCCGTCCCACGGGACTGCTCATCGCGGCGCTCTGCCTGCTAGCCCTGGTCCGCCTCGGCTACGCCGGCGACATCCTGCGCGGAGGAGCAGCCAATATTCCCGGGAAGCGAAGCGGCTCGTCGGCGACCTCCTCGGCTTCGAATGAAGCCGCAGCGCAGGTCAACGCAGCAGCCAAGGATCGTCTCGCGCGCACGACAGCCGCGGTGAACGCGGTCAAGAACATGCAGCAGAAGGCTGCCGCTGCCGCCTCCGTACCCGATGGATTGGGGACAGGGGGGCTCAAGGTCCTCGAAGGAGCCAGCGCCCGTTGGACCGGCGCGAGCTTGCCGACCCAGAGCGGTACTACCGTCAACATCCGGCAGAATGAAGCTCAGGCGATTCTTCACTGGGAGACATTCAATGTCGGACGACAAACGACCGTGAATTTCGACCAAAGCAAAGGCGGTTCCGATGTCGGGAAATGGGTCGCCTTCAACAAGGTTTTCGACCCGTCCGGAAAGCCGTCGCAGATCCTTGGCAAGATCAACGCTCAGGGCCAGGTTTATATCATCAATCAAAACGGCATTATCTTCGGCGGCGGCAGCCAGGTGAATACGCGGACGCTGGTGGCCTCCTCTCTGCCAATCAATGACAACCTGATCGATCAAGGCTTGTTGAACCTTTCGGCTACCAGTCCGGAGTTTCTCTTTTCTGCCATTACCCAGGGTACGTTTGTTCCTCCGACGGCGCTTACCGCCGATGGCCGATCTGGCGCTGTTCAGGTGGAGAAGGGCGCTGTTATTGAATCGACCGTCTCCGGCGACGGAAGTGGCGGGCGGGTCGCGCTTGTTGGCCCCACCGTGCGCAATAGCGGACGCATCGCCACCCCGGCAGGCCAGACGATCCTGGCGGCCGGACTTCAGGTGGGATTCGATGCTCACGACAGTTCGGACCCGAGCCTGCGAGGGCTCGATACCTATATCGGCGCGGTTGGCAGTTACGCGGGCGAGGTGGTCAATGACGGCGTTATTGAGGCCGCCGCCGGCAGCATCACCATGGCAGGCAAGACCCTGCGGCAAAACGGAGTGATCGACAGTGTGACCACCGTGACCCTGAACGGGCGCATCGATCTTCAAGCCAGTTATAACGCAGTCCCCAACTATAGCTACGACCCTTCATCGCCCTCCGGCACCACGACCTTCCTGCATCAGGACTCCGGAAGTGTCCTTTTCGGCGCGGGTAGCGTTACCCGGGTTCTCCCAGATCTCGAAAGCGCCCTTACCACGGTGGGCACGGAGCTGCCGCTTGCCTCTCAAATCAATGTTCGCGGCCGGGACGTCTACTTTGGCGCTGATGCCATGATGCAGGCGTCGAGCGGTGAAGTGACTATCCAGGCCGGGACATGGGCTCCTGTGACAGTTACCACCTCCGGCACCGAGCAACAAATCACCAGATCGGGCAAGGAGTTCCTCTACAACGCTGGCAACGTCTATCTGGAGTCGGGAGCCTTCATCGATGTCGCGGGCATCACGGACATCGCGGTGCCGCTGGAAAACTCGATCGTCACCGTCCAGTTGCGGGGAAACGAACTGGCCGTATCGCCCTTGCAGCGCGACAGCGCGGTACGCGGCACCAGCCTCGTTATCGATCTCCGGAAAACCGGCACGTATAATGGCCGGAGCTGGATCGGTACGCCTCTGGGCGATACCTCAGCGTTTGCTGATGTTATTCAACGGACCGCCGGGCAGCTCTCGGTGGCTGGCGGTACGATCGAGATCGAAGCCGGAGGCTCTGTGATTGCAAAACGAGGATCGGTCCTCGATGTCTCCGGTGGCTACTCCGTCATGCAGGGCGGAATGGTCAAGACGAGCCGCCTCCTGGTGGATGGGAATCTCGTTTCCATTGAGGATGCGACCCCGGATCGCTTGTACGACGGGATTTATTCCGGAACTTCCACCCGCAGCCACGCAAAGTGGGGCGTTTCCAAGACCTACGCGCTTCCCTTGTCGCCGGGAGGTTCATCCCTGCAGAGTGATTATATCGAGGGAGCGGCCGGCGGCACTCTTCGGATCACGGCCCCGACCATGGCTCTCGATGGCGACTTGATTGGCCGTACGATTGATGGCACTCGACAGTTGAGAGGCAGTGATTCCACCAGCGAGCTTGCGCCAGGATCTTCCCTGCGCCTTGCCTTTGAAAAGGACGGCTCGGCCCTCTTTTTCGGCGAGTATCGAAGGCTGTCCCCCACGCCCCCCGCCGTCACCTTCGGCCAGGAGGGAGCCGTGGGAGGTATTGCGGAGTTTGTCGAGCAGGCGGAGAGTTTGCTCGCGCCTCAACGGCAGAGCACGTTCTCGATCGCTGCCGATTTTTACTCTCGTTCCGGCTTCAGTTCCGTCGATATCGAAAACTCGGCAGGAGACTTTGAAGTGCCCTCTGGCGTTTTGATCGAGATGCCGGCCGAGGGGACGCTGGCTGTGACCTCGCGCAATGCCCGCGTCGAAGGGTCGATCCGCAGCCCGGGCGGTACGATCTCCCTCACGTCTTACAACCTGTCGAAATACGCCGCAGCCCTTCTGCGTGCTGACAATACGAGCCGGACACCCGACCCCGCAGGCGGAGCAGGATTGGTTCTCGTCGGAAGCAATTCACGCCTGGATGTGTCTGGATCGATTGTCGACGACCGGATCGAGCTCGCTGGTGATGTTCTTCACCCGATAGCGATAAAGGGAGGGTCGGTTTCACTCATCGGCTACGACGTCCAGCTCCAGCAAGGAGCGGTGATCGACGCATCGGGAGGCGTCTATGCCTCGTCCGCCGGAGGCATGACCTATGGCGATGGCGGCAGTATCAAGATCGAGGCTGGTAATGATCCCGGCTTTGCCTCGCTGCTCGGGGGGAGGCTGCTGCTGGGTGCCGATCTGCGCGGCTATTCCGGAGCTGCCGGCGGCTCTCTTTCCATCAAGGCCCCGCTGATCCAGATCGGCGGCCATGGCGCTGATCCTGATACGCTCCTTCTCCAGCCCTCGTTCTTTAATCAAGGCGGGTTCTCCCAGTTTCATCTCACGGGCATCGGGCGCCCCGCTGCGGGCACTGCCGCCGCGAGTGTCGTCCAGTCTTTTGATCCCGCAATCTATGTGGCACCCGGAACCACGATCGCACCTTATAGCGAGAGCCTGACCTATGATGCGAGAATCAATGGAGCAACGAGTGACAGCCTCCAAAGGACGGTCAAGCCGCTCGGCGAGAGGACTCCGGTAAGCATTGGGTTGTATTCCCAAACCATTCGCAATGAGTTGATCGATCCCCAGACCTTCATAGCAGGCCAGGGACTGGTGGTGCGCCGAGGGGATATCGTGATTTCCCAAGGTGTGGAGATAGCAACGGAACCTGGCGGATCCATTACCCTCGAGGGATCTACTGTCGCTGTCTTCGGGAGTCTGATCGCGCCGGGTGGGGAGATAACCATCTCCGGGGATGGCTCCTTCCCGTTGAATACGGTCGATGCGCAGGCGGCGCTTTTCGCCCGCACGACCGTCTATCTGGCCTCGTCCGCCCGGCTCTCTGCTGCGGGCGTTGTCGTGCCTTTCAGCGATCCGTACGGGCGTCGCATCGGCACCCTGTTTGATGGAGGCGCCATTTCCGTAAGCGGAAATATCGTTGCGGAGTCCGGCGCGATCCTGGATGTCTCCGGCGCCTCTGCCATGCTGGAATACCATCCCTCCCGGCTGGGACAGGATATCACGTCTCTTGTCAGCGCCCGCTCCGGCGTTCTTGCCAAGCCTTATGGTTTGCAGGTCGCTGCGGTGAGAGTGGATTCCGACGGCGGCTCGATCGAGCTGGCTGGAGGGCAGATGCTGTATTCCCAGGCGAAGCTATATGGTGCCGCAGGCGGACCCTCTGCCGCGGGCGGCACTCTCGCGGTGTCTTCCGGCCGGTTTTACATCAACAACACCACGGATCGAACCTCCGCCGATATCAACCTGATTGTTACCCAGTCTGCCAGCGGCCTTGGCGATGCTCCTCGCGGCGTGGGACTCACCGTCAGCGACCGCTCCGGTTCGGTCATCGCGGGCATCGGCCGGTTCTCTGTTGATGCTTTTGAACTGGGGGGCTTTGACTCCCTGGATCTCGGCTTCAACTATGTGGATGCATCTCCATTTTCCTACGGAGGAAATGTCCGGTTCGAGGGAGATGTCAATATTACCGCCCGCGGTTCGCTCCGTGTGGCGGCAGGCGGCGTCATCGAGGCAACTGGCGCTGTTTCCCTCGCGGCTCCCTACGTCGCGGTGGGTCAGGAGTTTCGGGCTCCGCTCAATCCAAGCGATATCTATGTGCCCTTTCAGCGCGTAAATCCTGCCGATCCCACCCAGGTGCAGAACTACGGTCTCGCTCCGACCAACGGCTCCGGCAGCCTCCGGATATCCGGCGAACTCATTGATATCGGCACCCTCTCGTTGCAGAAGATCGGGAATGCGTCTCTCATTGCCGCGGGCGGAGACATCCGTGGCAATGGCACCCTGAATATCGCTGGCAGCCTCTCGCTCACCGCCGCGCAGGTTTATCCCACCACGCTCGCTGATTTCAAAATCTTCGCCTATGACTCGGCCGCAGGCCCCGGCTCCGTCACCATCTCGGCCTCAGGCCGCGCCCAGGCCCCGCTCTCCGGTGCTGGCAACCTGGCGATCTATGCCTCGCAAATCCAGCAGAGCGGCGTGCTGCTGGCCCCATTTGGAACGATCACTCTCGGCTGGGATGGAACGGATCTGGATACCTCCGATGCTGATCTCGACGCTCCCTTCGACATCATCTCCAGGGGTGCCCAGGCCACGCCGACCTCCAGCAGTGTCGTTCTGGCCGGCGGCAGCGTGACTTCCGTATCAGGCCTGGACTACTGGACGGGCGAGCAAATCCTCGTGCCGATCGGCCGGAGCTCGGATGGCCTGTCGATCATCGACGCCCGGGGCATCAATGTCACCGTCTCCGGCCTGCCGGAAAAGCAGGTGCTCATTGCCGGACAGAGTGTGACTACCGAGGCTGGTTCCGTGGTCGATCTGCGCGGTGGCGGCGATCTTTTTGCCTACCGCTGGGTGTCCGGCAACGGCGGCACGACCGACGTTCTCGGCGTGGGAACCACGGAATGGTCGGCAGGGTCGTCCTATGAATCGGGCGCTCTGGTGAGCTACGGAGGGAAAACCTGGTCGGCTCGCGTGGCGATCGACCCCCAGGACTTTGCTCAAGGTGCCGGTCCCACCCCGGCCACCGGTCGTTATTGGCTTAGCCTTCCGGAGTCGTACACCATCGTTCCGGGTTATACCAGCGGGTTCGCTCCCTATTCCGCTTTCAACACCGGCAGCAATTCCGGCCTGCTCGAAGGCGACGCCGGATTCGTGGACCCGGGTCTTGCCACTGGCAGCCAGATCACCCTGCGCGGCGTGAGCGGCCTGCCCGACGGGACATACACCCTTTTGCCCAGCCGGTATGCTCTGCTCCCGGGCGCCTATCTTGTGACGCCTTCGTCCGATTCGCTGCGGCTTGGTTATGTGAATTCGGAAGGAGCTACCATCACCAGCGGGTTCATCTCCAGCAGTTTCAACACCCCGGAGCAGAGCCCCGCCCTGCAGAGCGTGTTTGAAGTTGTCTCTGCCGACGTCCTTGGCAATCGAGCTCAATACGAGGTCTTCGACTTGAGCGCGTTCCTTACGGAGGCTGCGGTCCGGCTCGGGGTGGACGAAGTCCAGCGTCGCCCGGCTGATTCCGGCTATCTCAGCCTGCACGGCAACACTGCGCTCAGTCTTTCCGGCAGCGTTTTGTCCAGGCCGGCCGCCGACGGCGCCCGGGGTTCGCGCATCGACATCAGCAGCCTTTCAGACATCACCATCGGCACCGGCGGCTCCTCCGGCATCGTGCTTGATCCCGCGGTCCTGAATGCCTTCGGGGCTGAAAGCCTCGTGATTGGCGGTCAGCGAAAGTTCTCCGATGACGGCGCGACCTTGACCGTACGCACCCCGAATATCATCGTGAGCAACGCAGGCTCGCCTCTGGTCGGGTCTGATATCACTCTCGCCGCGCTGAATCAGCTTAGCTTCCTGGCGGGTTCCTCCATCATCGCGAATGGCAGCCAGAGCGAGGCGGCGGATGCCTATCTGCTCACCGGCCGTGGAGCTGCCGTGCGCGTGAGCGTAGACCGTTCCGCCCAGCTTTCACGGACGGCGCCCACCAGCTCAAATCTCGCCCACCTTGTGATTCAGGATGGTGTTTCGATCAGCGGCGCGGCGGCTATCCTGGACTCCAGCTATGCCTTTGAGATCGGCCAGGCCGCTTCCCTCTACGCAGATGCGCTCATATTTGGGGCCGGGCAGATCAGCATCGTGCTGGCTGGCAATCCCGTGCTGGCGGGCTCCACGGTCCCGCAGCATCTCGTCCTTGCAGGTTCATTGCTGCAAGCCGTTCAGCAGAGCGATTCGCTTACGCTCAAGACTTACCAGAGCAGCATCGACATCTATGGCGACGGGGTGTTTGGCAGTTCGTCTCAGCTCTCTCTGGAGACAGGCAGCATACGAGGGTTTGGGCAGACGGGGGCAGGTGCGACGCTCCAGACAGGGATATTGCAACTGTCCAACCCTGCCGACATCGCTGCCGCCGGGTCGATCATGGCTCCCTCAGGCAGCCTGATCGTCAACGCGGACAACGTCATCCTCGCCGGAGGCGAGATCGCCCTTTCGCAGTTTGTTAATGTGATAATCAACTCGCGCCGGGGCGTGCTGTTCTCGGGCGATGGGGACCTCGCTGTCGAGAAGGACATCACCATCAACACCCCGGTCCTGGCCGCAAGCAACGGTGCCGACCAGGGCGTCAGTTCGGGAGGCCTTGTTCACATTAACGACCTGGGCGAGGCTGGAAATGTCAGCAGTGGATTGGGCGCAAGCCTCGCGATCAAGGGGCTGGCGGTTTCCGTGAATTCCGACATCAGCCTGCCGAGCGGCTTGCTTGAGCTGCGAGCCACCGGCGGTGATGTGACGATCGGCGGCCAGCTCAGCGTCGCTGGCATCACCCAGAGTTTCTATGACACGCAGGCATCGTCTGATGGCGGGACCATCCGGTTGATCTCCGATACCGGAGATGTTGTTTTGGTCGCAGGAGGCCATGTCAGTGTGGATTCCCAGGCCGAGGCGGGAACGATAATCGTCCAGGCCGCCAATGGAGAGTTCCTCTCGCAGGGCACCATTAGCGGTCGCTCCGGAGATGGCCTCCAGGGCGGCGACTTTGCCCTGGATGTGTGGGAGCTTCCTTCCTTCTCCGCGCTGAATACCCTGTTGACGTCCGGCGGATTCGACGGAACCCAGCAAATCCGCGTTCGCAATGGCGATGTGTTGGTTTCTGGCCTTGTCCGCGCCAATGACTTCTCGCTCTCGGCTGACCGGGGATCGATCACCGTTGCGGGAACCATCGATGCCAGCGGGTTTACGGGCGGATCGATCGTCCTCTCGGCCAAAGGCGACTTGGTGCTTCTGGCCGGTTCTCTCCTCGACGCTTCCGCCCGCTATTTTGACAATGCAGGCAAGGGAGGCAACATCAGGCTCGAGACCCAGAGCGTTCTCGATATCCGCTCCGGATCAGATATCGACTTGTCCGTTGATGAGTATGTCGCCGGAGGCTACCAGACGCCGGGCAGCAGCGCGTTTTACGGGCAGTTTCAAGGAACCCTGCACCTCCGGGCGCCCCGGATCGGGAATGATGTGGCGATCAACTCCATCCAGGGTCGCATAGAAGGCGCATCCTCCATCCTGGTGGAAGCCTATCGCGTATACGATCGGACGGGTGTCGGAACCCTCGACAATACGCTGCGCGATACCATGAACGCGGATAATGCCAGCTTCATGAACGCGGGTTATGCCGCGATGGAGGCGAGATTGCTCAGCGGCAATCCCAATACTGGAGATGTTTCCCCCGTTCTCGTCATCGCTCCCGGAGTTGAAATCATCAACACCACCGGCGACCTTGTTCTCGGCACCTCGACCTCAAGCAACACGGCGGACTGGAATCTCGCCACCTTCCGATACGGACCCAAGGGCGCTCCGGGCGTGCTCACCTTGCGGGCGGCCGGCGATATCGTCTTTAATAATGCCCTGAGCGATGGCTTTAACGCCGTGAGCGCCACGGCTGCCAACGGAAACTCCAGCCTCTGGCTGGCGACCTTGATGGCCATCGACCCCGATCTCCCGATCAATACGCAATCATGGTCCTACCGTATTGCCTCCGGCGCTGATTTCACCGGGGCGGACTTCCGTTCGTTGCAGTCTGCCGAGGCTCTCAGTGCCTCTGGCAAAGGCTCCGTCATCGTCGGCGAGTTCTATGCCGCCGTGCCAAACACGGCCACCAACGCAGTCGGGCAGAACGGCTTGACGGCCAACAGCCTCGCCATCACGGGCACTGGCTCCCGTACCCGGTACGAGGTCGTGCGCACCGGTACGGGATCGATCGATATCGCCGCGGGCATCGACGTCCAGTTGCGCAATCAGTTCGCCACCATCTACACGGCGGGCGTCGCTCTCCCGACCCCCACGCAGATCTTCCAGCCGGGCGACTTTGTCGTGCCATTGAACAGGCCTACCGGCCACCCGGCGCAGGACCCCATCACCCAGGGAGCCATCCAGCAAGCCTACGCCCCGGTCTACGCCATGGCGGGTGGAAACTTGGCGATCTCGGCCCAGCGCGACATTGGCAGGTTCACGCTGTATAACGGGGCGATCATCGCAGACAGTTCGCGCCAGCTTCCGACCAACTGGCTCTACCGCCGCGGCTATGTGGATCCGACCACCGGATTGTTCGGCGTCGGGGGCGTCACCACCAGCTCCCCGACGACGACGTTCAACGACCCATCCGCCTCGACCACCTGGTGGATCGATTACAGCAATTTCTTCCAGGGCTTCGGCGCGCTGGGTGGCGGCAATATCGACCTCTCTGCCAGCCGGGATCTTGTCAACGCCGATGCCGTCATCCCCACCAACGCTCGCATGGCCGGTCGCGATCCATCCACCGGCCTCAATGTCGCCCCCGATGCCAGCAAGCTGCTTGAGCACGGCGGCGGCGATCTCAGCGTCTACGCCGGTCGCAACATCGACGGCGGCTCTTTCCTTGTGGAGCGAGGCACTGGAACCTTGTTCGCCGATGGCGACATCACGACAAACTCCGCCCGCTCGATCTCCCGCGGTATTCTCGCCGGGTCCACCGCTGAGATCCTCGACCCTCTGACCTGGGTGCCTGTCATGCTCTACGGAGGCAAGACCTCCTTCGATGTGACCGCCCGCGGCAACGTCCTCATCGGCCCCGCGATCAATACCTTCTTCCTCCCGCAGGGATTGAACAACAAATACTGGTACAAGACCCAGTTCAACACGCTTTCCGAGGAGGCCTCGCTTTCCGTCACCTCCTACGGCGGTGATGTCACTCATCGCTTCAGCGTGACCATGCCGGGCGAACAGCAGGCCATCCCGATCCTCTCTGCCTACATGCGGCAGTTTACCATCAATGCCGCCTACGCTGCCTACTATCAGCCATGGATTCGCATGAGCGAAAATCGTCTGTCCTCCTTCCAGACGATACTGAGCGTCGGCTTCCCGACCCTGCGCAGCACCGCCTATATCGGGGATATCAATCTCGTTGGAACCTACAACCTCGCTCCTTCCAGCGTCGGCACGCTCGATCTCCTGGCCGGCGGCAGCATCGTTGGTCTCCAACCCTCGGGCAAGACAACCGTCGTCGTGAATGGCGTCAATACCGAGGTCACCGCGTGGACGAGTGCCTCCATCAATGTTTCCGATGCCGACCCGGATTCTCTGCCCACGATCACGTCTCCGCTGGCCTACCAGGCTCTCGTCGGTCGCGCCCTCCTGAATATCCGCGACTCCCAGGTCGACCCGCTCGGCACTGTCTCCACGGCATTCCGAGAAACAGGCTCCTATTCCGGCGTGAACGCCTCGGTGGCAGTCAAATCCGCCTTGCACGCCTCCTATCTCTTGCACGCCAACGACTCCAATCCCGTTCGCATCTATGCCACAGGTGGCGATATCACGGGGCTTACACTGTACTCTCCAAAGTTCAGCCGCATCGTGGCCGATCAGGATATCTCCGACATCGCATTCTATCTCCAGAATGTTTCGTCGGAGAATGTCAGCATCGTTTCCGCCGGCAGAGACCTCATCCCGTATAACGAAAATACCGCACTCCGCTCGATCGCCCGCAACATCTCGCTCTTCAACTACATCGTGGACCCGGCGAAATCCACCGTCCTTACGGACGCAAACGGTATTGCCATTTCCACCACGACACTGCCCGGAGATATTCAGATCGGCGGCCCTGGCGCGCTGGAGATTCTCGCAGGGCGAAATATCGATCTCGGCACCGGCGCAAACTTCACGGAAGGCACCGGCGTCGGCATTTCCAGCATTGGGCGGTACCGCAACCCGTTCCTGCCCTTTGAGGGCGCGGATATCTTTGTCATGTCCGGAATCCATTCCTCCGATGGAGGCGCCGCAGTCGGCCTGATGCAGAGCGATCTTGCCATCGAGAGCTTTCTCTCCACCTACGCCTCAGGCCTCGTCCTCGGCGACGGATCTGCGGATGACGATGACGAGGAGTGGCGGGCCATGGCGGCGATTCGTCTTCTCTTCGGCATTGCTCGCGATGACAGCGGGGGAGCGGAGGCTGATGCTGCTCTCGCTGCCCTCATGCCTGTTTCCGCTTCGTCTTCCTCACGTTCCGCCCAGGAGTACGGGTGGGGTCCATGGCAGACTTTTGGGGATGCCTTCCCCGACGGCCAGATATCGACCCGGGTCAGGGATGTCCGGACCACCAGCGGAGGATCGATTACGATACTGGCTCCGGGCTCCGGTATTTCCATGGCCCCGGAGATCTATGGAAACCCGCTTACTCCTCCCGGCATCGTCACCGAGTACGGAGGTGAAGTTTCGATCTTTATCAACAATGATCTCGATATCGGACAGGCGAGAATCTTCACCCTCCGGGGCGGCGATATGACCATCTGGTCCGCCAATGGCAGCATCGCCGCCGGATCGGCCGCCAAGACGGTCGTCACCGCTCCGCCCACCCGCGTGAGTATCGACTCAACCAGTGCGGAAGTGCAGACCGATCTCGGCGGCCTCGCCACTGGCGGCGGTATCGGCGTGCTCGCATCGGTCAAGGATGTCGAGGCTGGCAACGTCTATCTCATCGCCCCGCGCGGCACCGTGGATGCCGGGGATGCGGGCATCCGCGCCACGGGCGACATCAGCGTGGCAGCCCAGACCGTGCTCAACGCCGACAACATTTCCGCCGCCGGTACATCGACGGGTGTTCCGGCCACCGCCGCGCCTGCCGCTCCCAATATTGCCGGGCTCACCTCCGGGGCCAATGCCTCTGCGGCCACCTCCGCTGCCGCGGCTGACACCGCAAGCAGGTCGCAGCAAAACGCGTCGCCGGAGGAAACCCCGTCGCTTATCACCGTCGACGTTCTTGGCTACGGCGGAGGGGAGGAGGATTCCGGGTCCGCTCCTGCCTCACGCCAGGATGGCTCAGAGGATGACGAAAGGCGCCGGGACCAGGCCGCTCTCTAGTTCCCTGATGTCCTCGATTCAACGAGTGCGATCTACGAAAAAGCGGCAGTCGCCATCCGGTGATGCGTCCGCATATTTCTCCTCTCCCTGGGAGCGGCGGTTGGGCGCAGTCGTGCTGGTGTTTCTGCTCCTCGGGTCGCTGCTGGTGATCTCGGGAGATTCGCTCATGCGCTGGGAGGGCGTGGAGAGACTTTCCCGGCAGTATTTCTCCGATGTCCCTCCGGGCAGCATGCCGGTTTCACCCGGTGCCTTTGAGCGCCGGATCGTCCTTCCCTTTTCCTCGATGGATGCACGCTGGTGGGTGCTGCACACCGAGGAGGCGATCCGGGACGGGTCGCTTCGCGTCCGGTCCACCTCGCTGGACAACGCTCCCTTGGGCCGCGAGGTGCACTGGAGTTCCCTGTTGGTCTGGGTGCTGGATGCGCTCGCTCACGTCCTGGGCTGGGAGAGCGGACGTCCCGCCGCCTCCTGTGTCGCCGAGGCCGCTCTTTATGCCGGGCCGCTGCTGCTGGCGGCCGCCATCCTCTTGCTCGGCGGCCTTGCGGCAAAGCGGTTTGGGCTTTCCGCTGCGGGCTGGTTCATTCTGGTTTGGATCACCTCCGTGCCCTTGTATCTGACGTTTCAGGCGGGAGAGGCGGATCATCATGGGATTGTGCTCACGTTTCTTGCCGGGCAGTCCTTGTGTCTGCTGGCGGGCGTGGCTCCCGATCGGTATTCCCGGACCCTTCCTTTCGAGGTGGCGCGTCATTGGTTTAGGCTGGCGGGCATCCTGGGCGGCATGGCCCTTTGGGTGAGCGCGGCGACAGCCCTTCCCGCCATCCTTGGCTGCGGCATGGGCGCCCTCGCCAGGGCGTTTCTGGTCAAGGGGGAGCAAAGGCAATACTCCCGTCTTTGGCTGGTGTGGAGCGGGTGGGGGGCGTTCACCGGGGTTTTCTTCTACCTCGTGGAGTATTTTCCAGATCACCTCGGCTGGCGTCTGGAGGTCAACCATCCGTTGTATTCCCTCGCCTGGCTCGGCGGGGGGTATGTGCTGCAGTATGCTTCCGGCGTCCTGCGTGGAGAGAGCGTGCTGCCTCGCGGCCGCCGCCTCGTTCTGCTCTGCCTGGCGTTTTGCGCGGTCCTCCTGCCCGCCCTTCTCATCTTATTCCGCCCGGGCGACACCTTCTGGGTTGCGGACAGGTTCCTTTTGGCTCTGCACCGCGAATATATCCAGGAAATCCGCTCCCTCTGGGTGACGGTGCGAAATTCGACCAGCTCTCTGGCCTTGCTGAACTATCTGGCCTGGCCGGTCTTCGCCGTGGTCTCCCTGGTCTGGCTGTGGCGGCGGCGGGAGCTGTCTGGCGCCATCCGCGGGGCGCTCGTCCTGACGGTATTGCCTGCTCTTGTGCTGCAAGGGCTGACCTTTATGCAGGTGCGCTGGGCCTCCGCATCGCTGGGGTTGTGGGCGGTTGTCATCCTGGCGGTCGTGGTTGCCTCGCGGTGCCGCACGGCAGCTCCCGTCATTGTGCGCTGGGGGCTGCCGCTCGTCGCGGCCGTTTCGATCCTGCTGGCTCTCTTTCCGCAATTTGCGCTCTCCGTCACCCGGTCGCAGATGGACTTCAAGGCGAAGTTCAATCCCGAGGACGGCTCCGGCCTCCTCGTGCGCGATATTGCGCTGAGACTGGTTCAAAGCTCGCCCACGTCCCTCCCGGTCGTCCTCTCGGGCCCCAACTCCTCCACCGATCTTTCCTATTCCGCCGGCATCAAGACCATCGGGACCCTGTATTGGGAGAATATGCCGGGACTCAAGCGCGCCGCGCGGATCTTCTCGGCGACGGACGGGGAGGATGCCCGTAGGCAGCTCGTCGAGTCCGGGGTTACGCACATCGTCCTTCCCGCCTGGGACAACTTTGCCGAGGCCTACGCCCGGCTGCTGCGGGAGTCCGGGGATGCCGCTGGCGATGTGGATATCCCGTTCTTCCGTGCCATCGTCGAGGGCCGGGAGTGCCCCCAGTGGTTGCGTCCCCTTTGCTATCCCATTCCCACCGCCTCCGGCGTCGATACCAGGTCGGTCAAGATCTTTGCCGTCATGCCAGACCAGAACCGGTTCGATTCCTTTTTCTATCGCGGGGTCTACCATGCCGAGGCGGGAGAATACGCCAGGGCCGCCGCCATGTTCGACCTCGCCCTGGCCGAGAACCCAGCCCATGAGGACGCTCGCCGCTTCCGCGACTGGGCTCGCTCCCGCGCACAATAAGGGATTGTGACAAAATCGTAACAACACGCCCGCCGATCCTTCGTTTACTATCCGCTCCCATGCGAACTCTCCTGTCTATTTCCTTAATGGTTGTCGCCGCCATTAGCATTGCCTGTGCGGCCCCGGACAATGCGCCCGAGCTTCCCCCGGATTTTGCCTCGCTGGAGGCCAGGGCCGCCTCCGGAGACGCCGATGCAGCGGTGCAGGTCGGAAAGATGTACCTCGCGGGCAAGGGCGTGCCCAAAGACCCGGCCAAGGCGCTCAGCTATCTTCAGCGGGCCGCCGACCAGGGAAATGCCGCCGCCCAGGCCGGTCTCGGTTATCTTTTCGCCAAGGGAATCGCGGTGGCGAAGAATGACGAAATGGCCCGCGAATGGTTCCGCAAAAGCGCGGAGCAGGGCTACGCTAAGGGCGAGCTCAACTTCGGGCAGTTTCTTCGCACCGGACTCGGCGGCGAGAAGGATTCCGCGCAGGGACTCACCTGGATCACCAAGGCGGTCGACGCGGGCGACAAGGATGCCGTCTTTACCCTGGCCGAGATCTATTTCCTCGGTGATGACGGTGCTCTGCCGGATTACAAAAAGGCCTACTCCTATGCGATCGTGAGCGCAGAGGCCGGAAACCCGGGCGCGCAAAACATAGTCGGCGTCTGCTATCGGGATGGCCTGGGCGTCGAGCGCGATAGGGACAAGGCGGAGCAGTGGTTCCTCAAGGCGGCGGAGCAGGGCGAGGCCAAGGCGCAGAGCAACCTCGGGCACCTCATCGGCGTGAATTGCGCCGACCCCGCGCGACGACTTCAGGCGACCAAATGGCTCGTCAAGGCCGCAACCCAGGGCGAACCCATGGCCAAGCGGACACTCGGCGAGGTGAATCCCCAGATTGCCTCCGCCCTGCTTATCAAGGAGAAAGCGAAGCAGAATCGCAATGCCTCCTCCGCCGATGGTAGTGGCTCACACTAATGGAGTTAGGAATGTGTCGATATTGTTGCATTTGATCCGTTGTCACTCCCCTGCCTAACGACTTTTATCCCTCCCGGAAACGCCATCTCTCTTCTGGGTTCTTGCGCTGCCTTAACCGGTCTTGTGCGAGTCCTCGGAGAGGGAGGTCCGACACCCTAAAAACAAAAAAATAATGAAAATTCTCTCAATCAAGGCGGCTCTCGTTGCTTTGGCGATCGGCGGAACGATTGCCACGGCGAGTGCTGCAAACGATAACCCCAACTACGCTGCGGGCGACCTGGTGATGTACTTCCAGAATCCCGGCGGTGCAGTGGGCTCCGATCAAACGGTCATGGTCAGTCTGGGCAATGCTTCCACCGTCTTCCGTGACGGAGGGGACTTCCTCAATATCGCCAACATTGGCACTCTCCTGAGTGACACGTTCGGCGCGAACTGGTACGAACTCGATACGCTGTACTTTGGCGTCGCCGCCAACATCGGCACCGCGTCGCTTGGAAACACCCTGACCAATGGTGATCCGCTGCGTACGGTCTATCTGGGCCGTTCCCGCAATGATGTTGGTACCGTCGGGCAGGCCTCCTCGACGGCCTATGCGGCTACGGAGTACACGACGCTGGCTGGTAACATCAATTCGCAGAATAGCGCCCTTGAGAACAACGCGATGACTCAGGCTGCTGCGCTCGATACCACCACGTCGACGGTCGATGATCAGAATCCCTTCACTGTTCCTGGTCAGCAGGGAACCGCCTTCGCAGTGATTCCGGGTGGCGTTCAGCAGGGCTTTGGCACTGGCTCGTTCGGCACCTACGGCACTGCCGGATCGGTTGAGGGCGCGCTGGATCTCTACCGTATCCAGGCGAAGAACACCATTGCCGGACAGTACGGATATGGTGAGGCCAATGGCGTCGGTGAGTACCAGGGTACTCTGACCATCGACAACGCAGGCAACATCTCCTACATCACCGCTGTTCCCGAGCCGTCCACCTGGGCTCTCCTCGGCCTCGGCGCTTTCGCTGTGATCTACATGGCCCGCCGCCGCTCGGTGGCCAAGGCCTGATCCTTCTCCCAACCTCATCGCATTCACACTATCCATGAAACTTAAGAATATCCTCCTCGGCGCGACGGCTCTTGCCGCAGCTTCCGCGGCAGCTCACGCCCAGACCGAAATCACCATCACGGGTGCCACCGCATTCCGTACGGCCACTCTTCAGGCCATCCAGAATGCCTACAACGCCGCAGGCGCTCTCGGCACGGCCTACAACGTCGCCCACGATGGCGGTGCTGGCAACCTCACTGCCTCCAACAAGGCGGTCTTCGTTGGTACCTTCCCGGGCGTGTCCGGCACGACGACGATCCGCACCTCGTTCAACGGCTCGACGGAAGGCCTCCGCGCCGTCGCCCTCGGCGACGTGCAGCCCGAGCATCGTCCCAGCTTTCTCACCGCTGCCGCCATCACGGCTGCCGGGGAGAATTCCGGCAAAACCTCGCCTACGGAAACCGTCCATCCGAAGTTCAGCTTCTCGGACGTTCTGCAGTCGACCTCGCCGATCGCCAGCCCGGTGCTGAATCCCGCCGACGCCCGCGTGGGTGTCGTGACCTTCACCTTCATCGCCAATGAAGGTGCTCCGGCGAACTGGACCAACGTGACCAACCAGCAGTGGAAGGCGCTCCTCGCCAATGGCGTTCAGCCGCTCGCTCTGTTCACCGGCAGCTCCGATGATCAGGGTACGCTGGTCTTCGCGACGGGCCGCAACGACGGCTCGGGCACCCGCTCGACCTATCTCGCGGAGCCTGGTTATGGCGTTGCTCGCACTGTCCAGCAGTACGTGGCTACCGCCACGGGCGTGGGCACGGCTGGGGTGATCACCGAGATCGTTCGCGTGCCCGCAGGCGGCACCGGCCCTGGCAAGCTCGCCACCGCAGGCGGCGCAGCCAATGCCTCGACGCTCTGGGGCTTGGACCAGAACGGCAACGGCGGTTACGCCAGTGGCAGCTCGCTCCGCGATCATATGGCCCGTACGACTGCCTCGGTCGACGTCTATGACCCGGAAGTCGGTCAGGATCCGGTGCTGGAAGACATCCCGCTCTTCCTGGTCACCTTCCTCTCCACTGCCGACGCTCGTACCGCGGTGTCGAATGGTGCCAAGCTCCTCAGCTACAACGGTGTGGGTGTGACCCCGATCTCCGGCGGATTCAGCGCGGCGGACAAGGCCAAGATCACCAATGGTCAGTACTCTGCCTGGGGCTTCCAGCAGCTCTACTATCGTGGCTCGCTCACGACCAATGAGAACGCTGTCTACACACGGATTCGCACGGATCTCCCGGCTGCTCTCCAGTCGACCGCCAACGGTCTGACCATCGGCGAGATGAGCGTGACCCGCTCGGATGACGGCGCTCCGATCTACTTCCCTCTCTAAGAGAGCGATTTGATCGAGCTATCCAGTTAGTCTTACAGACTGGCGCTCCCCAGCGGAGCGTCAGTCTCTTTTTTTAGCGAAGCTTCTCCCAACCTAGATGAATATTAAGCGAGTTTTGCCCGTTTTGTCCGTTGCAGCGGCTTTCGGCGCAGGCTGTTTTGCGATGATGGTCTTTCGCGGTGAGAGCGAGCCATCTCGCGAAGGCCGGTCTGAGGACCGCGCCGTGGTGAACTCATCTCACTCCCCTTCGGCCAGTGCTTTCGTCCCGGGCTCGACGGATTCCGGTTCTCGTTCGCAAGTGTTGGCTGCTCCGGTGGAATCAGCCTCCTCTGGGAATATCACCCCCGTGGCTCAGGGAACATCGCCGATCTCTCCGTCTGCCTTGAGTTCGTTTGTTTCCCGACGCCGCCAGGCGGCAGTTAATGCAGGATCATCAGCCGTGGTGCCTGCCTCGGTCGCCCCGTCCTCGCTGTCCAGCCCGCCCGCGGCTCCCTCTGTTTCTTCGTCCGGATATGCCGCCCCATCCAGTAATGGCCCTGTTTCCACTGGATCGTCAGGGGGCGGTGCCGTCGGCGGCGGCACGTCTTCAGGAGGGACATCGACCGGCGCCAGTCCAGAGGTTTCCTCGGGAGGTGAGATCGTTGTCGACGTGCCTCCCGGCAATCGGGCTCCTGCGGTGTTTCTCGACGACACGCAGCACACTCCCCAGCAAAATGCTGCCCTTGATACGATTGCGCAGGATTTCGCCGACGAGGTTGCCCAACTGCCATCGGATGGCTCCGGTCAGAAAAGCGCATTGTGGCAGCAGGCGGCGCAACGAGCCGATGATCGTTATCGCATGCTCTTTGGCGATGATGCCGCGAACAATCTCCAGGTGAAGGCAGCCAGGGAAGTTCTCCAGCAGCAGACTGTGCAAACCGCCGCTGCTCCGGCGACTCAATAATCGGGGTGTTGCGACCCTACCTCGCCACCCGGTACAGCATCTCGCCCGCCTTGGGGACGTAGAGAATGCCCTCATCCTCGCGGTCGGCGTAGTCGGCGGGGTTGATCGTTGCCGGGTCGCGGTAGCCGAGGTTGATCTTGCGGCAGGTTTCTTCCGGGATGCCGGTGGCCAGGGTCACCTGGATGCGGCATTTTTCCACGCCGTCCTCGTAGGTGCCCATGCCGCGAACGTGCGTGGAGTGGGCGAGGATGCCCCAGGGCTTGTCTTTGAACTTGTCCCACTGCTTGAGGAAGTAATCCCGGCAGTGATACCCCAGCTCCTCGATGAGCCGCCCATGCACCACGCTTACCTCGTGAATGTGCGGGGCGTAGATGATGAGTTCGCCGCCGTCGGCCACCACGGGCTCGAGCTTGTACATGCACTTGCCGCCGACCCACATCTCGTCGTACATCGCGGGCGCGCAGGAGAGCACGGTGTGGAAGGGCTTGGGCTTGTAAACAATGTGCAGCCCCTCGGAGTGATCGCTCGCCGCATCCCACGCCTCCTCGGGCGTCCCGGCGAACATCCCCGCGAAGTTCTTCCCGTCCACGACGAGGCAGAAGCACAGCTTCTCGATCGGCAGCAGCTCCCCCGCGCGGTCCACCACCTTGCGCACCGGCGTCCACTTGTGCCCGATGATGAAGGGGTTGGTAATGACTGCGCCCAGCCAGTGAAAGAAATTCAGGATCTCCGGCCCCGCCACGCCGGGGAAGAGGTACTTGTTGCCGCCGGAGAACCCGACGACCTCGTGCGGAAACACCGGGCCGATGATGATGATGCGGTCGTAATCAAAGAGCCGCTTGTTGATCGTCACCTCGACATCCATCGAGAAGAGCCCGCCCGACAGCTCGCTGATCGCGTCCGCCGGGATCACGCCGAGCGAACGCAGCGCCTCGGGGTTGTCCCATTCGTGGTTGAGAAATTGCGGTTTGGAAAACTCGCCCGCCCGTTCCTCCGGTGAAAGCTCGAGCCGGTGGCAGATCGCCTCCTGCGTCATCGGCGGATGCGTCCCGAGGGCCACCATCACGTCCACCGCGGCGGTCTCGCCCGCGATGCGGCGGTAGAGCGCCTTGAAGACCGGCCCGACCGGCGCGGTGCGGGTCGAGTCGGGAATGATGAGCAGGACCTTTTTCCCCGCCCACGCCTTGCCTGCGCAGGCTCCGTCGACGACGGAAAGGATTTGCTCTTCGGTGAGAGTGCCGCCGCGCGGCGCGATCTGGGAGACGAGGCTCATATGGTTTGGGAAAGGAAGCCGCCATCCACGCGGATGTCCGTGCCGGTGACAAAGCTGCTGGCCGCCTGGCTGGCGAGGAAGACCGCTGCGCCCGCCAGCTCGTGCGACTGGCCAAAGCGCCCCATCGCCGTGTGCCCGAGGATCGAGGCTGCGCGCGCCGTCGGCGTGCCATCCTCGTTGAAGAGCAGCTTGCGGTTCTGTTCGGCGGGGAAAAAGCCCGGCGTGATCGTATTGACTCGCACGCCGTAGGGAGCCCACTCGCGGGCGAGGAATTGCGTCATGTTCAGCACCGCCGCCTTCGCCGCCGAGTACGCCACCACGCGCGAGAGCGGCAGATGCGCCGACACGCTCGCGATGTTGATGATGCTGCCGCGTCCCGCCGCGCAAAAGGCCGGGCCAAACTCCTGGCACGGCACCAGCAGGCCGCCCACGAGGTTCAGGTCAAAGCTGGCATTCCACGCCTCCAGCGCGATGTCTTCAAACTTGTGCTCCCCCGTCACCGTCACCTTCGGGTCATTGCCACCCGCCGCGTTGATCAGAATATCGGGCACGCCCCATTCCTTCGTCACCGCCTCGCGCATGGCGGCGATGCTGGCGCGCGAAGAGGCGTCGGCTTCAAAAAAGCCCGCCGTTCCGCCTGCGGAGCGAATCGCCCCCGCCCGTGCTTCGCCGCGTTCCCGGCTGCGGCCTGCCACCGCGATTTTTGCGCCTGCCGCGCCCAGTGCATCGGCCAGCGAACCGCCGAGCACGCCCGTGCCGCCGATGACGACAGCTACGCTACCAGTGAGATCAAAGAGGTCTTTCGACATGAGAGGAGCTTCATCATTACCCCTGGGCTGCCCCGCTCGCAATGCGAATTTCCCACACGTGTTTGAGGCCGGGCCGGGGAGAAATCGCCTGCCGGGGATTCTATTCCTCAGCCCTGTTCTTTTGCGAGGCCTTCTGCATCGCCTCCAGGAGGGGGTCGCTGCCGAGCAGGGCAAATTGTTGTCCTGTGGGTGTTTGTGCGATCTGCTCGAGAATGTTCAGGCAGTTGGAGATCGTTTTTTCCGCCGATCTTCGCCGGGCTTCAAAGTTCTCCTTCAGCCGGTCTTTCTCCGCTGCCACCCACTCGCCATCCGGCAGCAGGCTGCTGATCGGCTTGTCCGCCGCTCGCACGGCTCCGGCCTCCGCGCTCGCCTTGGTTTTTGCCCCGGGCAGGGTGGTCAGCTCCCGCAGGATGGCGAGAGTCTGCTGGCGCACATAGGGATAGGTCTCCAGCGTTTTGCTCTTCATCGCCGCCGCCAGCACCGTCCCCGCCTCGATCGGCTGATCGTCAAAGTCCTGGAGATACTGCCGCGCAAAATCCCCCAGCATGAGCTGAAACTCATTCAGCGAAACACTCGTCGGCCCTAGTGTGCGATCTGCCGCCTGCCCGGAAAGCCCCGTGAGACACAGGAGCGCCAGAATCCTTGCGATTAACACGAATCGCCCGTGTTTTTTGCTTGGGTGGGCCGCTGGGATGGGGGATGAGTGGGGCACACGACGTCCTTTCTCCACCTAGCCTGACCTCATGTGCGCGCGCTTCAAGTCCAAAGGCATCATCACCAAGCCGGGCGACGAGATCATCCTCGAGACCCCGGAGGGCGAGATCAAGGGCGTCTGGACCAGCTTTGCCCAGGAGGAAAAGATGGACTGGTGGATTCGCCGGGCGGGCAACACCCTGGCTCAATGCCCCGTCGATGAAATCGCCGAGCGCTCCGACGACACGCGTGAGTTGCGCTGGAGCAAGGCGCCCGCGGGAGCCAATCTCCTCTTCGTCGTCTCCCCCGAGATCCCCGGCAAGACCAAGCCCTACCGCCCGGCCCGCGTCATCACCCGCCTCGCCACGCCCGAGGAGCTCGCCTACTTCCGCCATCCCCGCTTCCCGCACCTCGGCGAAATCCTCCCCACCGGCGAGATCCAGCCCACCTTCATCACCGCCCCAGTCCCCATCCCCTCCGACCGCCCCGTCCAGACCGAGCTGTTTTTCGGGTAGTCCCGGGGCTGCGCACCGGCTATTTCATGGCGAAACCTTGTAACGCTTTTCGACCGTTGCTTCAGTAGTCTGTCGAAACCCCATGCCGGATTCCGATGCTCCTCGCCACCCCGCGCAGTTCGGTCCGACTCGCTGGACTCTCGTTCTCGCTGCCGCCAGACAAAGCGATTCTCCCGTAGATCGGGCGGCTCTGGCGGAGCTTTGCGAGACCTACTGGTATCCGCTCTACGCCTACATCCGCCGCTGCGGGTACGAGCGGCACGATGCGGAGGATCTCACCCAGGGATTTTTCGCCCGCCTCCTGGAAAAGAACTACCTCGCCGACGCCCTGCCGGAGCGCGGGAGGTTCCGGTCGTTCCTGCTCGCCTCGCTCAAGCACTACCTGTCGAACGAATGGGATCGCTCCCAGGCCCTCAAGCGTGGCGGCGGCATCGTCATCCTTTCCCTCGATGTTCCCGCCGCCGAGTCCCGGCATCCATGGGAGCCCAGCGACGGCGTGACGCCCGATCAGATGTATGAGCGCCAGTGGGTGTTTGCTCTCCTGGACCAGGTGTTGAGCCGGCTCGAGCGCGAGTATGGAGAGAAGCCGGAGCTTTTTGCCTCGCTCAAGGGTTTTCTGGCCTCGGAGACAGCTTCCGGCGCATTGGCCGAGGCCTCGGATCGTCTCCATCTTACCGAAGGAGCCGCTCGGGTGGCTGTTCACCGGCTCCGCCATAGATATCGCGAATTGCTCCGCGCCGAGATCGCGCAGACTCTCGATGACCCCTCCGGGATCGACGCGGAAATTCGGCGTTTGTTTTCCGTTTTCTCCCAAACCTCGTAACATCGCTCGGCGGAATCTTCTGTATCGGAAGCAATCTCTGATCATGGCCTCATCTCCTCCCTCCCGCTGTGTTTCCTGTGGTTCGGAATGCCCTTCCGATGCCCCTCACGGTCTCTGCCCTGCTTGCCTGCTCCGTCAGGGATTGCAGACAAATCCTGCCAGGGCCTCGTTTCACACGCCTTCGCCGGAAGAATTGTCCGCCTTGTTTCCGGAGCTGGAAATCCTGGAGCTGATCGGTCGCGGCGGGATGGGGGTGGTTTACAAAGTCCGTCAGCGGGAGCTGGATCGCATGGTGGCGCTGAAAATCCTGCCCGCGCTCGCAGGTGGCGACCCGGCCTTCGCCGAGCGCTTTACCCGGGAAGCCCGGGCTCTGGCGAGATTGAGTCATCCCCACATCGTCGCCATTCACGACTTTGGCCAGCGCGATGGTCTGTATTTCTTTCTTATGGAGTACGTGGACGGAACGAATCTGCGGCAAGCCATGAGCGCAGGCCAGATGTCTCCGGCGGCCGCTCTCGCCATCGTCCCGCAAATCTGCGACGCGCTCCAGTACGCCCATGACCAGGGCATCGTTCATCGGGATATCAAGCCGGAGAATGTCCTGCTGGAAAAAGGCGGCCGCGTGAAGATCGCCGATTTTGGACTGGCCAAGATCATCTCTGCTCCCGGCGATCTGACTCTTACCCAGGCCGGGCAATTCATGGGCACCACCCACTACATGGCTCCCGAGCAGGTCGAGCGGCCGGAATCCGTGGATCGCCGCGCCGACATCTTTTCTCTCGGGGTTGTTTTCTATCAGATGCTCACAGGCGAACTGCCCATCGGGCGTTTCTCACCCCCGTCCCGCACGGTGAAGCTCGACGTGCGCATCGATGAGGTTGTTCTGAAGGCCCTTGAAAACAAACCCGATCTGCGTTTCTCGCAGGCCGGCGAGGTCAAGACCGAGATCGAGAATATCAACGCTACTCCCGGCGCTCCGGTGTCCCGCCAGCCGGTTGGAAAAAGCGGGCCAGCGTCTCCCGGGCACAGGCGGTCGGTGATACGGTCTGTTATTGTGGTGATGGCGGTCGCGATAGGAGGGTACGTTGGATACCGCTTCGCCAGCAGGGCATGGAAGTATCAGTCCACAGCAATCGTGCAGGTGAAGAGCGGAGTGCTTGCGTCGCCTCGTTCGCAGACGGTGGACGCTGTTTTTCGCGTCATTCAATCCCGGGCTGTCATCGATCCCATAGCGGCCAGGATGCGTTCACCGGCGGATGCCGAAGCCAGGGCTTTCGCCTTGAGGCGTGCGCTTACTGTTCAGGAGATACGCGGAACAGAGCTGTATTCGATCTCCGTCGCTGCCGATACTCCGCAGGAAGCCGCCAGTCTGGCGAACGCCATCGCGGAGAGTTTCCAAAACTATCAGGCAAAACTCGATGGTGACTCGACCGATAGGGCTCTCTCCCAGCTCGACGCGGAAGTCGCAAGCCAGATGCGCAAAGTCGAGGCTGCGCAGGCCAGGATGGGTGCAATCCGCGCTGGCGTCTCGGAGGGTTCGCCGTCTTCCGAGGCGGGAAAATACGCCGAGGCGAAAAGGGACTACGCGTTTCAGCAGGGCATTCTGGAAACAGCCGGGCGAAGGCTCGCGGAGGAACGGGTGAAACTGAAGGCCACCTATGCGCCCTCAGTCGTTATCTGGGAGGCCGCCGAGCCGTCTTCACGTCCCCGCGTCGGATCGATTTTGCCAGTGATTGCAGGAGCGCTGGCGGGTTTCGTCAGCGGCGTGCTCCTTGCTCTATTGCCATTTCCGGGCGTCGTCGCTGGCCTCCTGGGACTAGTCATTCTATTCGCGCTGTTCTTTCCGGCAATTTCCCTGCCGCTTCCACCGCCCCATGGTTCCGCGTCTGCATTGGGTCCCGTGTCACCCAAGCCCGCCCGCATCAGTGTCGGCGGCGATGTGAAATCCCCGCAACTCCTGGACTATGCTGATGACCTTACGATTATTCGCGCCATCAACGCCTCAGGAGGTTTTGCGGAATATGCCGACAGGTCAAAAGTCCGCCTCCTGCGTGATGGAAAGGTGATCGTGATCGATGCCAAGGCCATCCTCTCCGATCCCTCCAGGGACATGCCTCTCAAGCCCGGGGATTCCATCGAGGTGCCTCAATCTTTTTGGTAGCGAGGATGCGATGTGCCTCCATTTTCCGTAACTACTCCCGGGAGATCCGGATCTGGCTGGCTTTGGTGATGACGATCTCCGGGCAGCCCTTGTGGAGTTCGATGCGCCCGGAGATTTCCACCTGCCTGCCTTCGAGTTGCTTCAGTTCGGTTTTCTGGTTCACCGCTTCGGCGCTGCTGGCCGGGACGAATCCTTGAAATACCTGCTGAGGGTGATGCTTCCCGAAGTTTAGGAAATAATTGCCATTGTTCTCAGCCACTTCGATCAGGATGCCGGAGACTGTTCCGTGTTTTCCCACATGCTTCCCGGCGGCCTCAGGCGGGATATCTTCCGCAAAAATCAGGGCGGGGAACAGGAGTAGGGCAAGAAGGATCAGGGGGGATTTCATGGCTCTGGCTTAGCGAAAAATCCCATGATGTGCAGCACGGAATCGTTCGAGTGAAAAACCGGGCATTGGCGCGCGTCTGCCAAGGAGGATCGTGGCGAGGAGAAACATGGGTTGGGTGGGACTCGAACCCACAACCAACGCCTTAAAAGGGCGCTGCTCTACCATTGAGCTACCAACCCGGGTCTCTTTCTTTATACCGCGCCGGGAGCGAAGCTCAAGCGGGTTTCGGGAAAGCGAACGGCGTATATTCCTCGTTTTTCGAGGAATGGCAAGCGCTCTCTGCGCGGAATTACTTCAGCGCCGCCGCTGCCTGACGCACTTCATCCGCCGCGCCTTCGGTCTTCGCCTTCGGGTTCACCCAGGCGATCTTGCCGTCTTTGACGAGGAAGGACTGGCGCTGCGTGATGCCTACGACGGGAATCAGGTCGACGTGGAAAGCCTCCGCCACCTTGCCGTCATGGTCGGCGATGAGGGGGAAGGGGAGGCTGTATTTCTCCTGGAATTTCTTCTGCGCCTCGACCGTGTCCTTGCTCACGCCCACGACCTGGATGCCCGCGCCGCCGAGGCTGGCATAGGAATCCCGCAGCGAGCAGGCCTGTTTCGTGCACCCCGGCGTGTCGGCTTTGGGGTAGAAATACACCAGCGTGACGCCCTTGGCGTAGATCGCCGCGAGGTCGAGGGGTTTCCCGTCCTGGTCGAGGGCGGCAGGGGTGGGGGCGGGGGAACCGACCTCCAGAGGAGCGGCGTTACCGAAGAGTCCAAAGAATGTCATGGCAAGAAGGGTGAGTATTACTCGTTTCATGGAAATTTCGTTGTAGGGTACCATCCATCGAAATGCTCAGAAGTCGACTCCTCCGTTACGCTGCGATCGTCGTTTTAGGTGCGGTCATTTTTGGTCTTCTCTGGCTCGTCCCGGCTTTGCTGAGCGGGCTCGCCTTGGAAAACTGGACCGCTGCCGCCCGTGGTTCGTATCCGCAACTCTTTGTTGCCGAGTTTCATACGTCGCTGGATGGTGCTTCGGGCCTGCTCTGGAAAATCGGCGGGCCGGCCGGTCTGGGCTTCCTCGTGGCGGCCATCGGTTTTCTGAAGGGGTTCGTCCTCGGCGGCATCCTGACCGCTCTCCTGTTGCTCGCCTGGCATATCCGCCCGCGTTTCTGGCGCGTGGCGGCTGTCGCGGTCGTCGGGCTCGTTCTCCTCGGGACCATCGCTTTTTCGATCGTCCGCATCGCCACGACGGATGGACGGCTGGCCCGTTCCCGCGATCTGAACGGCCCGTTCAACCTCCTCGATGAATGGAAGGGTGGGCCGCTTTTCATCTCCCGCTCCGGGTTTCCCTTTGTTGTGCTGCGCGATCCGGCGGCGGTGAAGGATCTCACCGAGACCGCCGTGGTCAAGCTGGCCAACGACCCTGCCGCCTGGCGCGAGCAACTGCGGAAATCCGACTGGCAGACCGTCGTCCTGACCGGGGCCAATACGGACTTTCGCCCGCTTCTCAACCATCTCCTGGATTCGCCCGACTGGCATCTCGCCGCCGTGACCAATCAAGGCTACGTCTTCATTCGCGGTGCGGGAGCGACTCCGCACGAGTTCGATCCCGAGAAGTTCAAGCTCGGCAGTGATCGCGAAACCGCCGTCTATCTCGCTGTGCTGGCCGACCGCTACGAGGCGCTCCGCGATACCCGCGCTGCCCGTGATTGCATCACCCGCGCCCTGAAGATCGCCGGGAACGATGCCACCGTCCTTTCCTATGCCGCCGCCATCGAGGCTGGTCACAAGCGTTGGGCCGACGCTCTCGGCTATGCCGACCGGGCGCTGTCCGCCGACCCGCGCTCATCCTACGCCATGCTCCTGAAAGCGCTCGCCTTGCTTGAGACCGGCCGACCCGACAAGGCGGAGCCGCTCGCTCGCCAGCTCATGGAGCGTGCTCCCAACGACACCTACACCATCTTCCTTTATGCCCGCGTCTGCCGGGAGCTTCGCGACTCGCGCACCGAGGCCGAGACGCTGGAGAGGCTCATCGCCGTATCGCAGCGGCAGGGGCAGCCCATTCCTCCGACCTACTACGTCTTTCTCGGGCAGGCCTATGCCCTCATCGGCGATGCGCCTCAGGCTGCTGCCGCCTATCGCAAGGCCCTCGAGATTCCCGGCCTCGGCCCGGAACTCACCGAATCCGTGCGCGACGCCCTGAAGACGGTGGAATCCAAGATCCGCCGCTGATTCCGCCCGCCCTGCCGCCCTTGCCTAGAGAGATGCGACCCACTAGACTCCTCACCTTCCACAAATGAGCTCCCAATCCCGCACGAAGCCCAACCTTCGCCCCCACTCCTCACTCGTGCTCGATGGCGAGAGCCGCGCGCCCAGTCGCGCCATGCTCTACCCCGTCGGGTACAAGGACAGCGATTTCAGCAAATCCCAGATCGGCGTCGCCTCGACCTGGAGCATGGTCACCCCGTGCAATATGCACATCGACCAGCTCGCCCGCGAGGCCGCCATCGGCGTCGACGGTGCAGGCGGGAAGGCCACCATCTTCAACACCATCACCATCTCCGACGGCATCTCCATGGGGACCGAGGGGATGAAATACTCGCTCGTCTCGCGCGAGGTCATCGCCGACTCCATCGAGACGGTCGTGGGTTGCCAGGGCTTTGACGGCTTCGTCGCCATCGGCGGATGTGACAAGAACATGCCGGGCTGCTGTATTGCCATCGCCCGCCTGAACCGCCCTGCCGTCTTCGTCTACGGGGGCACCATCCTGCCGGGCTGCCTGAATGGCAGGAACCTCGACGTCGTCTCCGTCTTTGAGGCAGTCGGCGCGGAGGCTGCAGGCAAAATCACGCCGAAGGAAATGCACGAGGTCGAGTCCTGCGCGATTCCCGGCCCTGGCTCCTGCGGCGGCATGTACACGGCCAACACTATGGCCTCCGCCATCGAGGCCATGGGCCTCAGCCTGCCCAACAGCTCGGCCCAGGCCGCCGTCTCCGCCCACAAGGTGAAGGACTGCCGCGAGGCTGGCGCTGCGGTGTTGAATCTCCTGAAGCGCGGCATCCGCCCGTCGGACATCTTCTCGAAGGAAGCCCTGGAGAACGCCATCACCGTGGTCATCGCCCTCGGCGGATCGACCAATGCCGTGCTCCACCTCCTCGCCATCGCCCACGCGGCCAATGTGAAGCTCACGATCGACGACTTCACCCGCATCGGCAAGCGCGTGCCGGTATTGGCTGATCTCAAGCCGAGCGGTCGTTTCCTCATGAGCCAGCTCGTCGAGATTGGCGGCATCGTCCCGATGATGAAGGACCTGCTCCACGCCGGTCTCCTCCACGGCGACTGCCTCACCGTCACAGGCAGGACGCTCAAGCAAAACCTCGCCGCTTTCAAACCCTACCCGAAGGGCCAGCAGATCATCGCCCCGCTCAAGAAGCCGCTCAAGCCCGAGAGCCATCTCGTCATCCTGCGCGGCAACCTCGCGCCCGACGGCTCCGTGGCCAAGATCAGCGGCAAGGAGGGCGAGCGCTTCAGCGGCAAGGCCCGTGTTTTCGATAGCGAGGAGACCGCGATGTCGGCCATCCTCGACGGCAAGATCAAGAAGGGCGACGTCATCGTCATCCGCTACGAAGGGCCCCGCGGTGGTCCCGGCATGCGCGAGATGCTTTCGCCCACCAGCGCTGTCATGGGCCGGGGGCTCGGCAAGGATGTCGCCCTCATCACCGACGGGCGCTTCTCCGGTGGTACGCATGGCTTTGTCGTCGGCCACATCACGCCCGAGGCGTTCGATGGCGGCCCGCTGGCCATCGTCAAAAACGGCGACCCGATCACCATCGACGCCACCACCCGCACGCTCACCCTTGGCCTTTCCAAGAAGGAAATCTCCGACCGTCTCGCCAAGTGGAAGCGCCCGAAGCCCCGGTACCGCCGTGGCGTGCTCGCCAAGTACGCCGCCAGCGTGACCACCGCCTCGCTCGGCGCTGTCACCGACGCCGGTCTCTAGTGTACCTATTCCCTATCTCTCTCCATGCGCGACTCCTCTGCCTCCGCCGGTCTTTCCACCGCCGTCTTCCTCCACAAGGAAGCGGCGGACCCCGCTGTGCAAAATGCCCAGCTTTCCGTCAGCTTCGGAGAAAAAATCGAAGCGGGAAAAATCCGGGATGCCTGGAACGGCCTGCTGGCGGCCAAGGCGCTCCTGCGTGCGGGCATCTACCAGACGCCCGAGGGCTGCGTGCTGCGCGAGGCCGCCGCGAGAGAGATGCGCTGGCAGCATCTCGACTGGACGAAGGACGACCGCGAGGGCATCCCCGTCCAGTGGGGCGCATTGCTCGCCTCGGAGTCGGCCATGTCCTTTGCCCTCGAGGGCGCGCCGCTCTTCCGTGGCGTCACCATCGAACTCCCGGGCGGCGGCACGCATCTGCTCCTGACCTTTCCGCAGTGCCTCCTGAGCGAGGAGGAAATCTACCGCCTCCTCTCGGAGTATCTCGCCGCCATCGACGGCCAGGCCCCCGCCTATGAAACCGAGGTTTCCGCCTCCTCCACGGGCGATGTCTCGACCGACTGGTGGAAGGAACACGCCAAGGCTGCGCCCTTTACGCTGGCTCTCCATCCCGAGTCGGACGCCCTGCGCACGCCCGCCTCAGTCTCCCATCTTTACCAACGCGACGATTCCCGGGAACTCCACCAGGCGGCGTCAAAGCTCGGCATCGGCCTGGGCACTCTCATCCAGGGTGTCGCCGCGATCGTTATCGGCCGCCTCGGCTCCTCCGCCGACTTCACCTGGCTCTCGAATCCTCCCTGCGCCTCGCATCTTCTGCCCACCCCGTTTTCGCTGAAAGGTGGCCAGACCTTTTCCGACTGGATCACCGCCTTTGAACTCGACGAACAGGAGCGCGCGACCCATGCTGGGGTTTCGCTCCCCGGCCTTCTGCCTGTGCTCGGTCGCCGCGCCGCGGATTATCCTTTCGCCTTCCGGTCGCTGCCCGCACCGGTCAGCGACCGTATCCAGGCCGCCCAGCCGCGCTGGATGAATTTCGACGCCAAAGTCATGAGCCGTCCGCTCACTCCGGTCTCCATCGACCTCCACAACGGCTCCCGCGTTTCTCTCGAGGTCTTCTACACCTCCGACCGGTGGACTCCCGATCAGGCCGGTCGCGTCCTCGACCGCCTCCTTTCCGCCATTGCTGCGGTAATGGCTGATCCGGAGATCAAGCTCGAGGAGCTGACCGGTGCGCTCGATACGGACTCCCTTCCCGCCGTGACCTGTGTGCCGCTGCCATCCTCAGGCAAAAACTTCGAGGAGCGCATCTGCGACACCGCATCGAAGCTCTCCACCGAGCTCGCCGTGCAGGGCGAGGGCGAGGCTGTGCTTTCCTATGGCGACCTCCTTTCCCATGCCCGGTCGCTCGCATCCTATCTCAAGCAGGAAAATCTCGCCGAGGGGTGGGTGATCGCCGTGTGCCTCGTGCCCACGCCCTGGCTCCCCGTGGCTCTGCTGGGCATCGCTCTCGCGGGCGACACCTGCGTCGCACTCGATCCCGAGGCCGCGCGGGAATGGCTGGCCGACAAGGCCGCCTCCTGCGACGCCGAGCTCGTCATCTGCGATTCCCGTACCGCCTCGTTTTTTGAGGGAGGCTCCCGCCGCGTTCTGGTCATCGACCAGCACTGGGAGACGATTGCCGCCGCACCGGTCTTCGAAAAAATCGGTCACGAGCCCAAGACCTCCTACCTTCTGCTTGGCACCGAGAGCGATCCCGCTCCGACGATCGCCTCGCTTCAACCCGATTTCGTCGGTTCCGTCCTCAAGGAATCCATCGCCCGCTGGCGTTTGCGCCCGGGATCAAGCATTCCGCTGAATTTCACCGCCGGCACCGGCGCATTCCTCGAGGTGCTGCTTTCCGCCCTCGCCTCCGGTGCGACGATCCTCCTGCCGCCGAGCGCTTCGGTCGCCTCCAGCTTTGCGTGGAATCCCACTCACCTCCGCCTCAGCCTCCTCCAGTGGCGCAACCTCCTCGCCGAGCTTCGTCGAGGCTCCGTCACGCTCCCGGAATCCCTGCGCGCCGTCGCCATTGAGGCCGATGCCGTGCCCGCGGATCTTTTCACGGAATGGCTGACTTTTGCCGGGGAGGAAATCGCCACCCACATCTTCTGGAGCCCGGTGTCGAATGCCGGTCTCGGCATCCGCTCATTCGTGAAGGGTGGTTCCGCCGCGACACTGCCAGCCACGGGTTTCCCGACCCCCGGTCTGTCCGTCACGCTTGTCGACGCCCTCGGTCGCGACCTGCCTCCCCATATTGAGGGGGAGGCCGTGATCCAGCTCCTCGATGGCGATCAAGAGTGGAAAATACCGGCGTGGCGCGACGAACATGGCGCGTTTTATTTCCTCGCGGGAAACTGTGCCGAGGCCGATATCCGCCAGGCGCTCGGCGTGCTCGATGCCGTCGTTGCCGAGGTCGACCAGCGTCGGGGCGCGTGGGTTTTGCGCAAGTCCGACGCGCTTCCCGCCAATGCTCTGGAGCAGATCAACGGGATGGTGTCCCCTGCGAAGAAAATGGATTTCGTCCAGGAGATCGACCTCTTCCCGCTCACTCCGGTGGGCGAGTTGAAGGTCTCCGCTCTCCCGACTCCCGCCCGGATCGCCAAGCCGCAGCCCAAGTCGAAACCGGAGCCCTCACCCGCCCCGAAGGCCGCCGCCGCGCCCCGGGTTCCCGAGGCTCGCCCCGTCGAGCCTGCTGCTACCGCCGAGCCCGCGCCTCAACCCGCCCCCCAGCCCGTGCGGCGTGATTGGGAGCCACTCATCCTGCTCAGCCGCGAACCGTCCACGCCGAATCTCATCCTCGTCCACGATGCAGGCGGCGATCCCGCCGTGTATGATTCGCTGGCCGCGACCCTGCGCGGCGACTGGACCATTTACGCCACAGCCGCACGCGGCTTTCACCAGCCCGACTCCTGCCACGAGGCCGTCGAGGACGAGGCGGCCGCGCTCGTGCGCGCCCTGGTCGATCTCGATCCCGTGGGTCCCTACCATCTGGTTGGCTACGGCTACGGCGCTCTCCTCGCCTACGAAATGGCCCGCCAGCTTCGCGAGGCGAACCGCCCCGTGCATTACCTCGCCCTCGTTGGCGTTCCGCCGGAGCTTCAGGGCGGCAAGGTCTGGCTGCGTTCGTTCACCCGCCTTTTCTCGGGTCAGGCCGCCCAGCGTGAGATTCCCGCCACGCCCGCGGGAGAGGCGCACCTCCGCGCCACCCGCGCCTACCGCCCGGGGCCGCTCGACGGACCGGCCGGCGTGATTCTCGGTTCCGACCAGGGCCGCGATGTGGAAAATGCCTGGCTCAATGCC